>Ga0187893_10002383_pt1 | contig 41503 bp, 39 predicted proteins | sample MA1701074metaG_FD_139574 | JGI IMG/M metagenome (GOLD analysis project Ga0187893, IMG submission 139574) | White microbial mat communities from a basaltic lava cave in the Kipuka Kanohina Cave System on the Island of Hawaii, USA - MA170107-4 metaG ...
ACGAACAGCCGCCGCCGTATCAGCGGCCATCGGACAACTTCTTGACTCCTTTACGCCGCATGAATGCACAAACTACTTCAAAAATGCGGGATATGATCGAACTTAAAATCATAATGCTCTAAATCCTGATTTTACGGCCCAAGGAAATTCACCAGCGTCAGGCTCGAAATCGACGCCGTCACGCGGAACGACGCCTCCAGCTGGATCTGCAGCGCGTTCAGCTTGACCGCCACTTCGTTCATGTCGGCGTCCTCGACCTGCGCGATTGTGTCTTTTAAAATATTCTGGTCGAGCTTGTGGCTCTCCTTGATCTTGGCAAGCTGCGCCTGGCTCTGGCTCAACTGGTAAAGCTCGCTGTCGACGCGGTCGAGCGCCTGATTCATCATCGCTGCCACGTCATTGAAAAACTGGAAGAAATTATCGTTCTGCTCCTGCTGCGTCGCGCCCGGCGCCGTCACATATCCGGGCAGCGGCGGGTCGTCGGTCTCGCGCGTTACTTCATCGATCACCTTGTCGAGATTGGCCATCATATTGACTCCGGCGACGATGTCGCGCAGCCCCTGCATGTTGGCGAACACCGTGTAATCGATCTCGGCATTGTCCTCGACGCGCACGAATACGCTCTTGGCCGTGCCGCTGCTTAAGGGCGCCGAGTATCCCATGACGGTATCCAATAGCTGCCCGCGGTCACGGTAACTCGCGATAAGCTCATCTGTAGTAATGGAGAGCGCGGGAAGGGCAGGGTTCGCCCAGTTGGTGAGCTGCGTAATCATATACGTATCCATCGTGCCCGTATTCGAAAGCGGCGGGGTCGTGGTTTCCGAGCCGCCGAACAAATAACGGTCGCCGTCCTTCTCGTTGAGCAGGTCGCGCAGGAAATTCGCCGTGTTGCGCGCAAGGTCGCTGATGGCCTCCAGTTCGATCTCGCCCTGCTGCGTCTGGATCTCGATGGCGTTGAGTACGGCAACGGCCTGGGCCTTCGCCTCGTTCAGCGCCGCGACCATCATCTTGAGGCGCCTGTCGGCGATGTCGATATTATTCATGTAATTGCCGAGCTTGACCACGCCTTCGCGCGCGCGCTTGGAAGCGATGACATCGCTCCCCAGCCCCTCGAACAGCTGCGTCTTCTTCCCGGTCGCAATCTGCGTCTGCAGCACCGACAGCTGAAGCTGCGTGATCTTGATGCGCTCCGCCTGGTCCAGCGCCTGCCCTAGTGTCGAAACATATGTCATGCCCTCATCTCCTTTTTACTAGCGGAACGCGTTCAGCAATTCCTGGAATTCCTCGTCAATCGCCGTGATCACCCGCGCCGCCGCCGAAAAAGCGGTCTGCATGATAATCAGGTTCGACATTTCCTCATCGAGATTGACCCCCGATTCATCGAGCAGCCGCCGTCCCAGCAAATCGCGGAACGCCATCTCGTCGGTAATCCTCGCCTTGACCGCATTGCTCTCCGCCGCGTGGCGGTTGATCATCTTCTGCGCGTAATCGATGAGATTGGTCGAGCTGATGATGCCGGTGTCGATCAGGGCATCAGGCCCAAGGCGCTGCCGCCGGAATGCTTCCATCCGCCCCGATCCGGTCGAAATCTCGTGCGGAACGTCGGTTACCGGATTTTCGATTCCGAACAGCGCGACCATGATGCTGGTGCCTAGGGGCTGTGCACCCGGGCCAATTCCCAGAGCTGTTACCGTAAACGGTCCGCCGACGATTTTAATATCGCCGCCGAAAGCCGGGCTGCCCGAACTGTCGCCCGGGCGCAGGATCAACGTGCCGCCCCCGTTTGCCACCAGAACCGCTGGGGGAGCCGTCAGAATATCGTCAATCGCAAGTCCCGGCACACCGGTATCAAGTCCACCTATATGGTTGATTTTATTAAATAAATCCGTCTCATCATCGCCCGGCTCGATGGTGATTCGCGTCGGCGGATCGTTGCCGACCTGCACATCGATATACGGGTCGGTGGTGACCGCGGTCCCGGCGGTCAGGCCCAGAAACTCAAGCCCGTCATCGCCCATGCCGCCGTCGGGGCCGCCCGTGCTGACATACTCTTGTCCTGTGGCAAAGCTGGCGTCGATCGTGATATTAACACGAGATGAAATGACAAGCTGCCCGTAACCGTTGACGCTCGCCTGTACGGCAAAAGCGGGATCAGGCGGTGCGGGGTCGCTCAAAAAAGGCGCAACCTCATCGCCTGCTACAGCGCCTAGCGGCAAGGCATTTATAGCTGCCGCGATCTGTTGAGCCGCATTCGTAATCGGGCCCGCGATGGGGAAATTCTCCTGAATTTCTTCAAGATCAAGATAGTAAGTCTGCGCCGGAAGGCCTGTGCGCGGGTCATCAAAAGTGATTCTGAACTGGTCAAGCACCGGCCCCACCAGCGGCACAAAAGTCTCGCCGCCTGCGGCAAGCAACTGTCCGACATCGCTGTAACCGCTTAGCGCAACAGCGGTCGTCACGCTGTTCTGCGAATAAATCCCGAGCCAGTCCTGAAGCGATGCGCCGCCGGTGCGCAGATCGACGGTGCCTACCGCTTCCTGAAATTCAACATCGCCGAACACGAATTCGATGACCCGGCGGATGACCTCGTTCGAGCCCTCCTGCACCGGGATATCCGTCGCCGCCGTTCCCTGCTGCACCAGCGCATTGTTGTTCAGCACCGCCTGATTGACGCGGAATTCGTTGGCGAAGCCGACATAGGAAACAGGCGTCAGCGGGCTAGCCTTGGGCGCGGCGTATTCCGTGCCGCGCGTCAGGCCGATGAAATCAAGCCCGGCATCGCCCATTTGCCCGGTCGCATCAATCCGGATATCGTAATCCGAAACGATATTGAGCTGGCCGTTCGCATCGAGAGAGGCGGCAGTATTGCCGAAAGAATCCGGCAACTGGGAAATCCGGAAGTTGATATAATTTACAAGCGATCCCGCTCCGTCCGGGGCGGGAGGAAACATGGCTTCCGCCACGCTAAGTTCTATATTCAGTGCTTGGGCCTGCGGCGAAGTGCCGTTCGGGTTCAATATTATAGTAAAGCTGTCATTGCCGGCAGAGCCGCCCCACGGGTTGCCCGCTGCGGAACTCAAAGGCCCCGCGGGGGCCAGCGCGACGATATTTACATCGCCAATCAGACTCGCCGTGCTGTCCGCCGGCACCTGCCCGCTCGCATCGGTGAACAGCATCAGCCCCTGTTCCTGGAACCGCAGCGCGAGTTTATGCGCAAGCTCGTCCAGCATCGCCTGCTGCTCCGGCAGCGTCTGATCGCGCAGCTCCAGAAGCGCGCCGATCTTGCCGCTGAGCCCGCTCTGCGTGATATCGATGGCGACCGGGTTGTCATCCGGGCTGCCGCCGACGAAAATGCCGTTAACCTCCGGGTTGAGCGGATCGGGATAATAGGAGCTGGGCCCTATCGGCGTGCGGTTGTAAAACAGCACCTCCGCCTTCTCATCGGCAAGCTGCACCCCGCTTTTCGTCTGCACCACCATGACGCCGTCGCCGCGGGTGAAAAAACTGACATCCATCTCGAGCGAAAGCTGCCTGACGAATTCATCGCGCTGGTCTTCAAGCTCCGCCGTCGTCCTGCCGCTTGCGGTGTTGAATTTGATCTCCGCGTTCGCCTTGGCGATGTTCCGGAGCAGGTTGTTGACATTCCCGATCGACCCTTCCAGCTCCTCCTGCACATCGTTGCGCATTTCGGTGATGAGGGAGGCAAAATCGTTTATCTTCGAGGCGATCAGCTCCGCCTGGTCGACGGTCGCGCGCTGCAGGAAAGTGTCCTCCGGGCTGTCCGCGAGCGACGCGAACGCATCCCGCAGCTGGGCAATTTCTGCCGCTATCGACACTTCAAGGTTCGGCGGCCCGTGGAACTGCTGGATTTTATCAAGATATTTTGCTTGTACTTCCAAGGCGTTAACCGCGCTCACCTGCGTCCAGAAATCGCGCGCGAGGTTGAGATCGACCCGGCGCATGAGCGATCCGGCCCGCACCCCCGAAGATATCCCGCCGGACGCAAGGTTCTCCTGCGGCAAAATTTTCCGGCTGTACCCTTCGGTATTGACGTTGGCGACGTTGCCGGCGATGACATTCAGCTGCTGCTGCGCGACGCGAAGGCCGGATAATGCTGTGTCCAAGCCACCGATGCTCATTCAGGACGCCCTTTCGTGCAATGGCGGTTATGCCTTTTCAGGCTATTTCACGAAAGAAGATGCAAGGGGAGTGCCAGTTTATAGCTCGGGCGGGCCGAACTTCTTGTTAACCGTCGAATAAAGGACGCTGTACATATCTTCCTGATAGCCCCGAAGCTTGAGTTCAAGGATCAGGGAAATCAGCATTTCCCGGCGCAGCGCGCCTTCGAACCGGTCGCGGTCCTGCATCAGTTCGAGCGCCTGCAGGGAAACCCCTATCCGCCGGACGTTCGCGGGTTTGTCATAGAGGTTGGTAAAGAAATCGGGCGCATGGTAAATCTTGCGCGTCAGCACTTCCATCTGCGCGAAATAGCTGGGATTGTCCCCTAAAAAGGTGGAAAGCTCGTCCAGCGGGACGCCCAGTTCGAAAACGACGCCGTAAAGATAGGGCGTCACTTCCTGAATGTCGTTCATGTCGCCTTCCGCTTTCAAACCGACCATGGTGGTGAAACTGCGGCGGGCGACGCTGCGGATGGCGTGAAGCGAGCGCGTTTCAAGAAACAAATTCTGTCCCGCCGTCTCGTTCATCACCTGCTGGGGAATGAAATCGATGACGGTGCCGGCATAAAGATTGTGGCCGAGCGCGAGAATGTCCTGTTCTTCTTCGGTATCGATGAGGTCGGCGTAATTGGCATCAAGAGTATATTGATTGTCGATTACCCGCTGATAATCTATGTCCTTGGTCACTCTCGTGATCGGCCCGGAAGTCATGTTGCACATAAGCTCGACATGGCGGTTGTTCTCGGCAAGATCGCAGAATATGTCCTTGAACATCCGTACGCGGTGCGTGATATCAAGCGACGTGCCGCCGGATGCCGCAAGGTTCGCGTGCAGATGCTCGCGCTTTTCCATCATCTGGTCGAGGATCTGGAAATTATCGACGGAATTCCTGTCGGCAAGGGCGATGCTTTTTGTAAGCGTTCCGAACGAGCACATCTGCCAGCTGGAATGAAAATCCTTGTGCGCCTCGGCGGTCAGTTCCTGGAACAGCCGCTGGACTTCAAGCTGCTGGTCGGCATCCATGAAGGTGGCCACGACCAGCATCTGCTCCATCATCAGCGTGACGAACTGCTCGGTCATCATCATCAGCGAGGCGACATAATTTTCGCGCAGCGCGTAGTAAATGAAATCCCTGTGCGGTACATAGTCGAGCGCGCCGTCGCCGGGGCCAAACAGCGCTGGGTTTTCATGCGAGGCCCGGGAAGAATTCTGGACAGGCAGGAACATAATTCCGGCGGCAAAAAACAGGCACAGCGCCATCCTGAGCGTTTTTCCAAAACCGGCGATGAATGGGGGTCCGCGCATGATTACCTCACCTGCTCCCTCATCAGACCCAGCTTGTTCTCGATATTCTGCTGCTCCTCGGTGACTTTCAGTTCGAGAATCATCGACATGATCATCTCGGCGCGAAGCTGGCTGTCGAATATGTCGCGGTCCAGCATCGTCTTGATGGCCGTCATCGCCGCGCTCTTGCGTTTGACGTTGGCGGGCTTGTCGTAAAGCTCGGTATAGAATTCGGGCCGCTGGTAGATCTTCTTGGCCAGCATTTCCATCTGCCCGTAATAACTGATCTGGTCCTCGATCATGTCCATGCCGGGCTCGAATTCCTCATGCTTGTGGAACATATAACGGTGGTAAATGATGGGATCGTCATAAGGGAAGCCAAGCTCGACCATGAACCAGCGCATATAGGCGGAAGTGTCCTCCGAGCTGAGCGGCCGCTCGCCGGGATCGGTGCGGTGCGTGCCGCGCGCCTTCAGGCCGATAATGTGATTGAAGGAATCCTGCGCGACGCTGCGTTTGGCGATGACGCCGCGGGAATCCAGATAGTTGTCCTGGTTCTGCCCCGTCTCCAGCAGTGTGCCGTCAGGCCGCGAGAAAACCTTGTGGCCGTATAAATAGTTCGACATTTCAAACAAACGGTTGTTGTCCGAAGGATCACGGATCATGTCCACGTTGATTGTGCGCGGCGCCATGACCGTAATGTTCCAGTCTATGTCGCGATTGACCCATCCCGTTCCCCCGTTAGCGCAGATGATCATAAGCCCGGTGTTGGGGCGATCAGCCGTATGGTTGACGTCATACTTGTCGCAGGTGTTCGTCAGAAAATATCCAAGCCGGTTATAAGGCGTCGGCGACACTGAAGTATCGTCGCTCGCCCGGTCGTATTGCGGCCCGCCCGACCCGACCGATCCGCCATTGCCCATCTGCCTGTCCATGAAGCGCTTGTTCAGCGCCATCACCGACATGTCGCCCAGAAGGTCCGCGGCAGCCAGGCTGCGCGTGTTGGTGCCGAACTCGCACATGCCGAATGTCGGATGGTAATCCTTATGCGCCTTGGCCGTCAGTTCCTGGAAAAGCTGCTGCGTCTCAAGCTGCTGTTTCGCGTCAAAGAAAGTGCCTGTGATAAGCACCTGCTCCATCATGACGCTGGTAAGCTGCTCTGTCATCATCATCAGCGCGGGCAGGATATTTTCCCAGAAAAAGTCCAGGATCAGAAAGCGCTCATGGTGCAGGATCCGGAAAAACCCATCCGGCGGATCAGGGACTACCCAGAACGGCAATATGCCCGCCGATGCCCCGAAAACCTCCACCCGCTGGTGGAAATGCTCGTTCATGATCACTTCCCGCGTAATCTCGTGCTCGGCGCACACCAGCGCGCAGCACGTATCGCAGGGCGACACCGAAGCGCACTGTGCAAGGGCAGGGCGCGAGGGGCCGGTGATCGCCGCAAGCAAAAGCAATGCCGCCCCGGCCCATAAGGCCAGACCGCGTATTTTTCTGCCGCTTTTTTTGCCCGTCATAATCCTAGTTCTCCTGATACTGCTCGCGCATCGAGTTCAGGCGGTTCTGAATGTCGCCCTGGTATTTCATCAGCTCAAGCTCCAGCCATACCGAATAAACCATCTCCTGGCGCAGCTCGCTCTTGTGCATGTCGCGCTCCAGCATCAGGTTGATCGCCTGCATCGCCACATCCTTACGCAGCACGTTCGCCGGCTTGTCGTAAAGGTTGCTGTAGAATTTCTCGTCTAAATAAATTTTTTGCGCAATAAGTTCGAGCATCGAGTAATAGCTGGGATGCCAGTTGGGATCCCAGCGCGTGTCGATATACCCGCCGGCCATCGCCGCGGCCCAATCCGGGTTTGGCCATCCTTCCTGCATGATGAAATTGAGGATGTAGTCCATGGTTCGGGGCGACATGTCCGAACCCTTGGCTTTCAGGCCGATAATGGCATTGAGCGAGGTTTCAACGACGCTTCTCTTGGCGAACAACGAGCGCATTTCCATGTAAACCCCTTCCGCCGTCTCCATGTCGCCGGGCGTGCGCTTGGGCTTGTCCATCGTCTCGTGCGAAGTCAGGTTGGTGAGCAGCGCCAGCACATCAATCTCATCATGCGTCATCGCGGCGTCCGTGTAATCGATGTTAAGCGCCCGGGGCTGGTCGATCAGCTTGGGCCAGTCGACGTCGTAATTGATCGTCACATTAGGCCCGCCGGCGCCGCACAGTTCATCGAGGTCGCGGCTGTTGTCGTTGGGATCGCAGTAACGGGCCTTGACCTGCCTGATCCGCCCTTCGCGGTCGATGGAAGAATCCGGCGAGCCGTTCGCGAAAACGCCGAGTGCGCGGTCCTGCGCGCGCTGGCCCAGCAGGAAGGAGACATATTCCCCGTTGCGGTCGGCCGCCGCCATGCTGCGCACTGTCGTCCCGATCTCGCACATTTCAAAGCTGGAATGATAATCCTTGTGGGCCTCGGCGGATTTCTTCTGGAAGAGTCTCTGGGTTTCCAGCTGCTGTTTTGCGTCGAAGAACGATCCCAGGATAAGCATCTGTTCCATACCGACCGTTACCAGTTGCTCCGCCATCATCATCAGCGCGACCTGGACGTGAAGCTCCCAGAAGCTGTCCCGGACTCCGTTCTGGTAAAACTGGCCGGAGCCGAACAGCCAGTTCTGATGGAACCGGAACTGTTCGGTGATGAAAAAGCGCGTGATGAAATGTTGTTCCATGACAAACAGCATCGTTTCATCCCGCTGCGGGAAAACGCAGTCGCCAACTTCGCAGGCAAGGCACTGGGCGCGCCCGCGTTCGGCAAACAGCATAATTCCGGCGGCAAGCGCCATCAGCAGGACAATGCCCCTGACGGTAATGCTGCTTGTATTGCGGTTTCTTTTTCTCATATCGGTATGCCGCCGCTGCGCATCGTGCCAAGAATGTTTTCCACCTCGTTGTTGAGCTTGAGCAGTTCAAGTTCCAGGATGACCGACAGCATGGCCTCGGTGCGCAGGTAACTCTGCCATGTGTCGAAATCCTGCATAAGCCCGATAGCCTGCAGCGCGACGCCCTTGCGCTCGACATTCACCGGCTCGTCGTAAAGATTGGCGAAGAAGTCGGGGCTCTGGTACAGGCGCTTGGTCAGAACTCCCATCTGCGCGTAATAGCTGGGCCGCTCGCCCAGATAAAGTTCAAGTTCCGACCGCGGCGGGTTCGATCCGGGAATGGGCTCATCGTCAAGCCCGAGCTGTTCCAGAAGGATTCTCATATAGGGATACGTGATCTCGGTAGCCAGTTCCTTGCTCATGGCCTTCATCCCGACGATACTGTGATATGAATGTGCCGCAACGGAGCGTTTCGCCACGATCGTCCGCATGTCCAGAAGCTCGTCCTGCGATGTCCGCTGCCGCATCGCCGATTCCGGCATGCGGTACATGACGTTGTGGGAATAAAGATTGCTCTCGAGGGCGAATATATCTTCTTCGTCCCGCGTGGGATCCGGCGCGGGGGTGTAAAAATCGATCTCCAGCGTATTGGCGCGGTCGACGGTGCGGCTGAAGCTTATGTCCTTGTCCTTGGTTTCTTCGGTCACCTCGATCGCGGCGGGAACGCATTCGGGATAGAAAACCGCTATGGTTGTGCCGCCTGTGGTCTGGCCGTCGCCGACATCCGCCGTGCCCACGGGATCGCAGATCAGCGACATCTGGTTGTTGTTGTCGGCAAGATCGCAGTAATGCTGGCGGAACTGCTTGAGGCGGAAGCAATGATCGTCGAACTGCCCGCGTGCTGCCGCGACAGCCATGTTGCCCATCTGCCGGTCGATGCTGTGCTGGCTCATCACATGTGTGGTGAATTCGGCGTTCCGGTCCGCTTCCGCAAGGCTGCGCACATTCGTGCCGAATACGCACATTTCAACGCTGGGCTGGTAATCCTTATGCGCCTCGGCCGTTAGCTTCTGGAACAGCGTCTGGGTTTCCATCTGCTTCTTCGCGTCGAAAAACGTGCCCAGAATAAACATCTGGTACATCGCCGTATGCACAAGCTGCTCGGTCATCATCATCCAGGCGGGCAGCAACGCGTAGCCAAACACCCGCGACGTGTCGAGAGGATCTGCGAGATTGATTAAGAACTCTTCCTGATCCTCGAATTCCTCAAGGATATGGTCCGTCGTGATCTGGTGCTCTTCGCGGATAATCCCTCTTATGTCGATATAGTTGCCGGGGACTCTGACCGTATAGCCGGGCGGCGGCGGGATGATCGCGCCGTGCGCGATCGCAACGCATTCGCACTCATCGCAGGCAAACGCGTAAGGCGATGCGGATGCCAGGCACAGCAGGCCGGCAATGCCGGCGCAGAGCCGCCGGAGCGCACCCGCCCCGGTTTTTAAAGGCCCTGCTTTCCGCTCTTTCGTCATCATCACTCAATACCCGTATCCATCGCCTCGTTTATGCGATTCTGCAGTGCGTCCTGCGCTTTGAAAATTTCCATCTCCGTCAGCACGGCCAGCGAAGCCTCTGTGCGCAGCTTGCTTTTGAACAAATCCATGTTTTGCGCAAGACCAAGCGCCCGCATCGCGGCTTTTTTCCGCTCGATATTGGCAGGCTTGTCGTAAAGACTGGTATAAAATTCAGGCCGCTGGTAAAGCTTTTTCGTCAGCAGTTCCATCTGTGAATAATAGCTGGGGCGCAAGCCGGGCGTGACGCCGTCATCCAGCGTACCGCCGATGATCTGAAGTCGTTCTTCCTGGTTCAGAATGCCGAGCTGCTCCAGCACCTTGTCCATGTACCAGATGACCTCTTCCGATTCCCCTTTGCCCTGGGCTTTCATGCCGACGATATGATTGAAGGAATTCTGGGCGACGCTGCGCTTGGCCATGATCGAGCGGACGAACATCCAGTCGTCCTGGTTGTTGTAATTCTGGAAGTAGGCTTCGGGGAAATATTCGAACACATCGTGGCCGTACAGATTGGCCGCCATTGTGAATATGGCTTCTTCCTTCAGGGTCAGGTTAGCGTCGGAAAAATCCACGGTAATGGTGTTCGGATAGCCGACCATGTCGGTGTAATCGACATCGAGATCCCGCGCCACGACCCCAGTCTGGTTATCGCATATCGGGGTTGTCGTCCGGGGGCCAAGCTCCGCGTTATTGTCTTCAAGAATACAGAACGTGATCCTGAAGCGCTCCCACCGGTGCGTAACGTCCAGCCCCTTGCCGACGGCGGACATCATGTCGACACTGCGCAGTTGCCTTCTAAGCAGATGCTGGCTCAGCGAATGGGCGTTCATTTCCCCGTGGCGCTGCGTGGCGGCAAGGCTGTACGCCAGTGTGCCGATTTCGCACATTTCAAAGCTGGAATGGTAATCCTTGTGGGCCTCGGCGCTCAGTTCCTGGAAAAGCCGCTCCGTTTTCAACTGCTGCTCGGCGTCAAAAAATGAGCCGATGGTCATCATCTGCAGCATCGCGTCGCCGACCAGCTGCTCGCTCATCATCATCATGGCCGCGAGTATGTGCTCCTTGAACCAGTAGAAAACCAGGAATTCCTCGCGGTGGCGGCACATCTGGAACGCGATCCATCCCCGTGTGCCGATGCCGGGATCGCAGCCGTGAGCCGTTGTATAGGCAAGCCCTTCCGGGTCGGTGTAAAATACGCCTTCGCCGTGTTCGAGGAGAATGAGAGCTCTTGTGATAACGTGGTTTTCAACGACGCAGTCGCACGAGGCGCAGGCCTGCGCTTTTTGGGCATAAATAAATACCCCTGTGCCCGTTATAAGAAAAAGGCACAGGGCAAGCACGGAAACCTTGTGAAAACAACGAAAAAAAATCCGCCGCACCGCTATGGCAAGATCTTCCATTATCGTAACCCCGCAACTGCCCGCATTTTACACAAGCTTTATAACATTTTATCATACTCCAAAGCAGAAAGCACATATTAGAAAAAGGGAACCGCAAGCCGCCGGAGATATTTTTTCGGGTCGCGGTTAAAGGGCTTGTACTATTCGGTCTCTGTATTCATACTGTGAATCTGTTATAACTTTGGACGGTTCCCCTTCTGGTTTCGAAATCCATGGCCGAAAACGACCCATCGCAAAAATCTCCCAAAGCTGCCGGCGGCAAGGCGAATCCAAGAAAATTCAAGCCTGCGCGCAGCAGTGACCGCAGGGGCGGCGCCAAGGAGTCCGCTGGTGCCGAGCCTAGCGTAAGAGGGCAGGAAGTAGGCAATCTCGGCGCGGTTGTCGTGCGCAATGAATTTTATCGCGACGGTTACCGGACCATCCTTAAGCTTGCCCTTCTGCAGACGGTCGTCATTATCGGCCTGATCGGCGCGATGCTGTTCGTCGTCCATATCCACCAGCCGGAAAACCGCTATTTCGCAACCACCGAAGACGGCCGCCTGATCCCGATGGTGGCGCTCAATGAGCCGAATCTTTCCACGCCCGCTCTTATGTCATGGGTTGCGCAGGCGGCGACGGAAGTCATGACCTTTGGCTTTAATGATTACAGAAGACGGCTTCAGGAATCCTCGCGCAATTTCACAAGGCGCGGCTGGGAAAGCTTCACCAAAGCGCTGCAGCAGTCGCGTATTATCGAAATGGTGGAGGCGAACCAGCAGGTCGTGACGGCTGCCCCGCGCGGCGCTCCGGTGCTCGACCGCGAAGGCGTCGTTCAGGGACGTTATCAGTGGATCGTCCAGCTGCCCATCGTTCTTACTTACCAGTCGGGCGCCCAGAAGCGCTCCGACAGCCTTATGGTTACAATTGTTGTGGTGCGCGTCTCGCGGCTGGAAAGCCCCAACGGCGTCGGTATCGAGCAATGGATCGCCGTGGCGGGATAGTCTCCCGGAAAATCTTTGATTTTAGTTGTGCATGTTTTTGGTAAACCGGAGTGACAGCATCCTTTCTTGGGGATATTCTTTGACAGGCTATTATTGCCACGCCGTTTCGGGGTATCAGAAAACAGGAATATTCGGATGATCCTCAGGTTGTCCAGCAAAGCGTTGTTAATTGTTTTGGCGGTGCTGATCGCGCCTGTATGCGCATTGGCTCAGGATTCGCCATCGGAAAGGCTGCGCGCCATGTCCGAGGAGCGGACCTCCGCGTTGCCGTCGGAAGGGGCCGCTTCTCCCCGCTCTCCGGGGTTTAGCCTGCCCACCGCGGAATCGGGCCATATCGACCCCTTTGCCGAATCTGTAACGGAAAGCCAGTCGGACGCTGAAATCGAGAAAATGATCAGGGAGCAGGCGCTGAGCGCCGCTCTTACCGGTCTGCTGCCGATGAATCCCGACGAAATCAGGATGCTGCTCGAGCGCTTTGATGATACCCAGCAGGCCGTCGAAGTTCCCGTTTATCCGTACCCCGAGCCGGAAGTCATTGTCGATACGGTCTCGCTCGATCCCGGCGCCAGGCCCCCGGTTCTCAAGGTCGGCGTCGGGCATGTGACGACCCTCACCATGCTTGACGTCACCGGCGCGCCCTGGCCGATCAATGATCTGACCTATGCGGGAAACTTTGAGGTCGTCACTCCTGAAGAGGGCGGGCATATCATCCGCATTACCGGCATGTCGGAATTCGGCTACGGCAACATCTCGATCCGTCTGCTCGAACTGAAAACGCCCATCACTTTTACTCTCAAGACCTCCAGGGATTCGGTGCATTACCGCTTTGACGCAAGAATTCCCGAATACGGTCCCTATGCCGAAGCGCCGCTGATCGATGGCGGCCTGACGCTGGTTGCGGGTAACTCCATCCTGAGCGCCATTCTCGACGGCATACCGCCGGTCGGCTCCTCAAGACTTGAAGTGGCTGGCGTTGACGGCAGAACGACGGCATACGCTTATCAGGATACGACTTATGTCAGGACGCCCCTGACCCTGCTTTCTCCGGGCTGGTCCGGTTCCGTGTCCTCGGCGGATGGCATGAATGTCTATGCCGTGACGAATTCACCCGTGCTGCTGTTGTCCGACAGAGGGCAGATGGTAAGAGCGCAGCTGAGCGAAGAGGTTCCGCTTGATGAGCAATAATGACGAGAACAATCCCGGAAACGACCGGCCCGATTTTGATGATGTTCCTGAGGGCGAGGGCTTTGAGGATTTTGAGGGCAACAACGCCACGCTTGGCGACATGTGGCGAAACAACCCCCTCGTCAAGATCGGCGTTATTGCCGGCGGCCTGATTACGATTATTGGCGCAATCATACTTTTCGGCGGCGGCAATGAAAGAGCGCTGCGTTCGCAGGTGAGGCCGGGCAGCGAAGTCAGCGAACCGCCGGGCGGCGAGATATCCCAGGCTTACGAAGACGCGCTGAAGGAGCAAAACGTCGAGCGGCAGGAGCAGGCGATCAGGCAAGGCGGAAGCGCGATTCCGACGCCCATCGATTCTCCCGTCAATCGTCTTAATCTTCCCGAAGACGATCCGGGCGCCGAAGACCCGCTTGAAAGATGGCGCCGCATCCAGGAAGAGCGCCAGCGCCAGACCAGTCAGAAAAAGCCTGACGTCAAGGCCGCTGACCCGTACGCCGGCGCAATCGATGCGCTTGCCGCCGCTATGGCGACCCAGATGGAAAGCATTCTTGGCACCAAGGAACCGCTTGAGCCCGTTCATAAAGTCGTGACCGAGCAGGAATGGCTGGACAGCAAGCGCCAGGCGATGGAGAAAAAAGCCGAAGAAGAGGCCAAGGAGAAAGAAGAAGAAGTCGTCAATATCCTCCTTCCCGCGGGAACCATCGAATACGCGCAGCTGATTGTCGAGGCCAATTCCGACGCGAAAGGCCCGATCCTTGCCCATCTCGTCAGCGGCCCTCTCGCGGGAAGCCGTCTGCTCGGTACGTTCGAGACCGAGGAAGAATATCTGGTGCTGAACTTTGAAACCATCATCATAGACGGGGTTGGCCACAAAACCAAAGCCGTCGCGCTTGATCCGGAAACGACCACTATCGCGCTGGCGACGGACATCGACCGCCGTTACTTCCGGCGCATCATTCTCCCGGCCGCCGCCGCGTTCGTCGAGGGCATGGGCGAGGCCATCGGAGAAGCCGGCAGCACGACCGTGACGGTCGATGCAGGGGCCGCCGTATCGAGCCAGAACGACCTGAACTCGGAGCAGGAATTTTACAAGGGCTTTGAGAAAGCGGCCGAGAAAGTCGGCGAAATTCTCGATGAGGATGCCCAGAATATCGAGCCCCTGATTCGCGTTGAATCGGGCACCCCCATCGGGCTGCTCTTCGTGGAGCCTGTTACGGGCGAACAGAAGTAAGGCCTTGTAAAAAAGATTGCCGTTTATAAATTATTCAGCAATATGAGCCTACAGTTAATGATTCCAACCAACATTGAGTAAGTGGCGGCAGATCATGGATGAAAAATTTTCCCAAGACGATATGGACCCGCAGGATATGGAAGACGGCGATGCTTCCGAAGAAGGCGATTTCGTTGAGGAGGACTGGGATGGCTTCGATGACGACGAGGCGAAATATATAGACGACGGCGAAGGCGACGGCGGCAAAGCCATGCGCGCCGCCAATTTTAACAAGATCATCATCGGCGGCGCTGTCGTTCTCGCCGTTGCCGTTGGCGGCTTTACGGCGTTCACCGCCAAAAAGGAGCCGCTCGGCCTGCCCACAATGGATCAGACCGGAAAGCCGGTGGCCGTGGCCGAGGGCCAGAAAGTCGAATTCCATGCCGATACGAAAGTGGCCGCCAAGGACGCTTTCGGCGTCAGGTATGGCGAAGTCGTGGATAGCACGGCTGAGGATCAGGCGCCGGCTGCCCCGCCGGCGGGCATTCTTAACAATCCCGCGCTGATCGATGAAATTCGCAATAACGAAGTGGTTGTTGTCGATGGAAGCACCGGCGCCGCGCCGCCTGCAGTCGTTGAGGGCCAGCCCCCGATGCCCTCCCCGATCGCTACGGACGGCGCTTCTGCCGAAACCCCCGGTCTTATGCCGCTGCCGAATGAAGGCGATCCGTCTTTTATGGTGCCGACCGCCCAGGACATCGCCCTTCAGGGTGATGAGCGGCGTGCGCCGGTCGATCCTTTCGCCGCCGAACCGGTTGCGGAGGAGCAGGCAAGTCCGCTCGAACCGGAAGCGGCGGCCTCACTGGCAAAATCCGATGTAGATCAGATGATGGAAAGGCTCGGCAGCATCGAAAGCAGCCTTGCCGAGATCGAGCAATTGCGGGAATCCGTCGACAAACTTGAGCAGCGCATCGCCAAAATGGAGGGAGAGCCCCGCAAGCCGGTGGCCAAGACCTCTTCGGGATCCTCAGGCTCTTCGGCCCGGTCCGGCTCGGGCGGGGCGTCCGCAAAAGCCAGCCAGTGGATTCTCAAATCCGCCCAGCCCGGCAAGGCCATGGTCTCGCGGAAAGGCGAAAGCGACCTTATCGATATATCCATCGGCGAGACTCTCGCGGGCCTTGGCCGCGTTACTGGTATCTTCATGCAGGACGGGCAGTGGATTGTGCAGGGCACAAACGGAAAGATCAGCCAATAAAATAACCGGGGCCGTTTTTCAAAAACGCCGGCAGGGCTGAAAATCCTGCCGGCGGTGCTGTTTCCTAAAAAATAAAGCATTTTCAAAGGCTTGGAATATATATTCCGTCAATGGAAAATTAACCCTTCCCGTGTAAATTTGATCTAGTGCTCGAAATTTGCACAATTTGTGTAAAATGTGATGTAATTATTAGAGAGGGTATTAGTCATAAATACCAATATAAAAATGTTTTTGGTGTGTGTATGAACGGCGGGTTGGGTTTGATATACAGGAAATTATGCTATTTCCTCGCCTTATTCGGGGCGGTTCAGTTTGTGCTGGTCAACACCGCTCTTGCCGGCCCTCCGGCCGTTGCCCCGCCTCTGGGCGCGGGCGCCTGCGGCGACGGCACACTCGGCGGCATTCTTTGTAATCTCGTCGCCGGCACCCAGGAATCCCAGGCGATTTTTCCCGCAATGTGTTACCTGTTCGGCATTTTCGTCGGCGTCTGGGCGATAGCCAAGCTTTTAGAGCATTACAACAACCCCCACCAGGTTTCGGTGTGGGAAGCGATCAAACGGGCGATTGTGGCCGGCGCGTTCTTTGCGTTGCCGATCGTCATGGAAGCCGTATACATAACGCTGGTTGACGCCGGCGCCGGCGACGGCCTCGACGTCAACGGCTGGACCGGAACGCCGACCGGCGGCGGCCTCGACGCGATGGTTGTCGCGTTGATGAGCAACACCTTCAAGCCGTTTGCCAACGCGCTGATGATGTTCTGTTACTTCGCTGGCTGCGTCCTCGTCATGGTCGGCATCGTCCGCCTGATGAAATCGGCGCAGGAAGGCCCGCGCGGCCCCGGCGGCTTCGGCACGATCATGACGTTCCTGATCGCCGGCACGTTGTTCGCGGCCGATGAGATGATGGCCGCTGCTTCCAATACGCTGTTTCTCACCGACGATGTCGCGGTGGGCTCGCAGCTGCAGTTCGATGCCGGTCTGACGGCACTTGAAAAAGAACATATTATGAGCGTTATCAGCGCCGTACTGGCGTTTGTCATGGTTCTGGGGTGGATCAGCTTTGTTCGCGGCTGGTTCATAATCAGGAATGTCGCAGAGGGTGATTCTCAGGCCTCGCTTATGGCGGGCGTGACCCATATTCTCGGCGGCGCATTGGCCATAAATCTTGGCCCTGTACTGAATGCGGTTCAGGAGACTTTCGGACTGGCCGCAATTGGTGTAGTCTTTAGCTAACTTTTTACATGAGGAGGACTCTGACTGTGATGAAACAAATAAATAAAAGATCACTACAGATGGGCGCAGCGCTTATGACAGGAATCGTCATGAGCACAACGGAAGCCCACGCTAACAACTTCAGCTCGATCGCCAGTAACATCACGAAATCCGTATCGAGTGTACCTGGTATGCTGACAGGCTTGTCATACATGTTCGGTATACTTATCGGCGTTCTTGGCATCCTGAAAATTAAAGACCACGTTGAAAACCCGAACCAAACCCCCCTGAAAGACGGCGCGATCCGTCTGGCAGCAGGTGGTGGCCTGTTCGCGCTTCCGATCGTGTATGAAGCGATGCTTGAAACCGTCGGCAACAACGGCGCCGGCGTTCAGGCAGCTCTGTTGAACACGGTCGACTTCAACGTTGGCTAAGGGCCGAAAAGCCTAGGTGTTATGCGAAATATACCCATTGTACTGGGCATTGCGCGGTCTTCGCGCAATGCCCGGTCTTCTTCGGAAGACAACGCAGCAGGCAAGCTGACGGTCGAGCTCAAACAGAAAATCTTTGAGCGCGACGGCTATACCTGCCAGTGCTGCGGTTTCAAATCGGCAAAATATCAGGATATCCATTTCGTAAACGGCCTGCGCACCGACATCCGGTCGGAGAACATGGCGACGGCCTGCATTTTCTGCTACCAGTGCTTCAATCTCGACGAGGTGAGCGAAATGCGTTCCGGTGTGCTTGTATGGCTGCCGGAGATCGAGCAGACTGCCCTGCACCATATCGCCCGCGCCGTCTATGTCGCGCGCATCTCCCAGGGTCCCATTGCCGACGCGGCGCGTCGCTCGCTCGATGTGCTCATGAAGCGCCGCGATGAAATCAGGAACCGTCTCGGCACCGACGATCCTTATATCCTCTCCATGGTGCTCAAGGATTACATCAGCCAGAAAAGCTATGATTGCCGGGAAAAGAAGCTGGACGGGGTAAGGCTTTTCCCCCTCGACCGGCGGATCATCAAGGAATCCGACCTGGAGTTCAATCAGTTCCCGCAGATACTCGCTTACTGGCGTTCCAAGGACGGCCCGTTCGGCGGCAAGGTGCCCAAGGACTGGATCGGCATTTACCGTGACATAAAGCCGGCAAGCGAAGCGGCGTAAGCGCCCCTTAACTAACCGTAAAAATGGGAAAGCGATGAAAAAGACGCAACAGGGCTATTTCCCCCGCTTTGTAAACTCTATATTATATTGATGGGCCGGATTTCTCCGGCCGGACAAACGGTATCCTATGAATTGGTTCTATAAACTTGTCATCCCCTTCCAGCAGTTTCTCCGCCAGTCGATGGAGAGCTTTCTTCAGCTAGAAACCGCCGACAGTGAGCATGTCCTTGTCGCCAAGGACGGTTCGCTCGTCAGCTATCTGAAAGTGGACGGCAGCCGTCAGGTTATCGGCGAGCAGGAATACCAGCACCTCGTCGAAGGTTCGACGATCAAGATCGGCGCCCGGTTCGACCGCCGCGGTCACGCGATGCAGGTTTATTTCACGCGCGATCCCACCCGGGTCATACCGTATCTCAAGCGCATGGTCGCGCCGAGCCGCAAGGCCGCCGCCAACGCGGGCCTCGAGCTTGAGGACGTGTTCTCCGAACGCGTGCGCCACCTTGCCAATTATCTTACATACGAGGAATGCTTTTTCGTCCTCTGGACGCGCTCGACGATCCTGACCAAGAACGAAGTGCAGCGCGCCGCGAAAGAATCCAGGGCGAAAAAATGGGTGACTGCCGGTTACGCGCAATATCCGCTCGCCGCTCTCGACGCGCTGCGCAACCGCCATAAAAGTTATCTCTCCGCAGTGATGTCGGGTCTTGACGAACTCGGCATCAAGGCCGATGTCATGGAAGTCCACAGCGCGCTGCGCGCCGTCCGCGACAATTTGTTCCCGACCAAGGCGAACGAGCACTGGCGCGCCTGCCTGCCGGGCGATCCGATCCCGCCGCGCACACCCATGAGCCGCAAGGACATGTCGGACATCATGTGGCCGCCGCTGCCGCAGCAGATCGCCGTGGGCGACGCAAGGGTCATCGATAAAAGCATCTGCCAGATCGGCGATCTCTACTGGGCGGGCGCCGACATGACTCTCGGTCCGATGGACGCGATGCCCTTTCCATTGCTCCTGAATCGTCTGTTCGAAGCCGACATCCCCTGGCGTATATCGTTCCTGATCGAGGGCGGCGGCTCCGCCGCGACGGCATTCCGCGCCTTTGCTTCCACCATTCTCGGCGTGACCAATTCTCTGAACAAGCAGATTAAGTTCTCGCTCGAAGGCCTCGAAATGCTCTCCCGGCGCGAACCCGTCGTCAAGCTGCGCATTTCCTTTGCGACATGGGCGCCCGCGACCGGCGACCTGACCCAGATCAACGATCGCCTCTCGACGCTGATCCAGTCGGTTGAATCCTGGGGTTATTGCCAGGTCAGCGAATTCTCGGGCGATTCCATGGACTGCGTCCTCTCCTCCGCGATGGGCATCCAGTGCGGCGGCACAGCGCCTTCCGCTGTCGCCCCGATGTTCGAGGTCATGAAACTGCTCCCGTGGCAGCGCCCCTCGTCGCCGTTCGATACCGGCGCGATCCTGTTGCGTACTCCCGACGGCAAGCTCTGGCCTTACCAGACCGGCACGAACGTTACGACGACATGGTTCGACCTCGTCTTCGCGCAGCCAGGCGCCGGTAAATCGGTTCTGCTCAACGCGCTCAACCTCGGCACCTGTCTGACGCCGGGTATCGCGAAACTTCCTTATGTCGCCGTTATCGATATCGGCCCTTCATCCTCGGGTATGATCTCGCTCATTAAAGAAGCGCTGCCGCAGAACAAGCAGCACGAAGCCGCCTATTACCGCCTCCAGATGGCGCACCAGTTCGCCGTCAACCCGTTCGATACGCAGTTAGGGTGCCGCTACCCGCTGATCGACGAGCGCTTCTATCTGACCGAACTTTTGACGCTGCTCTGCACGCCGCCCGGCCACGAAAAACCTTATGACGGCATCCAGCAGCTCGCCGGCCTGTGCGTTGACGAAATGTTCCGCTGGCGCGATGACTCCGCCGCCAACGCGGAACCCCGTCCGTTCCTGCCGCGTCTTGATCCCGAATGCGATGACGCGCTTCAGAAATACAACGTCCACCTGCCGACCGATCCCTACTGGTGGGACGTCGTCGATAAAATGTACGATCTCGGCGAATACCACGTCGCCATGTTGGCGCAGCGCCATGCAGTGCCGACGATCAGCGACTCGATCACCGCCTCCCGCCGTCCGCAGATCAGGACTCTTCTTGAAGAAACCTCGGTCGGGTTCAGCGCTGAAACCGTTATCAATGCCTTCGAGCGGATGGTCACATCCTCCATCCGTGAATTCCCGATTCTCTCCTCCGTGACCCAGTTCGATGTCAGCGACAGCCGCGTCGCCTCGCTCGACCTGATGGACGTCTGCCCGCAAGGCGATGAAGTCGCGGACCGCCAGACCTCGACCATGTACATGCTTGCCCGCCACGTTCTGGTGCGCAGCTGGTGGATCGGCCCCGAATCGCTCGAGTTCATGCCGCAGAAATACCGCCCCTACCATGAAGCGCGCATCCAGGACATTCAGGAAACGCCCAAACGCCTTTGTTACGACGAATTCCACCGGACCAGTAAATCCGGCTCCGTCCGCGCGCAGCTCATCCGCGACGTGCGCGAAGGCCGTAAGCGCGGTGTGCAGATCCTGCTGTCCTCGCAGCTCCTTGACGACTTCGACCAGGACATGATCGACCTTGCCACCGGCATCTGGGTTTTGGGTTCCGCGATCTCTGAAACCGCCGTTGAAAACGTCCGTGAACGTTTCGGTCTTTCTGAAACCGCGCGCGAGATTATCCGCTATAAACTGACCGGTCCCAAGGCGCATGGCGCGCCGGTGCTGTTCGTTCTCGGCACGACCGAAGGCCGCTACGAGCAATTCCTGTACAACACGCTCGGCCCCATCGAGCTCTGGGCGCTCTCCACCTCCGCCGAGGACGTCGCCATCCGCAACCGTCTCTACCGCCGCCTCGGCGCCGGCAAGGCAAGACAGATGCTCGCGACCGCGTTCCCGGGCGGCAGCGCGCGCGGCGATATCAAGCGCCGCGTCATGATGAAAGCCGAAAGCGAAAAAGAATCCCGCACCGCGCTGACCAGTGTCGTCATTGAGGAAATCGTCGAGGAGCTCGTGAAAAAATCCGAACTCGCGGAGGCCGAGCACGAGCGTGAGAAATTCAAGCGGGCGATCGGCGGCCTATGACCGATACAGCGGCCGAAGAAGAGCCGACCCTCAGTGCGGCAGAGCTGGAAAAGATCGCGCTTCGCGAAACGGTTCTGGCCGAGGAAAAAAAGCGCAAGAAAATCAAGCTGGGCATTCTGGGCGGTCTCGCCTTTTTCACCCTATTGCTCTGGTTTATGCTTCAGCCTTTGCGCGCGGGGCCTGAATACGGGCTCTGCCGCACATATCTTGAAACGTATCTGCGCTACCCGACGACGTTCAAGATCACCGAATACGACGTATTCGGCCGATCGCTGCGGATCTTTTTCTCCTATCATGATGAATGGGGCGGCCACCGCTCCGAAATGATCGAATGCATCGCAAGCCCGGATACCGTCAACGGCTTTGTCATGGAAGACATCAAGATCAACCGCAATCCCATCACCAAGGAAAAACTCAAGCTGTTTAACAACGCCATTCCCGGCATCTTGCTCAGCGAGCCAGACCTCATAATTCCCCGCCCGCCCAGGGATAAAGATCTGATGGGCCTCAAGCGGGACTGATACTGTAAACTGAAAAAAAACCTTTCCATGGAATACAGAAAACTGGGCCGCACCGGCATCAATGTCAGCGTCATCTGTCTCGGCACCATGACGTGGGGCAGGCAGAATACGGAAAGCCAAGGCCATGAACAGATGGACTACGCGCTCTCTCGCGGCGTGAATTTCTTCGATACCGCGGAAATGTACGCGGTCCCCCCCACGCCCGACACTTACGGCAGGACCGAGGAAATCATCGGCACATGGTTTGCAGCGCGCAAAAACCGCGACAAGGTAATCCTTGCAAGCAAGGTCGCGGGCTCCGGCCTCGAATGGGTGCGCGGCGGCAAGGCAAAACTCGACCGCGCCAACATTCTTGCCGCCATCGACGGCAGCCTGAAGCGACTGCGCACCGATTATATCGATCTTTATCAATTGCACTGGCCGAACCGCCCGGTCTACCATTTCGAGGACCGCTGGGATTTCCATCCCGAAAATGCCGATGCCGCTTCCGAAAAGGCTCAGTTCGCTGAAATTTTGGAAACGCTGGATGAGCTTGTGAAAGTGGGTAAGATACGTCACGCGGGCCTCTCCAATGAAACGGCATGGGGAACCATGCAATATCTGCGCCTTGCCGAAGATAACGGCTGGCCGCGCATGGTTTCGATCCAGAATGAATACAGCCTGCTTTGCCGGATATTCGAGCGCGATCTTGCCGAAATCGCAATCCATGAAAATGTCGGCCTGCTCGCCTGGTCGCTGCTGTCAACCGGCGCGCTGAGCGGCAAATATCTCGATGGCAAAATGCCCCCCGGAAGTCGCCGCACGCTGCAAAAAAAGCCTCCCTACCGCGATACCCCGTAGGCGCAGGTTGCCATCCGGGATTATCTTGCCATCGCCGCAAAACACGGGCTCGACGCCTGCCAGATGGCGCTCGCTTTCGTCAATCGCCAGCCTTTTGTCACATCCAATATCATCGGCGCGACCTCGATGGCGCAGCTGACGGCCGATATCGATTCAATCGATCTTGAACTCAGTGACGCGGTTCTGAGCGGCATAGAAGCCATACATCGAAAATGCCCTATACCGTACTAGGACAAAGCGCGTTTATAATAAGCTGATGGAATAAACGCCGCAAAATTCCGCAATCCTGAGGCTCTTTATCGCCCTGCCGCTCGCCAGCGACGCGAGGGAGCGGCTTAAAGAACTGCCCCGCAAGGGTCTGGATGCCCGCTGGCTGCCGCCCGATGATCTGCACATCACGTTGCGCTTTATCGGCGAGGCGCCGGAGGACAGGCTTCCCGCAATAAAGGAGGCGCTTGCAAGGGTCAGGCGCGGCCCGTTCCAGATCGAAATGAAAGGCCTCGGCGTGTTCGACGGCGGCCGGCAGGCGGTGCTGTGGGCGGGCCTGCCGAGCGAGCGCAAGCTGACCGCCCTTGCCGGCGACATCAATGAAATCCTCGCCCCGCTGGGCTTTGAAATGCCAAACAAACCCTACAAACCGCACATCACGATCGCCCGGCTAAAGGACAGCAGGGGCCTGGAGCCCTATCTCAAAAAGCACGGCAAAAAGATTGCCGCCCGCTGGCAGGCCACCAGCTTCGGCCTCTATCTCTCCGCGTCCCCCGACGAGCACAGCCGCCGCTACCGCCTGCTTGAAGCCTATCCGCTTTTCTCTTGAAAAAACCAATTGTTAAGATTTTTGTCCTAATATGGGAAGGACAAATTTGTCGCAATCCCCTCGTTTTGCTATAATAATTCAGGCGGGTGTGTATGGTAAAAAAGAGCAGGTCGATCCTCGACGACGTCAACGGCAGGAAGGAAATTCCGCCGCATATCCCTCTCAACGCTCCCCTGACCTCCGGCATGCTGATCGATGTTGCTGTGAACCGCGAAGCTGAAGTCTGGGTCTTTCACAACCGCCCCTTTCCCGGCGTACTGGAATGGATTGAATACGATATTGACGAATCGCGCCTTGTCTTCATTACGCGCGGCGGGCGGCTTAATGATTTCGGCATCGCCATCGGCCCGCAGATGCGCAAATATCTTCAGGAAGCGCAGCAGGCTTACACTTATCTCGTCCACGATAACAAGATTCACGATTTTATCCGGGTTCCGTTGTTGACGCGGCAACTCGCGCATTAGAAAGGACAAGTCCTTGAGTGAAATATTCGATCCTGCGGGCGCAAGAAGAATGGTGATGGAACAGGCAGGTCTGCCTTCCGGCCAGATCGATACGATTGAGGATGACCCTGCGCTGGCGAACCGGGTTCAATATCTGGCCACGAACGATCCCGATAAACTGCGTGCAACGCTTTCCGAACTGCAAGCCGATCCCGGCCGGACGGAGGAAATCCTGAACCAGGCGGTAACCCCGGCGCAGATGCAGCGGGCCGCCGCGCCCGCTTCGCAAAACCCGCTGGGCGATACCGGTTTTCAAAACATGCTCTCCGGGCTGGAGGGCTTCAGCATGGGCGACATCGCCCAGCTTCTGCTCAACATCGTCAACGCTTGTCACGGCCTGACCGATTCAGTGATGGGCGGGCTGGGAAGCTTTTCGCGCAGCGGCGAACTGGTCGCCAGCGGCAACGGCGGGCCCGGCGGCCCGCTGCAGCAGGCGGGGCGCATCATGGGCGCGGAAAATATGATAATCCACCACGAAGATCCCGAGCGCGGCGTAAGAACGGCAACGCTTGCGGATCAGGCAACGCCCGAAGCGCCGGGAACCAGAATCCCGGCACAGGATGCTACGCTCCGCCCGGATAACCCGTCCTCATCGATGGCCTGATTTATGCGGCGTCCCGCTCCCGGATCATCGCCGGCAGCATTCCCGCCGCGCCCATCGCCTGCTTCATGAAAAACTGCTTGGCCAGCGGCAGGCGCGAAACAAGTTTGAGCCCCGCCCGGCGCGTCAGCCGTACCGGCGCAATATCGTTCGAGAATAATTTATTGAGCGTATCCGTCGCCCCCGCCATCGCCATGTTGTCGGCGCGGCGCATCCGCTGATAGCGGGCGAGCAGGGCAGGAGAGCCCGGATCTTCTTTTTGCGCGAGCGCTTCCGCAACCAGTTCCGCGAGCGCCGCGATATCGCGCAGTCCCATATTGAGGCCTTGCCCCGCTATCGGATGAATCCCGTGCGCCGCCTCAGCGACCAGCGCCATGCGCGGCCCCGTATAATTGTGCGCATGGATCAGGCTGAGCGGATAGGAAAAGCGTTTCCCGGTCTGCCGCACACTGCCGTATGAATTGGGAAAACGCGCGGTTAAAGCCGCATCGAACTCCTGCTGCCCGTAACGGATCGCCGAGCGTTTTTCCGCTCTGTGTTCCGTCCACACGATGGAAGAGCGGTGGCGGCCCTGCCCATCGTCCGTCATCGGTAAAATCGCGAACGGCCCTTCGGGGCGGAAATTCTCGATTGCGACCTTATTGTGCGGGCTATCATGGATCGCCGTGCACACGATCGCCCGCTGACGGTAACTCCACGCGCGGGCGCCGATCCCCATCCATTCGCGCGTAAACGAACCGCGCCCGTCCGCGCCGATAATCAGTTTTGCTTCATGCGCTAATCTGTCGGCCAGCATTGCGCACGCGGATTTTTCATCAACGGCAAAATCCGTAACCGCCGCCGGCGCGATATGCCGCGCGGATTTAAGCGCTGTAACGCTTTCATAAAGCGCGCGGCGCAAAAGCCTGTTTTCAATGATCCAGCCGAAAATTTTTCCGCCGACTTCCTGCGAGCCGAATTCCAGCAAAACAGGGCTGCCGCCATCCAGAATTTGAATCGTTTCAATCGGGCAGGCGTTGCGCTCTATATGTTTCCAGATCCCCGCCGCTTCCAGAACCTTGCGCGAGCCATAGGAAATGGCGGTGGTGCGCCCGTCAAACTCCTCGCCCATCATGGCATCCGGACTCTCGCGGTCGATGCACAGCACGTCCGCCCCCGCGCGCGCCAGCAGGGCCGTCATGGTCAGCCCGGCCAATCCGCCGCCGACAACAATAATATCCGCTTTTTTCATCACGGCCGCATTAAAGCTCTTTTGGAAGGAATTTGCAAACCGGACGGACTTTAATCGCCGATCCAGTCCGTCGGCAGGTCGTATTCGATGCCGAGGCGAAACTCGTTGGTCGAGTATGCAAAATCGAAACTGTCGACTTCAAGGTCGTTGGCCCCCACATAGCGCCAGTTCCCGGTGAGCGCGACATCGGGGTCGATCCTGTATTTAAGCCCGCCGCCCATCGACCACGCGAATCCCAGCGAATCGTCGGTGGCATTGGGTACGATAGCGTTCGCGTCGATGATCTGCGCCTCATGCTGCGCGAACCCGATGCCCGCCATCAGGAACGGCTGGAAATTTTTCCATTGCCAGTCGATATCGTAATAAACGTTCAGCATATAAAACGTTGAATCAAGATCCCCGCCCAGTTTGAAAGTGCCAAGCCCTTCGACATCCATGCGGTCAGCATCAGCGCTGCGCCGGGAAATCTCGGCCTCCACCCGCCACTGCGGCGTGAGGCGCAGCCCGAGGGCGCCGGCGAGGGAAAAGGAATTCTTGAACTCAAAATCCCCCTCGCGCGGCATCGTCGTTTCGCTGAAATCGCTCTCTGCGAAAGTGTTCAGCCCCAGATAACCGGCGAGATAAAGCCGGCTGCTCTGCGCCTGCGCGAGCCCTGCGCCTGCTAACGCGGTAACAGCAATCAGGAGCGCTATCAAAGGCTTCTTAAACAAGTACCCGAATTCCCCAGCTACACGGGAAAGGCATGAAACCCTTCCGATTCTTTGATTCTAAACAAACCGTTAGGGGTTCGCAAGGTGAGGCAAAGCGTCATCCCGGCGAAAGCCGGGATCTCGTTGGCATAATGCTAGGAATTAAGAAATCGGCGAGTCAACCTTGACCTTGAGATCCGCGGCAATCGGCTCGTCATCAAGCATTTCGATCATGCCGCTCGGCTGGATCGCGAAATTGGCGATAAACAGCGCGTTCGAATAGAACACCACGCCGTCGCACAGGAAAAATCCCTGCTCGTTCTTGCCCTCGTAGGTCGCGGGGCGAATCGTGCCTTCGACCACGGCCCGCGTCTGGTCGTCCATGTCTTTGGGCATGTCGGTATTGTTAATATCCTCGGCGATCAGGAAAGGCCCTTCCTCGCCACGCACGAAATAGCAAAAAAAGCGCAGGTATTCGAGCACGTTATTATCGTTGATCTTGATCGGCGCCAGCGCGTTGACTTCATGAATCGGCGGCGACGTGCCGTTCAGGCGGTAAAGATTGCCGTCTATCGTCAGGTAATAGATATTCAGTTTCTTCGGCGTCCAGCCGGGGTCCTTGACCTTTACCAGCACGACCCGCTCGTAGAAGGGCAGGGTGCGCCAGGCAACGGTTGTTGTCTCCGCCGATACCTTGTATTTGCCGTCGACCGGGTTGATCTGTTCCAGAAACCCCGCAAGCTCCTCGCCCGTGACCGGGTTCCAGTTGCTGTCATCGTACATGAGAAGGTCCTCTGTTTTATTAACGCCGACTAAAAAACCACCTGCCATCATGCCATAAAAACCGGCAGGGGGCAGCCCCTAACTTTCTGGAACTTATGATTTTAATCGGCGGGCGTCAAAGAAAATTTATTTCACGGAAAATAATATATGAAAAATCATGGATTTACTCCGGCTGGTGCCATCGCCCTTCTTAAACGAAAGATTGACAGAAACAGCCGGAAACGCTATAAACCACCGTCCAGATTGAAATTAATGGAGTACGCACATGAGACGCACCTATCAGCCGAGTAAATTGGTTCGCGCCCGCCGCCACGGCTTCCGCGCCCGCATGGCTACGAAAGACGGCCGCGCCGTGCTCTCCCGCCGCCGCGCCAAAGGCCGCAAGCGCCTGAGCGCGTAAGCCTTTTGGTTATCGGGCTTTAAGGACCGATAACATATGCACGCAACCAAAGAACAAATCAAGCAAGTCGACCGCCTGAAAAGGCGGTCTGATTTTTTGCGCGTCCAGAAGGACGGCAAACGCTGGGTCGCCAAGGGGATTGTCCTGCAGGTTGCCGATAACGGCACGGAGCGTACCCGTTTCGGCCTGACCGTGACCAAACGCCTCAGCAAATCCGCCGTCGTGCGCAACCGCATACGCCGCCGTCTGCGCGCCGCCGCCTACGAAATCCTCCCGGTCAAAGCGAAAAAGGGCGTGGACTATGTGATCAGCGCCCGTTCCGAAAGCGAAGACCGCCTTTATACCGACCTCTGCCGCGACCTTGAATGGTGTCTCGGCAAGCTGGATCATTTAAAAACCACAGATGAACACGGATAAACACGGATTATTATCTGTGTCCATCTGTGTTCATCTGTGGTTAAAAAACCTAATAGCACTTCATGCGCAGGATGAACATGAAACGTATCGTTTTGGAAATTATCAAAGCTCCGGTGCGGCTTTACCGGGCCTGTATATCGCCCATGATAGGCCCGCGCTGCCGCTTTTACCCCACCTGTTCCGCCTACATGCTGGAAGCGCTGGAGACGTATGGACCGCTGAAAGGGGGGCTTCTTGGCCTGCGCCGCGTTGCCTCCTGTCATCCCTGGCGCAAAGCGGGCTTTACCGATCCCGTGCCAAAGCGGTTTACGTGGAGGGATTTCTTCGGCTATAAACGCGGGGCACAGATTCATGATTGCGAACAAAAGGGCGTAAAATCCGATGACCGGTGACAGGGACCAAGACCAGATGCATCCCGACGATCTGAAAAACCTGATCGTTTTCATCATCGCCGCCGTGGCCGTCTGGATCATGTTCGACCATTATCTCCTCAAGCCCAAGGTGGAAGCGCTGCGGCAAGCGCAGCAGATTCAGCAGGCCGCGAAAAAAGGCGAGATGGAAGGCGCGGGAGGCACACTGACCGAACTGCGCCCGCGCGAAGAGATTATCAACGATACCCCGCGCGTCCGCATCGAAACCCCGCGCATTTCCGGTTCCATCGCGCTGACCGGCGGCCGCATCGACGACATCAGTTTGAAGGATTACTTCAAGACTAAACAAAAACCCGATCCCGTCGTGCTGTTCTCGCCGATGGGCTCTTTCCACCCGCGCTACGCGACCTTCGGCTGGGTCGCTTCGGCCGAAGACCAGAAAGTGCCCGGCAAGCGCGATCAATGGAATATTGCCGGCAATTCCGGCACCGATACCGTCCTGACGCCGGAAACCCCGGTGACGCTTTACTGGGATAATGGCTCCGGTCTGCGCTTCGAGCGCACGATGGAGATCGACAAGGATTATCTTATCAAGGTCACGCAGCGCGTCGTGAACAATACGGGGAAAAGCGTAACGCTCAACCCCTACGCGGTATTGGCGCAGCACGGCCTGCCCGAGGATCTCTTCGGCAACTGGATCATTCATGAAGGTCCGATTGGCTATATCAAAGGTGAATTGCTCGAAATCTCCTACAAAAAAATGCCGGATGAAAAGGGCAGGCTGATCGATGCCGATGAAGGCTGGCTGGGGCTGACCGAGCGCTACTGGTTCACAAGCCTTTTCCCCGAGGCCAAAACCGGCAACAAGTTTCAGGTCCGTTATATCGACCCGCTGGAGGCCGGCCACATCCAGCCACGCTACCAGATCGACGTCATGGGCGCGGGCAAAACCTTAAAGCCCGGCGAAAGCAACGAAAGCGTCACCCGCCTTTATGCCGGGCCGAAAAAACTCTCTCTTCTGGAAGCTTATGAGAAGCAGTTCGGCTGGCGCCATATCGATCTTTCGGTCGATTTCGGTATCTATTATTTCCTGACCAAGCCGCTTTTCTACCTGCTGCACTGGCTCGGCGATTTCGCGGGCAATTTCGGGCTCGGCATTATAATGCTCACATTTGTTGTGCGGATTTTTGTCTTCCCGCTCGCCAACACCTCCTACAAATCCTTCGCCAAGCTGCGCAAGGTATCGCCGCAAATGTATGTGCTGCGCGAAAAATACAGCGGCGACAAGGAAAAGCTTCAGGAAGAACTGGTCAAGCTTTACGAGAAGGAAAAGGTCAACCCGATGGCGGGCTGCCTGCCGATCCTGATCCAGATCCCGATTTTCTTCGCGCTGTTCAAGGTGCTGCAAATCTCCGTCGAAATGCGCCACGCGCCGTTCTACGGCTGGGTCCACGACCTCTCCGCGCCGGACCCCACCAGCATCTTCAACCTGTTCGGCCTCATTCCGTGGAATCCGCCAACCCCGCTGATGATCGGCGCATGGCCCTGCTTCATGCTGGTCTTTATGATCCTGCAGAAAAAGATGAGCCCGCCGCCGCAGGACAAGATGCAGAAGGCGATGATGGATTTCATGCCGTTCTTCATCACTTATATATTGTCCAAATACGCCGTCGGGCTTGTGATCTACTGGACCTTCAGTAACGGGCTCTCTGTGATCCAGCAATACGTCATCATGAAATCGATGGGCGTCGAGCCGCATTTGTTCAAGAGCAAGGAACAAAAGGACATGGAAGCGAAAATCAAGGAAGGTCCCGCCATCCACCCCGAACTGGCCGCCGCCGGGCACAAGGCCGAAGAAGCCCTGTTCGGTGAAGAAAAACCCGCGGAAGAAAAGAAACCGGTTTCCAAGCCGAAACCGAAAAAGAAGAAAAAGTAATTATAAAACCGCAGAGGCGCAGAGTTTTTTACGCGGAGTTTCGGAGAAGCGGAGTTTTACTTCTCCGAAACTCCGGCTCTCCGCGTTAGATTGCCTGCGGCGCTTCTCCTCTGCGCCTCTGCGGTTTAAAATATACTTAATGGTTAAAAAATGACCGAGGAATTCACAAAGGCCGAAATCGAAAAAGCCCGCATCCTGTTTGCCGGCAACTGCGATTTCGTGCGCGGCGTCGCGAGCCTTGACCAGCTTCCCGATGCCGGCCCGCAGGAAATCGCTTTCGCGGGCCGCTCGAATGTCGGCAAATCCTCGCTGGTGAACGCGCTGACCGGGCGCAAGGTGCTTGCCCGCGTCTCCCACACCCCCGGCCGCACCCAGCAGCTTAACTTTTTCGATCTCGGCGGCAAAATCCATCTCGTCGACATGCCGGGTTACGGCTACGCGAAAGTATCGAAAGCGCAGAAGGAAGAATGGGATTCTTTGATCCGCGAATATCTGCGCGGTCGCCCCACGCTACGGTGCGTATTTATACTGATCGACGCGCGGCATGGCATTAAACCCAACGATCTTGAAATCATGAAGATGCTCGATGAAACCGCCGTCTGCTACCGCATCGTCCTGACCAAGGCCGACAAGACCAAACAGGCGCAACGCGACGCGCTTGCAAAAAATATCTCCGCCGAACTCAAAAAACACGGCGCGGCGATGAATGAAATCCTGTTCACGAGTTCGCATGGCGAAACGGGGATAGAAGAACTGCGCGCCGTCATCTCGCGCTTTATCGCCTGATTATTCCGCCGCGATGATGCTGTAAAAGCTCCAGCTGGCCGAAACGCTGTCCTTGACGCATAACGACGGCTTGCCGAAACAACCGGCGCACTCGGCGCTGGTGAAATCTATATTTGAAGTAGCGCTTGAACCGGCTGCCGCTTCATCGATCAGCACTTCATTGACCGGATCGGTCAGGACGGGAATGGCGGTGCTGCCGGTCAGCTTGAAATTGATTTTCTCGCACACCGCCTGCTTGATCTCGTGCGCGGTCAGGACGACGTCCTCCGCCGCGCTCGGCGTCCATTCCACATTGCTGAACCGCCCGATATACCAGCGTCCGGGCAGGCCCGACGGATTGGGGGCGGGTTCATGAATCGCATCGTCTGGAATGCGCGGCAGGACCACCCCCCCGCCGCTCGGGTGAAAAACTTTATTTCCATGCGCGGGCGCGGGCGGCGGATCGGCAACATTGAAACTGGCGTCATCCGGCGTCACAAAATTAAGATCCGCCACCGCCGTCCCGGTGAACGTCATCTGTTCGACCGATTGCTTTAATTGCGCCGCCGCCTGCTGGATCGTCCCGGCGTATATTTCAAGCTGCTCGTTGGAAATCCCGCCCGCTTCGGACGCATCGTTCTGGCGCGAGAGCACAAAACTCAGCGCCGCGAACAGCGCCACGACGACCAGCACATAGATCATGGCGTTGCCGCTCTGGCTTTTTTCAGGAAAATATTTCTGTATGTTGCTCATAACGATGCTATTCTACAATAAGAATCTAATAAACTTATTTTGAAACGCAAAGGACGCAAAGTCACGCAAAGTTTTTATATAATGTATTTCCCTTTGCGCGACTTTGCGTCCTTTGCGTTTGAAATTTTTTGCCGGATAAATAGATGCCTTTTGATGTTATATCTTTAATTCTGGGGATGCTGGGCGGCTTCACGCTGGCCGCCCTGATTCTGGGATTTTTCCTGCTCCGCTCTGAAAAAGCAAAAGCCGCGTTGCAAAAAGACCTTGAGCATGAACGCAAGGGCCGCGAGGAGCAGGGCAACCTGTTCGCCCTGACCGCGCAGGAAGCCCTTTCCAAAAACAGCGAACAGTTCCTGCAGCGCTTCTCCGAACTTGCGCAGGAAAAAATGAAGCAGGCCAAAGCCGACAGCAGCCACGATCTGGAAAAACGCCAGATCGCCATCAATGAACTCATCAAGCCGATCCACAAACAGCTCGAATCGCTGAACGGCGCGGTCGAGCAGATCAAGGGTACCGACAAGCAGCTGCGCGACGACCTGCAAAATCTCAACCGCGAAACCGCCCGCCTCGTCGGCGCACTCAAGGATCCCGCCGCGCAGGGCCGCTGGGGCGAATTCATTCTGGAAGGCCTGCTCGATAAATCCGGCCTGATCCGCGGCGTCCATTATGAGACGCAGGTGTCCATTGAAACTGAAAACGGTCGCCAGCGCCCCGATGCCGTGATCCACATGCATGACGGCTTTCATATCGTGATCGATGCGAAGGCGCCGCTAAATGAGTTTGCCGACCGGCTCGGCGATAACCTCTCCGCCGAGGATACTCAGGCGCTGATGCACAACCTCGCCCGCCAGGTGCGCGAACATGTCAGGACGCTGGGCCGCAAAGGCTACTGGGAAAATCTCGACAGCCCCGATTTCACCGTGCTCTTTCTTCCCTCCGAGCATCTGTTCAGCATCGCGCTCCGCGCCGACCCGCAGCTTGTCGATTTCGCGCACACGCACAATATCGTCATCGCCTCGCCCACGCTGATGATGTCGCTGCTGCGTGTCGTCTCCTTAAGCTGGCGGCAGGCGGCCCTTGCCCAGAACGCGCAAGAGATTTCCGCGCAAGGGGCGGAACTTACCAAGCGCCTTGCCAAATTCGGCGAGCATCTGGAAAAAGTCGGCAAGGGAATCGCCGGGGCGATGGGCAGTTATAACGACGCCATCGGCTCGCTCGACCGCATGGTCATGCCCTCCGCCCGTAAATTGAAAGAATTACAGGGTCACGGCGCCGCCGAACTTCAGGCGCCGGCTACGCTGGAAGAGGCGCCGCGCCGCCTGACCGCCCCGGAATTTATGGCGGAAGAGGCGGAGAAAAAGCGCGCCTGACTTGACCTTTCCTCAATATTGGATTACGTGAATTGCATGAGCTTCTATCAGATCATCACAGTCCCTGCCCCCGTCCTGCGTGAAAAGGCAAGCCCGGTGGACAAGGTCGACGACGCGCTCCGGCAGCAGATGGACCGCATGCTGGAAACCATGTATGACGCCCCCGGCATCGGCCTTGCCGCGAATCAGGTCAACTTGCTGAACCGCGTACTGGTGATGGACGTTGCCCACCGCGACCCCGAATCGGAAAAAACCCCGGTCTGCATGGCCAATCCGCAAATCATCTGGCAATCCGAAGAGCCGAGCGTGATGGAGGAAGGCTGCCTGTCCCTCCCCGACCAGTTCGCCGAAGTCCAGCGCCCCGCGAAAGTGAAGGTCAGATACCTCGATTACTACGGCAAGGAAGCCGAACTTGAAGCCGAAGGCCTTGCCTCCCACTGCGTCCAGCATGAAATCGACCACCTCAACGGCGTTCTTTTTGTCGATTACCTTTCCAAGCTCAAGCGCGACATGATGATCCGCCGGGTAAAAAAGATTATCAAAGACCACGAAGTCCTGTAGTTTTTTCTTATGAGTATCAAACCTCTCCGTATCGCCTTCATGGGCACCCCCGAGTTTACCATTCCGGTACTGGAAGCGCTGCTGCAAAGCAGCCATCAGGTGGTATGCGTTTACACCCAGCCCCCGCGCCCGAGCGGACGCGGCAACAAAATAAAGCGCTCCTCCGTCCATGAATATGCCGCCGCCAAAGGCATCGAAGTACGCACCCCCGAATCCCTGAAAAAAGACGCTAAAGCCCGCGAGGAATTCGCCGCCCTCGCACTCGACGCCGCCGTGATCGCCGGTTACGGCATGATGCTTCCCGACGATGTCCTCGACGGCCCGCGCTTTGGCTCGCTCAATGTCCACCCCTCCATCCTTCCCCGCTGGCGCGGCACCTCGCCGGTGCAGTTCACCATCTGGGCAGGCGATGAAAAAGCAGGCGTGACCGTGATGCGCCTGATCGGCAAGATGGATTCCGGCCCGATCGCCGCGATTGAAACCGTGCCGGTCGGCCCTAAAACGACGGCCCCCGATCTTGACCGCGTTCTCTGGCCGATGGGCGGGCGGATGCTGGTTGCGGCGCTCGACGATCTCGCCGCCGGCAAGCCGCAAAACTACACGCCGCAGGACGACAGCCTTGCGACCTACGCAAGGCTGTTGAAGCGCGAGGACGGCTGCGTCGACTGGACGAAAACGGCGGCGCAGATCGACCGCCAGATCAGGGCGCTCAATCCATGGCCCGGCGTCTGGACGCTCAATGCCGAAGGCAAGCGCCTTAAAATCATCGAGGCCGAACTGACCGGCGAAGCCTTCACCGAACCGCCCGGCACGCTCGTCGACCGTCTTGGCCACATCGCCTGCGGCGAAGATACCGCCCTGCGCCTGATAAAAATCCAGCCGGAAAACGCGAAGCCCATGGATCTCCCCGCCGCGCTGAACGGCAATTACCTCAAGGTTGATGAAGTTTTAGGCTAGGCGTTTTCGCATAGCCCTTTACATTCTCCAGCATCTGCCGGTCGATATCGCCCAGCAGCCCCTTCTGTTTAGCGGTCGCCACCAGATAGGGAAGGTTTAAGCCCGCATAGCGGTGATAAAGCTCGATCGCAATCCATACGAAAGGCGGACCATGGTCCGATTCCCGGTCGCGGTAATGGCACTGGATCGCGTGACCCAGTTCATGCAGCAGGGCGATATTGTCGCGGTGCCCGAACTTGATCCGGTTTTCCGATTCAAGAAAACTTGATCTTTTGGTATTCCGCTTGAGCCACACCAGCGCGGGCGGCTCGATTCCGTAATCCTTGCTCACCGTCTGGATAAGGGCCGCCGCCTGCTCTTGTGTGATGGTCGCCGCCTTGTCCTGAAGACACCCTTCTTCCCAGAGATAGACGTCGTTGTCCTGCCAGTCGCGCAGGAAAGTTTTATGAACGGGTGTGCTCTCTCCCCGGGCGGCTTCGTTAAAATGCTCTTTGGCCTTTGCGATGGTGCTAAAGGATTTGCGGCTCACAAACCGGGTGTCTTTATGACGGGAATGCCAGCCGACCACATAAGGCCGCGCCGCGCCCTGTTTCCGCCGTCCCAGAACAAGGTAGCCGTCGATAGCCGGATCGAAATGCTTTTTGAGAACCCTGAGGTCCCTGACTTTCATCAATCCCATCCCTGTGTATTCTTTTTTTCTTCTATCCTAGCCGAAAAAACGATTTTTTCAATCCCGCCTGTGGATTATTCAATCTGGCGAAAAAGAGCTATTGCCAACCGCGCATCCGCAACGCTATAAACGCGGCCATTAGTTTATGTGTAACTCAACTCACTGGCCAATTTTTCAGCCCGGCTTTTCCCAAAGCCGGGCTTTTTTTACGCGTATTAAAAACCACGGATAAGAAGAAATCCGTGTTTACCCGTGTCCATCTGCGGTTAAAAAATCTTCCAGCGCTTCGCGCCTTCGCGGTAAAATTTAGTGTGAATTCATGTGTATTCATGGTTATTTAAATCCATGCGCTGGAAACTCACGATCGAATATAAAGGCACGGATTACTGCGGCTGGCAGCGGCAGGAAGACGGCGTGCCGTCCGTGCAGCAGGCGGTGGAGGATGCCATCTACGGCTTCTGCCAGCAGCGCCTGACCATCCATGCCGCGGGCCGCACAGACGCGGGCGTCCACGCGCGCGGGCAGGTCGCGCATTTCGATCTTGAGTATGCAAATCAAAATGGCGGCGAGCGCGATCTCACCGGCTACGATCTCGCGAAAGCGCTGAACGCGCATCTGCGCCCGCAGCCGGTCAGCATTATCGGCGCGCAAGCCGCCGGCGAAGAATTCCATGCCCGCTACAGCGCGGTGAACAAACTTTATCTCTACCGCATTATCAGCCGCCCCGGCGCGCTCGCGCTCGATGACGGTCTCGCCTGGCACTCCCGCAAACCGCTCGATGCCGCCGCGATGCATGACGCGGCGCAGGTTCTCCTCGGCCATCACGATTTTTCCACTTTCCGCGATTCGCATTGCCAGGCGAAGTCGCCGGAAAAAACTCTGGACCGCCTCGACGTCACCGCGAAAAACTACGACGGCAGCGGCGGCGTTGAAATCACGGTGCAGGCCGAAGCGCGTTCCTTCCTGCACCATCAGGTGCGCAACATGGTCGGCTCGCTTGCGCTGGTGGGAGAGGGCAAATGGAGCAAACAGGATCTCAAAGCCGCTCTCGAAGCCCGCGACCGCACGAGAGGCGGCCAGACCGCCCCCGCCGGCGGCCTCTATTTAATGCGCGTCGATTATTAAATTTTTAACCACGAAAACACGAAAGCACGAAGAAAAGCGCCGCAGGCATTAAAACCACGGATGGACACGGATAAGAAAAAAACCCTTGTTTATCCGTGTTCATCCATGGTTAAAAAATTTTGGTTTTACGCGGAGAAGCGGAGTTACGGAGTAATAAACTCCGCTTCTCCGGATCTCCGCGTAAAAAGCCTGTGGCGCGCTTCTTTTTCGTGCTTTCGTGCTTTCGTGTTTTCGTGGTTAACACCCCTTTTTGCAGGATTTGCCTCCCGCCCCGCCATGGTGTACTAATCCTTGTATGATAAAAACACACATTATAGCGGCCTTGATCGCCCTTCTGCTGTTCGTCCCGCTCCCCGCCATCGCGCAGGGCAATATCTCGCGGTTTGAAAACAAGCTCTACCTGCTCAACGAAACCCCCGCCTCGCGCAACCCGCAATTCCTCAACTGGCAGCAGATGTTCAGCATGAAGGTCATAAGCGGCAACCGCCAGCTGGTGGGAAAAGTCGAGGATATAACGGTCGATGAAAGCGGCGCCTTCACCGGTCTCGTCAGCGAAATCAACAAGCTGAACCGGAACGAGCAGGTCATGAAGCATCAGGCCTACGAAATAAAATTCCACGAACCGATCAATGCTTTTGAAATCCCCCTTGTGCTCGCGGACAAACAGGACGTCTCCCCCGAAGCGCTCGCAGCCATCGCCCCCGCCGCAGGCGGCGGTAAAATTCTGAGCCTGAAAGCGATGAAAGGCGCGGAAGTGAAAAGCCGGGCAGGCCGCAGGCTGGGGGTCGTCAAGGACGTCGTCTTCGATGAACAGGTGCAGGCCATCCAGGCGCTGGTGCTGGAAAACGTCCCCGGCGCGAACCGCTACGCCGAAATCGCCATCCCCTATGACGCGGAGCAGATCACCGCCGTCTCCGACTACGGCCGCATCGAATTCCACATCAAAAACGCCGCCGCCGCAACCGTCACGGATTTCGCCAAGGGGCGGCGGTAATCATTCCGAAGAAGCCGCATACCGGCATCCACTCCCTTTATCCGTCATCCCGGCGAAGGCCGGGATCCATTGTGAGGAGCATAACCCCACATAACTTGCCATGAAGCTTTTAGTTGTGATAAACCCTAGAAATTATAGCCTTTAAAAGGGAACGCCAAATGGCCGAAAAAGAAGGATTCAGTTTAGAATATTTAAATGATCTTACATTTAAAGATGACGATTTTTGGTATAGAGGGCAAGGTTATAGATATGGCGAAATTGAGCATATTAAATATACCGCTACTGCCACAAAACATAGTGTGAATTATATCCCCACTGGCACAACCTATGAGACTTATTTGTCACTTATTTTGGCTAATGGTTCGCATATACAAATTCAACAAGAGAATTCTTTTCTGAGAGGCAAACAGCAGGAAAGAGCTGAAGCCGTTATGAAGGCTTCATCCATCTTTCATGAAATGACTTTTACGCTACGCATTGAAAACTACGAAAAGCAGCTTGGAGAGAAAGGGTATATTTCTTGGAGTGATTACCAAATATCAAAAAATGGTGACTTGTTCAAAAAACATGAATTCCTCTTTAATTTAAAAGATGAAAAAGTACAAAAATCGCTCCATGTCTTTGCCTTTGAAACGGGTAAAAAATCAGAAGGTTTTAAAGAGAAAATTATAAAAATCTGGAAGAGCAACGAAGTAATAGATATTTCAACTGATCGGGATTGTTTTCTATACTTTATGAAACACTATCTTGGATATAGCTGGCAAAACGAAACGGTCAAAAATAAACGTAAACCCAACAAACAAGAATTTTATGAAGCGGTTCTTTTTTTAGGAGCTAAAATCTGTAAAGCAGATGGACGGGTTAGCTCCGAAGAAATTAAAACTTTTAAAACTTATTTTGGCATTGATGAAAATTCACATCCTGGATCGGCAAAGATTTTTTCAGATGCCGTTTCTTCTACCCAAGGCATAAAAGAATCTGCTCAAAAAGTTTATAATTTATTCAACGGCAAAAAAGAACCGTTGGAATATATTGTTATCGGACTTCTTCAAATTGCGGCTACTGATGGAGTTATTACTGATGAGGAAAAAAATATTGTTGAAGCCGTATGTCGCGAATTTCACTTTCCACCGAGAGACATTGAGCGTTTATTTCTTATATATGAGAAAATAAGAGAAGAAAGACGTTCATCTAAAAACTATGCCTCCAAAAATTCTTACATCGAGTATTTAAAAATATTAGGGTTGGATTCGAATGCTTCTTTTGACGAGATAAAAACAGCATATAGAGAATTGGCCAAGAAACATCATCCTGACTTATTGCTGGCACAAGGAGTCCCTATAGAGCGAGTAAGAGATTCGGAGGAAGTCTTAAAAACTATCAATTCAGCATATCGATGGCTGTCGGATTATTATCAAGAACCAAAAAGGGCAAGCGCCTAAAAGTCTTCGGCTCTTATCTGACTAGTTTCCAAGTTTCCGTAGGCTTGAAGAATTAATTCTACTGTGTAGCCAGAGTACTGGTATCCATCAAAAGTGAAATGAAAAAGCTCATCCGCTTTTGAATAAACCGTTTCAGGGCCAAAAAGATATTGTGGCCCATACCATATGTCACCCGCTGCATAACGGATTTCATAGGTGCCGAGTGGTACGTCAACTTCAAATAGTCTGCCTCCAACCAGATATGCTGTTAAAATTGCTTGGTCAGTTGCAGTATTAACTAATTTTATAAAATAATTTGTGCCGGCTCTTGTCTGAATTCCTAATGGAGCAACACCGGATGAATAGGTTTTGGAGAGAACTCCATGGCCAACTGGTATTTGAGGTTGTTGGAATGGTGGCTTGTGAGGCGCGTAGCTGCTGGCATCAGGCTCGCGCGGCGGCGGCGTTATCCCGCGTTCTGCGAATAAATCACGAGGCTTTGCCGCGCTCATATCTTCCAGATAAGGCCAACCAAAAATAACTAACCCAACCGCTATAAGTAGCCAGAATTTTTTAAGAAAAAGTATGGCAAGCAAGCCACCCTTATGCCGACTCACAGCCAGAATCTTGCTGCAACTTCCGCAGACCGGTTTGCCAGCCCCCTGTCCTAATCTGTTTTTAGTGCCACATGCACTGCAAAGAATTAAACGCTCTTCCATTTTATATATTCTTTGAAATTTTAAGTTGAGTTTATTTAAAGCATCTTTTTAAAAACGTCAAAAGATAATTTACATACTTTTTGTGGGGTGGCTAAATCGTATGGATCCCGGCCTTCGCCGGGATGACGGGTAGGGGGTTGAGAAGAGAAAACCCCGCTTCTCCGGATCTCCGCGTCAAAAAACCTATTTAAAAAACCGCCCCAGAATCCCCGCATAAATGCCCGTCAAAGTTTCCATGTCGGCAACCGCCACGCACTCATCGACCTGGTGGATCGTTTTATTAACGAGCCCAAACTCGACAACCGGGCAATAGCGGGCAACAAACCGCGCATCCGAGGTTCCGCCGCTGGTGGTCAGTTTCGGCGTCCGCTGCGCCGTCTCCGCAACCGCCGCGCTCACCATTTCGGCCAGCTTCCCCGGCGCGGACAGAAAGCTCTCCGCATTCGACCAGAAGCTGATTTTGTAATCCGCGCCCGCCGCATCCAGCAGCGAAACGATTTTATCGCTGAGACTCTGCGCGCTCCACTTGTCGTTAAACCGCACATTAAACCGCGCCGCAGTTTTCTCCGGGATGACATTGTCCGCCGCGTTCCCGGTATCGATGCTGGTCAGCTCCAGATTCGTTGGCGGAAAATATTCACTGCCCTCATCGAATTTATGCGCGGCAAGCGCAGCCAGCAGCTTCACCAGCTTCGGCAGCGGATTATCCGCAAGCCGCGGATAGGCGACATGCCCCTGCTTGCCCGTCACCGTGATTGTCCCGCTCAGCGATCCGCGCCGCCCGATCTTGATCTCATCGCCGATCTTTTCAGGATTCGTCGGCTCGCCCACCAGCGCCGCATCGGGTATGTGGTTGTTGCCGCGCATCCACTCCAGCACCTTGACCGTGCCATCGAGCGCTTCGCCTTCTTCGTCGCCGGTAATCAGCAGGCTGATCGAACCCTTGAAATTCCCGCCCGCAAGAAATCGCGAAACCGCGGCGGCAAAACAGGCGATATTGCCCTTCATGTCCGCCGCGCCCCTGCCATACAGCATCCCGCCGCGCACCTCGCCCGAAAAAGGCGGGCAGGACCAGCTATGCTCATCCCCCGGCGGCACCACATCCGTATGGCCGCAAAAGCAAAAATGCGGCCCCTCGCCGCCCAGCCGGAAAAACGTATTGCGCACTTTTCCCCTTGAAACATCGTGCGCGGTAAAGCCAAGCGGCTCCAGCGCGTCGATCAGCACATCCTGCGCCCCCACGTCGTAAGGCGTGACCGACGGACAGGCGATCAGCTTGCGGGCAAGTTCGACAGGATCAATCGCGGAGGATGTCATTGATGGACGTCTTGCTGCGGGTCTGGTCGTCGACCTGCTTGACGATCACCGCGCAGGCAAGGTTCGGCCCCGGTGACCCGTCCGGCAGCGGCTTTCCGGGCAGCGTCCCCGGCACGACGACGGAATAGGCGGGCACACGGCCCTGGAAGATTTCGCCTGTATTGCGGTTGATGATCTTGGTCGATGCCCCGATGAACACGCCCATTGAGAGCACTGCGCCGCGCTCGATCCGCACGCCTTCCGCGATCTCGCTGCGCGCGCCGATGAATACGCCGTCCTCGATGATGACCGG
>Ga0187893_10002384_pt1 | contig 41489 bp, 41 predicted proteins | sample MA1701074metaG_FD_139574 | JGI IMG/M metagenome (GOLD analysis project Ga0187893, IMG submission 139574) | White microbial mat communities from a basaltic lava cave in the Kipuka Kanohina Cave System on the Island of Hawaii, USA - MA170107-4 metaG ...
CGAAACAAACGGGGCGCTCTACGCCGAGGCCAACGGGCTGCGGATCAAGGTGCCCCCCGAGCGCGCGGGTGGGCTGCGGGCCCACAAGGGCCAGACCGTCACCCTCGGGATCCGGCCGGAAGACCTCCGCGTCGGCTCCGGGAGCGATTCGCCCGATCTGGCCTTCGACGCGGTGGTTGAGGTGGTGGAGCCCCTGGGCTCCGAGATCCTGCTGGACGTCGCGGCGGCCGGTCAGTCGGTGGTCTGCCGCGTGGAGCCGACCGTCAAGGCGCGGCCGCACGACAAGATCCGTCTGGCGTTCGTGCCCGAGCGGATCCACTTCTTCGACAAGGCGGACGCCGTCATCAAGTAAGGACGAAATCGATCCGGCCGCCGGGAATCGGGGCTTGACAACCCCCGGTGCTCCGGCCTAGAAGTGACCAGCCTCTCCGATCCTTCTCGCTCCGAGGGGGTGAGACGACGCGCTAGGGTTCTCCAAATGGCCCGAGACCTCCCGACCAGCATGGAGGCACTCCCATGGCCCAGACCGCTCCCCGTAAGATTCAGCGCCGTCAGTTTCTCCGCACCGCCGCCGGGACGACGGCAGGGATGGCCTCCTGGCTCGCCCTCGGCAAGGCGCCCGCCCTCGCTCAAAAGCGTGAGCTGACCTTCCTCAGCTGGAACCACTTCGTGCCCGCGTCCGATGAAGAGTTGCGACGCCAGGCCGAGGTCTTCTCCAAGCAGGCCGGTGTCACGGTCCGCGTGGACACCATCGCCCATCTCCAGCTCCCCGCCAAGTTCGCCGCGGAGGCGGCGGCCCAGTCGGGACACGATATGATCTTGGCGGGCACGTCCACCGCCTTCCTCTACGAGCAGCACCTCGTCGACGTGGGCGACGTCGTCGACGACCTCGGCAAGAAGTACGGCGGCTTCTACCCGTTCTCCAGGGAGATGGGCCAGATGGCCTCCGGCTGGAAAGCGGTGCCGTGGTTCTGGATCTCGTTCCCGGCCACCTACAACATGGCGCACTACAAGAAGGCCGGGTTCGAGGCGCCGAAGACCTGGGACGAGCTGCTCAAGCAAGGCAAGGTCCTCAAGAAGCAGGGCAACCCGGTCGGCATCGCCATCAGCCACTGCGCCGACGCCAACACCACCTTCTGGTCGGTGCTGTGGTGCCAGGGCGGGAAGGTGCTTGAGGCCGACGGCAAGACGCCGGCCCTCAACTCCGACAAGACCGCCCAGGTGATCGAGTGGTACAAGGAGCTCTACAGCGACGCGATGGAGCCGGAGGTGCTGTCCTGGGACGACGCGTCCAACAACCGCTTCATCCTCTCGGGCAAGGGCTCCTGGATCCACAACCCGATCAGCCCCTACAACGCGGCCCTCGCCAAGAAGATGCCGATCGCGGACGACATCAACCACCACAACAGCCCGGGCGGGCCTGCGGGCATCCACTCCGCGCCGCCCATCAGCGGCATCGGCATCTGGAAGTTCTCGAAGAACGCGGACCTCGCGAAGGAATTCATCAAGTTCCACTTCCGGAAGGAGAACTTCGACGCCTGGATCGTGGCGTCCAACGCTTTCAATCACCCTCCGCTCCGGCACTTCGCCGACCATCCCATCTGGGCGAACAATCCCAAGTTCGCCATGCTGCCCAAGGAGGCGGAGTACGCCCACACCCGCGGCTGGCCGGCCAAGACCAACGCGGCGGTGAACCTCATCGAGGTGAACTACGTGCTGCCCGACATGCTGGCCAAGGCCGTCGGCGGGATGCCCACCAAGCGGGCCATCGCGTGGGGCGAGGAGCAGGTGAAGCTGGCGGTCCAGGGCAAGCTCGAGACGAAGGGCAAAGTCTAGGATGGCCGTCGGCCAACGCGTCCTCGAGGCGGCCGGGGTCCCGCGCCCCGGCCGCCTCGCGCGGCTTCACGAGTGGTGGGAGCAGGAGCACATCTTCGGCTACGGGCTGATCCTTCCCGCGCTCCTCCTGATCGTCTGTTTGGTCGCCTACCCGTTCGGCATGGCCATCTACTTCAGCCTGTCGGACTACTGGGTGGGCTCGCCCGGCACGTTCATCGGCCTCGACAACTTCCGCGAGATTCTCAAGAACGAGGTCTTCCACCGAACGGTCTACAACTCGTTCGTCTTCACCTCCATCGCCGTCGTCATCAAGACCATCCTGGGCGTCTGGCTCGCCATGCTCCTCTTCCGGACCTTCAAGTTCAAGCGCCTGATCCGCGGCGCGGTGCTCCTGCCCTGGGTTATCCCCACCGCGCTCTCGACCCTGGCCTGGTGGTGGATGTTCGACTCGCTCTACAGCGTCGTGAACTGGACGGCGATCCACCTGGGCCTGATCTATCCGCCCGGCCCCAACTGGCTCGGCATGACCAGCTACGCCATGGCCGCCGTGATCGCCGTCAACGTCTGGCGGGGATTGCCCTTCTTCGCGATCATCGTCCTGGCCGGGTTGGTCTCGATCCCGCGGGAGTTCTACGAGGCGGCCGAGGTCGATGGGGCGGGCTCCTGGGGCCGCTTCCGCCACGTCACTCTGCCGCTCCTCAAGCCGGTCCTCGCGGTGGTGATCCTCTTCTCCACCATCTTCACGTTCTCCGACTTCCCCATCGTCCAGGTGCTCACCCGGGGCGGGCCGGTCAACACCACGCATCTCTTCGCGACCCTGGCCTACCAGGTCGGCCTGACCGGCGGGAACCTGGGGCAGGGCGCGGCGATCTCGCTCTTCCTCTTCCCGGTGCTCGCCGCCTTCGTCTTCATCCAGCTCCGCTACATCCGGAAGGACTGAGATGCAGGTCGGGGTGCGAAGCCGGGGGGCGCGGATCCGATCCTCGGTGTTCGGCTGGGCGAACATCGTGCCGTTCATCCTGTTCGCGCTCTTCCCCGTCTATTTCATGGTGATCACGTCGTTCAAGAACGACGCGGAGCTGTACAACCTCAAGGCGGTGCCCTTCCTCATCCAGACCGGCGTGATCACTGAGCACTATAGCTACCTCCTGTTCAAGACCGAGTTCCTCACGTGGATGCTGAACAGCCTCATCATCAGCGTGGTCGCCACCTCGGTCTCGCTCGTCATCGCGATCCTGGCCGGGTACAGCCTGGCCCGGCTGCGGTTTCCCGGGGCCGCCTCTTTCGGGACGGCCGTGTTCATCACCTATCTCGTGCCGACGACCCTCCTCTTTCTGCCCCTGTCCCAGGTGGTGGTCTGGCTCGGCATCTCGGATACCATCTGGGCCCTGATCGTCACCTACCCGACCTTCCTGGTCCCCTTCTCGACGTGGCTCCTCATGGGCTACTTCCGCACCATCCCGAAGGAGGTGGAGGAGTGTGCCCTGGTGGACGGCGCCACCCGCATGCAGACGCTCGTGCGCATCGTGTTGCCCATGGCGATTCCCGGGATCATGGCCGCCGTTCTGTTCGGGTTCACGCTGACCTGGAACGAGTTCACGTACGCGCTGACCTTCGTCTCCCAGACCCAGAACAAGACGGCGGTGGTGGGCGTCACCGCGGACCTGATCCGCGGTGATATCTACTACTGGGGGTCGCTCATGGCGGGCGCGGTGCTGGCCTCGGTGCCGATCGTGGCCATCTACGTCTTCTTCCTGGACTACTACGTCTCCGGACTCACCGCCGGCGCCGTCAAAGGCTAGCCCGCGGTCAGATCATCCCGGCCACCGCCTTGCCGACCTCGGCGGTGGTGGCGGTGCCGCCCAGGTCGCGGGTCAGCCCCGTCCCCTCCTCCACGAAGCGCTCGACCGCCCCCACCACCGCCCGGGCCGCCTCCGGATGGCCGAGGTGCTCGAGCATCATGGCGCCCGTCCAGATCTGGGCGATCGGGTTCGCGATCCCCTGTCCCGCGATATCGGGCGCCGACCCGTGCACCGGCTCGAACATGGACGGGTACTCCTTCTCCGGGTTGATGTTGCCGCCGGGCGCGATGCCGATCGAGCCCGCGATGGCCGGCCCCAGGTCCGACAGGATGTCGCCGAAGAGGTTCGAGGCCACCACCACGTCGAACCAATCGGGGTGCTGGACGAAGTGGGCGGTCAGGATGTCGATGTGGTACTGGCTCGTCTTGACGTCGGGATATTGCCGGGCCATCGCGGCGAAGCGCTCGTCCCAGTACGGCATGCTGTGGATGATGCCGTTCGACTTGGTGGCCGAGGTGACGTGGCGGTCCGGCCGCCGCGTGGCCAGCTCGAAGGCGTAGCGGATGACGCGATCGCATCCGCGGCGGGTGAAGACCGACTGCTGCACCGCGAGCTCCTCCGGCGTGTCGCGGTAGAGCCGCCCCCCGATCTCGGAGTACTCGCCCTCGTTGTTCTCGCGCACGATCAGCATGTCGATGTCGGCGGGGCCGCGCCCGGCCAGCGGGGAGCGCACGCCGCGGAGGAGCCGCACCGGCCGCAGGTTCACGTACTGGTGGAAGCCACGGCGGATCGGGATGAGGAGGCCCCAGAGCGAGACGTGGTCCGGCACGCCCGGAAAGCCCACCGCGCCCAGGTAGATGGCGTCGAAGCGCCGGAGCTGCTCGAGCCCGTCCTCGGGCATCATGCGCCCGGTCCGCGCGTAGACCTCACAGCTCCAGTCGAAATGTGTCCACGCGAAGTCCACCCCGAAGCGCCGCCCGGCCGCCTCGAGGACCCGGATGCCCTCGGGCAGGACCTCCTTGCCGATGCCGTCGCCGGGAATCACCGCGATCCGATGCGTCATGGAGGCCTCCTCGGCGTGGAGCATAGCATCACCAGGCTCAACAAGGCGGCGTGGGGCTCCCGTCGAGGAGGCGGACGAGCTCCTCCGGTCGCAGGTGCATCTGCAGCCGGCCGCGCCCGGGAGCCAGCGGCGCGGGGCATTCGATCAGCGCGACCCCGCTCTTCCGCATCTCGATGCGCGCGCGGCCGTCACGGCTCACCAGGAGCGCGGCCAGGCGGGAGAGGGTCGGCTCGTGTCCCACGCAGAGGAGCGTCTCCGCCTGCACCCGGGCGAGGCCCGTGAGGGTGCTCGCGGGCTCCGCCTCGTCCGCGAGGAGATCGGTCAGCTCGGGTGCCGGAGCGTCGCCGTACACGCGGACGGTGATGTCGGCGGTCTCGCGCGCGCGCACGAGCGGGCTCGTCAGGATGCGGTCGAAGCGCAAGCCCATCCGGCGGAGGGCCTCGGCCACGCGCGCATGCTCGGCCCGGCCGACGTTCGTCAGGGGGCGCTGCCGGTCATCGGGCCAGCGATCGGAGTCCGCCTGTCCCGCGTCGGCGTGGCGCATCAGGACGAGGCGCATGGCGACTATAGTCTCACGACTGCGATCGGTGACGGGCCGCGTGGTATGCTCGACGCCCGTGAAGGCGAAGTGGATCTTCGTCGTATTCGGGCCGGCCTTGCTCATGCTGATCGGGAGCATCCTCGTGATGCTCTACCTTCCCCACCCGGTCCCCAAGACGGCTACCGGCGGCCAGCGCCTCTATCTCACCTACTGCGCCTCCTGCCATGGCGCGAACGGTCAGGGCTCCTGGCGCGCGTGGCTCTTCCTGCTCCGCCCGGGCAACCTGGCCGACCAACCGGTCTCGAGCGCGCGCTCGGACGAGTATCTGTTCCTGTTGATCAAGAACGGGGGGGCGACGATCGGAAAGCCAGGAATGCCTGCCTTCGGTTACCACCTGACCGACGACGAGACCCGGGAGCTGGTCCGCTACCTCAGGACACTACCGAAGCGTTAGCTCCGCGGCCGGATATCGGACATCGTCTCGCGCAGGACCGTCTTGTCGAAGGGCTTGGTGATCACGAAGTTCACGCGGCTGCGCTCCTCGCGCGTGATCTCGGTCTCACCCCAGCCGGTGATCAGGCCCACCGGGAGCTGCGGCCAGCGCCCCTGGATGGAGCGGGCCACGTCCCAGCCCGTCATGTCGGGCATGCCGAGGTCGCTCACCACCACGTCGACCAGCTCCGTATTCGCTTCGAGATAGGACAGGCCCTCGCGGCCGCCCGGGGCCTGCATCACGGAGTGGCCCTGCTCCTCCAGCATCTCGGCCAGAGTGGCGCGCACCTGCAGCTCGTCGTCGATGACCAGGATGCGCAAGGGCACCGTCGACGCGCTCTTGATGGGGCCCGCCGGCCTCCGGGCCACCGCGGCGGCCGCGGAGGCGGTGGGCAGGCTCACCTCGACGGTGGTCCCCTGCCCTTCCGTGCTCTCGACGGTCAAGGCACCGCCGTAGCGCTGGATGGTCCCGTAGGCCACGCTGAGCCCGAGGCCAGTAGCCTTGGGGCCCTTGGTGGTGAAAAAGGGCTCGAGGGCCCGACGGCGGACCTCTTCCGGCATGCCGCTGCCGCTGTCGGTGACGCTGCAGTAGACGCGGTCGTCGCGCCCCCAGGTCTTGAGCGTGATGCGCCCGGCCTGGGTGATGGCGTCCGCCGCGTTGAGCAGCAGGTTCATCAGCACCTCGCGAAGCGGCGCCGGCTCGCCCGCGGCGGCGCCGATGACGCCCGGCTCGACCTGCACGTCGATGCGGCTGCCGCGCAGCTGCGCCTCGTCCTGCCAGCGCGGGCGCGTGAGCTCCACCACTTCCTGCACGAGCTGGTTGAGGTCCACCGCCACCGCGTCCGAGACGGGCTGCACCCGGCTGAACCGCTGGACCCGACGCACCACCTCCGCGCCGTCCTGGGCGGTGCGCTGGATGATCTCGAGCGAGCGTCGCACGCTGGTCTCCTGGACCCTGCCCATCAGGAGCTCCACGCGGCCCAGGATCACCGCGAAGAGGTTGTTGAGGTGGTGGGCCATCCCGGAGGAGAGCTGACCCATCGCCCGCAGGGTCTCGCCGCGCACGAGCTGGGTCTGGGTGGACTTGAGGTCGTCCACCACGGTCTGAAGCTGGGAGGCGGACGACTGCGCCTCCTCGAGCAGGCGCGAGTTGTCGACCGCGTAGCCGATGTACGTCATCAGGGCGTTGAGGAACTGGAGATCGGTGGAGCTGAACGGCGGGGGCCTCAGCGCGTCGGAGATGGCGGAGTCGCGCTTCTTGGCCATGTTGATCACGCCGATCACCCGATCGCCGACCCGGATCGGCATGCAGATGAAGGAGCCGTTGCCGTACTGGGGATCGTTCGCCTTGTTGAAGCGGGGATCGGAGGCGATGTCGTCCACCAGAACCGGCTCGCCCATCTCGACGACCTTGCCCGCCACGCCCTCGCCCACCTTCACCTCGACCGCCGGGATCACGTCGTCGGGAATACCGCGGGACGCGGCGAGCTTCAGCACCGTGCGGTTGCGATCGAGGATCATGATCGAGCCGACGGTGGCGCGGACCGCGCGCATCGTCGACTGGAGCACGAGGCCGAGCAGGTCCTGGATGCGGGGGATGCGGGCGGCCAGCTCCACCATCTCGTTCAGCGTGCCGAGCTTGAAGACGAGGTCCTCGAGGCGCTGGGTCGAGCCCCGCAGATCGTCGAGCATGTGGTAGAAGGCGTCGCGGACCTGACCGATCTCGGTGACCTCGCCGAGTCCGGGCACCGCCGCCGCGCGCTCCACGCGCCTGATCGTCTCGGGCTTGGCCTCGGCGGGGGCCAGGAACCCCTGCGCGAGCAGCGTAATCTGGTCGACCATCCGGCGGAAGACCACGAAGCCGAGGATCGAGACCCCGATCGCGGCGAGGAGGCCCAGCTGCGCCTCGGTGCTGTGGAGCATCCCGTGCCGCGAGAACAGGTAGACGGACAGGAGGATGGGGAGCAGCGCGACGAGGGCGAAGACGACCGAGGCCGCCTCTCGGAGGCTCATGGTCCGGGAGCGGCGCTGAGGCTTCCGCATGTTTCCTACCTTAGCAAGAGGGTCCGCATTATCGGATCTTTTGAATTTCCACCGCCACCAGTCGGTCCTTTTCCTGGCGCACCGTGAGCCGGACCCGGTCCCCGCGACGCAGGTCGGCGGCGTCGAGCAGGCCCGACGACTCGGCGAAGAGGGCCATCGATTGCATCTCCTCCATGAAGCCCGGCACCGCGTCGTGGCGAACCACCATCAAGGTATCGCTCCCACGCGCCTCGAAGACGCCGGTGACGCGGTAGAGACCCCGTCCCGGGAAGGCCGCCCGGTAGCTCCCCCAGATGCCGGCCGCGAAGCCGGCGAGGAGGAGGAGGAAGAGCGCGGGGACCGCTACGCGCCGGAGCGCTATCGCGGAAGCTCGCGCGGGATGGCCACGTCTCGGGGTCGCGGACGCGCCTCGGCCGTCGGGCCGAGCCGCCGCGCTACTCGATGTCTTCCTTAGAAGGAACCTTGCCGGCCACGTGCTCCGGCGTCAGCACCCAGGTTCCGCCGCAGCCCTCCTTGAAGGTGGCCTTCGCGGCGCGATAGGCGCTGCCGAGCGTGATGATCATGACCCCGACGCTGGCCAACGTGCCCAGGCCGCAGATGATAGCCTTGCCGGGCACGTAGACCACGTTCATGAAGCCGGCGCCGACCCGATCCGAGTCGGAGACCTCGACGTCGACGGGGGAAGGCGAGAGCTCGGCGGCGTGGACCAGCGGGCCCGTCAGCGCCATCACGGCGACGAGCAGGCCGCACAACCACTTCGTGGCAACCCGCATGATGTGTCTCCTCTCCCGCCGGATCGCGATCCGGCGGCGTTCACGAAACGCGCTACCCCACACCGCAACTAGGCTCGGGCGCTACGTATCTAAGGTACACGAAGTGAATATCCGGACCTAGAGAGCGGAGCGTCCTCCCCGGGAGCGTCCCCGATCCCGGCCCCGGGCATGGCCGGCGGCCGGCCTGGCCGAATCCCGTTGCAAATCAACGCCTTGCATTCCGGTGGCCGCCTCTCGACATCGCTCCACCAGGGTCGTAGACTCTCTCCGTGCCGGCCACCGCGGCCAGGCTCAGATCGGCCCTCACGTGCCAAGGAGACACGCCCATGAAGATCGTCCGCTTCTCCCAGAATGGTCACGCTCCCCGGCTCGGCTGCTTCCTCGGCCAGGACCGCATCGCCGATCTCGAGGCGAGCGCGACGGCGTTCCTCGCTGCGAAGGACGTGGTGCGCGCGGCCCCCATCGCGGCCGCGCTGTTCCCGGCCAACAGCACGCGGGGCTTCCTCGAGGGCGGCAGCGCGAGCCAGGACATGCTGGCCGCCATGATGGACGGGGCCCGTACGGGCAGGTTCCAGCCGGTGGCGCAGGCGGTGGGCTCGGTGCGCCTGCACGCGCCGATCGCGGACCCGGGCAAGTTCATCTGCATCGGGCTCAACTACAAGGACCACGCGGCCGAGACCAACAATCCCGCGCCCAAGGAGCCACCCGTGTTCCCCAAGTGGAACAACGCGATCCAGGATCCCGGCGAGCCCATCCTGCGGCCGCGGGGGGAGAAGACCCTCGACTGGGAGGTGGAGCTGGGCGTGGTGATCGGCCGCACCGCCCGCTTCGTGAAGAAGGAGCGGGCGCTCGACTACGTCTATGGCTACACGATCATCAACGACGCGAGCGCGCGCGACTTCCAGTTCCACACCACCCAGTGGAGCGCGGGCAAGGTGGGTGACACCCTGGCCCCGGTGGGACCGTACATCGCCGACCGCGCCGAGATCCCGGACCCGCACGTGCTCGACCTCAAGACGTGGGTCAACGGCACCCTCATGCAGAACGGCTCCACCCGCAACTTCATCTTCGACGTGGGCTACATCATCCAGTACCTGACGAGCTTCATGACGCTCTCACCCGGCGATCTGATCGCCACCGGGACGCCCGCCGGAGTGGGCTTCTCGCGCAAGCCCCAGATCACGCTCCAGCCCGGCGATACCGTGAAGCTCGAGATCACCGGGCTCGGCACGCTCGAGAACACCGTGAGGGACGCCTGAGGAGGCCGCCATGGCGGTACGGTCTTTTCTCCACTACGCCCTGGAGGTGCCCGACCAGACGGTCGGCCAGCGCTTCTACGAGGATTTCGGCCTGGTGGACGGCACCGGCTCGAGCGACGCGGTGCGCCTCAGACCCGAGCCGCTCGGCCGCGAGAGCGTGCTGCTCTACGGGGGCACGCGCAAGCGGCTGCACCATCTCTGCTACGGGGCGCCCGGCCCGGACTTCGCCCGCGTGCGTGAGTCGCTCCGGCGCGCAGGGGTGCGCGAGATGGAAGCCCCGCGCGGCGCCCCGGAGGGGGGCATCTGGATCCGCGACCCCGACGGCAACGCGGTGAACGTCCGCGACGAGGCCGCGCCGGAGGCGCCCGGCGAGACGCCTCTCACCCTCAACGGCCCCGGCTACGTGCAGCGCGAGGCGGCGCGCGGCTATCCGGAGCGAGGGCGGCGGGTGGCGCCCCGCAAGCTGGGCCACGTGCTGCTCTTCACCCCCGACATGGAGCGCCTCATGCGCTTCTATACCGAGACGCTCGGCATGAAGCTGTCGGACCGCTCGCGCGGGATCATCGCGTTCCTGCGCTGCAACACCGATCACCACACCCTGGCCCTCCTGTCGTCGCACGCGCCGGGCTTCCATCACGCGTCGTTCCAGGTGGGCAGCGTGGACGAGATCGCCATGGGCGCGGTGCGCATGGCGGAGCGGGGCTGGCAGCCCGGCTGGGGGCTCGGGCGCCACGTGATCGGATCGAACTTCTTCTACTATCTGCGCGACCCCTGGGGCAGCTTCAGCGAGTACTACTTCGACCTCGACTACATCCCGGAGGGCTGCGCGTGGGAGCCGCGGGACTTTCCGCCCGAGGACTCCCTCTACGTATGGGGGCCACCCTGTCCGGCCGATTTCGGTGAGAACAAGGAGACATGGACCTAGAGTTCCTTCACGCCCTCGCCCAGCCCGCCACCACCAAGATCGTGCTCTGCTCGCTCGACGGCCTGGGGGGCCTGCCGCAGCCGCGCACCGGCAAGAGCGAGCTCGAGACGGCGCGGATCCCCACGCTGCACGGGCTGGCCGGTCGCGCCGCCTGCGGTCTCCTGCGCCACGTCGGGCCCGGCGTCACCCCGGGCAGCGGCCCGGGGCATCTCGGGCTCTTCGGCTACGACCCGCTCCGGTATCCGGTGGGCCGCGGCGTGCTCGAGGCTCTGGGGATCGACTTCGAGCTGCAGGCGGGCGACGTGGCGGCGCGCGGGAACTTCTGCAGCGTCGACGGCGCCGGGAAGATCACCGACCGGCGGGCGGGACGCATCGGCACCGATCTGTGCAACCGCCTCGTGGAGCGGCTGCGCTCCATCCGGCTCGACGGAGTGGAGCTGCTGCTCGAGCCCGTGAAGGAGCACCGCTTCGTCCTCGTGCTGCGCGGCGCCGGTCTCTCGGGCCGCCTGTCCGAGACCGATCCGCAGCAGCTCAACGTCCCGCCCCTGCCCGTGTCGGCGCTCGCGCCCGAGGCCGAGCGGACCGCCGGTCTCGTGAACGCCTTCGTGGCGGCCGCGCGGCCGCTGCTCCGCGACGCGGCGCCCGCCAACATGCTCCTGCTCCGCGGCTTCGACCAGCGGCCGCACCTGCCGCTCTTCCCGGAGACGTTCCGCCTGCGGGCGGCTGCCATCGCGGCCTATCCGATGTACCGTGGCCTGGCGCGGCTGGTCGGCATGGAGGTGCTGAAGACGGGCGGGACCTTCGCGGAGGAGATCGACACCCTCGAGCGGCAGTGGGAGCACTACGATTTCTTCTTCCTCCACTACAAGGACACCGACAAGGCGGGCGAGGACGGCGACTTCGACGCCAAGGTCGGCGCGCTCGAGCGGTTCGACGCGCTCCTGCCCCGCGTGCTGGCGCTCCATCCCGACGTCCTGGCCATCTCCGGCGACCATGCGACCCCGTCCATCCTCAAGGGCCACGGCTGGCAGGGCGTGCCCGCGCTCCTGTCGAGCCCCTACTGCGGAGCGGACCTGGTGAGCCGGTTCAGCGAGCGGGACTGCGCGAGCGGCTCGCTCGGCGTGATGCCCGCCCAGGACCTGATGCCGCTGGTTATGGCCAACGCCCTGCGCTTCACCAAATACGGGGCCTAGCGGGTTGCTGATAAAGGCCCATCTGCTTCGTTGGCGCCCTCGGCCGCCCGCTCAACGTACAGAAAGTACGCCTCGCGGGCGGCCGTCGGGCGCCGCCTCGCATCTGGACCTTTCTCAGCAGCCCGCTGGAGGCGCTCAGGGCGCGAGGGTCGAGCCGGGCGGGGCGGTTTGGGGTTGGGGCCGGTCTACTCCCGGGGTATTCTGAGCTCAAGACCATGCGGCGCTCCTACTGGCTCCTCTCTGCGGCGGTCCTGCTCGCCCTGGGCGCGTTCGGCGTCGCCGTTCCGACCCGCGAGCCGGCGCCGCCCGGGCTCCCGGCACCGCCCGCGATCGACGCGCTCGCTCCCGCGCCGACCCCCCCGGCCATCGAGCCGGTGGAGATCGTGCTGAAGCGGGGCGAGACGCTGGAGACCGCCCTGCGGCGTGCGGGCGTCGGGCGGGGCGAGGCGGCCGGCATCGTGGCGGCGCTGCGCGGCAGCGTGGACATGCGGCGGCTCGCGCCCGGTGAGCGGCTGACCGTTCGGCCGGGGTCCGAGGGACGACCGGAGGAGATCACGTACACGCGCTCGCCCGCGGAGCGATACGAGATCCGGCCGGCCGACGAGCGCTGGATGGTGACGGCGGTGCGGCCCGACGTCGAGACACGGGTGGTGGCGGTCACCGGGGAAGTCCGCGATTCCCTGTTCGCCAGCATCGAGCGGCTAGGGGAGACGGCCGGTCTCACCGCTCGGCTCGTCAATCTCTTCGAGTGGGACTTCGACTTCGCGGCCGACTCGCTGCCGGGCGACCGCTTCCGGTTCCTGGTCGAGAAGCGCTATGTGGGCGAGACGCTCCTGGGCTACGGCGAGATCCTGATCGCGCAGTACTCGAGCGCGGGCCGCTCGCTGCTCACGAGCGTGGCCTTCGAGGACGCGGCCGGCCGAAGCGACTACTACGACGCCTCCGGGCGCTCGGTGCGGAAGATGTTCCTGCGCGCCCCGCTCGACTTCACGCGCATCACCTCCGGCTTCTCGCACGCGCGCCATCATCCGATCCTGGGCGGCCTGCGGCCACATCTGGCGGTGGACTACGGTGCGCCGATCGGCACGCCGGTGCGGGCGGTGGCGGACGGCGTGGTCACGCAGGCGGGCTGGGACGGCGGTTACGGCCTGACCGTGACGCTCCGGCACGCGCGCGGGTACGAGACCATGTACAACCACCTTTCCAAGATGGACGTCCGTCTCGGTGAGCGGGTCCGGCAGCGCCAGGTCATCGGGAAGGTCGGCACCACCGGTCTCTCCACCGGTCCCCACCTCGACTACCGGGTGCGCAAAGGCGGCGTGTTCGTGAACCCGCTCGGCGAGAAATTCATCCCGGGCTCGCCCGTCCCCGCCCACCGGCGCGAGGCCTTCGCGGTCCACGTTCGGGCGCTGTTGGAGCGGCTCGACGCGCAGGCGCCGCTCCACTCGCGCGGGGCCGCGCGATCCTGACCACCCCGCCCCGCTAGGCTCGGCTCCCCATGTTGAGGCAGCGGGCGGGCTCGAGCCTCTGCTATTCCTGCGGTAAGCTCAACCGGGTGGACGCGCCCACCTGCTTCTACTGCGGCGCGCGGCGGCCCGGCCTCTGGGGCTTCGCGCCGCTCGCCAGGCGGCTGGTCGGCCGCCTCGACTTCGCCAAGGCGGTGACCGTCGTCTGTGTCGCGGTCTACGTGGTCGCGATCCTGCTGGACCCCACCGCCGCGCTCCGCGCCCGCAGCCCGTTCGACCTGCTGGCGCCGGGCATGAACCCGCTCGTGCGGCTTGGCATGACCGGCGCGATCCCGTGGGCGCTGGGCCTGTGGTGGACGCTCCTCACCGCGATCTATCTGCACGGCAGCCTGCTCCACCTCGTCTTCAATCTCCTCTGGGTGAGACAGCTCGCGCCGGCGGTCGAGCAGCTCTTCGGACGCGCCCGCCTCATCGTGATCTTCACGACCGGTGGCGTGCTCGGCTTCGTGCTCTCCAACGCGGTCGGCGTCCCCTGGACGGTCGGCGCCTCGGGAGCCATCTTCGGCCTGCTCGGCGCCATGGTGGCCTACGGCCGGAGCCGCGGCGGCGTCTTCGGACTCGCGGTCTTCCGGCAGTACGGGCAATGGGCGCTGCTCATGTTCATCTTCGGCTTCTTCATGACGGGCGTGAACAACTGGGGCCACGCCGGCGGCTTCGTGGGCGGCTACCTCGCCGCCCTCGCGGTGGGCTCGGAAGAGCGCCGGAGGGAGCGTGGCCTCGACCGCGTGGCCGCGCTCGCAATACTGGGTCTCACGGTCGTGGCCTTCGCCCTCGCGCTCTGGACCGGCTTCGCCCGCTAGATCATCGGAGGGGGCCCGGCGGCCCCCTCCGAACCTCCCCCAGAACGGGTTGCGCCGGCGAAGCCGGCGCTCGAACGGAGGTTGCTACCACACGCTCCCAGCACCAGGCTTGTGCCGGGCTGCTCAGGGCGCGCGGCCGGCCTCGCTGCGAAACGCGTCGATCTGCTCGGGGAGGCCGAAGACCCGGAGCCGGTCGCCCGGGCGCAGCCGCGTGTCGGCGGAAGGGTTGACCACCGCTTCGCCGCTCGCCCGCTCCACCGACACCACGGTCACGCCGAAGCGCTCGCGCACGCGCGCCTCGCCCAGTGACAGGTCGGCCAGCGCACCGGCCCCGAGCACGACCTCGTGCACTTCGGGCAGCGCCTCCGCCGGGCCGAGGCCGCCGCGCGCGTCCGCGCCGGCCGGGTTCATGGCGGCGCGGAACCGCGTGAGATAGTCGAGCACGCGTTGCTGCGGCAACGCGAGCTCCCGGAGCGCGTGGCGAATCAGCGTGGCCGCCGCCTCCAGCTCGGGCTGGATGACCTCGGTGGCGCCCGCGTCGGCCAGCCCGTCGCGCCCGGAGGTGCTGTGCGCGCGAGCCAGGATCGGCACGCGCGGGCTCAGCGCGCGGACACCCCGCACGACGAGCTGGGCCCGGTCCATCTCGGGCAGCGCCACCACCACCAGCGAGGACCGCGCCGCCCCGGCCTCCTCGAGAAGGCGCCGCTGCGCGGCATCGCCGAAGAGACACGGGACGTCGCGGGAGCGCAGCCCACGCACGATGTCCGGATCCCGCTCGATGACCACGAAGCGGATGCCGAAGGTCTCGAGCGCCTCACCGACCGCGCTCCCGACGCGGCCGAAGCCGCAGAGCACGACGTGCTCTGCCACCGCCCGCTCCGCCCCCGTCGTGGCGGCCCGCTCCTCGACGCCCCGGACACGGGCGATCCAGCCGGGGATGGTGCGTACGAGCGCCGCGTTGATCAGGATGGTGACGAGCGAAGCGGCGAGGGTGGCGTTGTAGATCTCGGGACCCACGTGACCGGCCGTGCGCGCCACCTGGACCAGGATGAAGGAGAACTCGCCGATCTGGGTGAGCCCCACCCCGACCAGCAGCGCGCTCCAGAAGGACTCGCGGAAGAGCCAGACCGCCACCGTCCTCAGCACGAGCTTCCCGATCACGATCATCGCCACCATGGTGGCGAGCAGCGGCACGTTGGCGAAAAGACTGGCGGGATCGATCAGGGCGCCGATGGTCACGAAGAAGAGCGCGACGAAGATGTCCCGCAGCGGCAGGAGCCGCGCGAGCGTCTCGTGGGCGTAGTCCGACCCGTTGATGATGAGCCCGGCCAGGAACGCGCCGAGCGCCAGGGACAGCCCGGCCGCCTGGGTGAGGGCGGCCGTCCCCAGCCCGACCGCGAGGGTGACGAGGAGGAACATCTCGTCGCTGTGCATCCGGGCCACCCGCGTCATCAGGGGCGGGATGACCTTGGCCGCCAGGTACCCGGCCGGGATCAGGATCAGCAGCGACCGGCCCAGGGTGGTGGCGATCGTGAGCAGCCGCCCCGGCTCGAGGGTGCCGAGCGCCGGGATGAGGACGATCAGGATCACCACCGCGAGGTCCTCGACCAGGGTGATGCCGATCATGATGCGGCCGTGGCGGGAGTGCAGCTCGGCGCGGTCCATGAGCAGGCGCGCCAGCACCATGGTGCTGGCCACCGAGACGACGATGCCCACGATCGCTCCCTGGAGAAGGGGCCAGCCCAGCAGCGCGGCCACGCCCAGGCCCATCCCCACCGAGAGCACGATGCCGAGCGGGCCGCCCAGTAGCGCCACCCACTTGACACGCAGGAGATCGCGCAGCGAGAACTCGATGCCGATCGAGAACATCAGCAGGATGACGCCGACCTCGGCGAACAGCTCGAAGTTGTGCAGATCCGAGACCGCGGGCCCCGGCGTGAGCGGGCTGATGAAGATGCCCCCCAGCACGTAGCCCAAAATCAGCGGCTGACGGGTGAGTCGGGCCACCACGCCTCCCGCCACCGCGGCCACGAGCACGTAGGCCAGGTCCCGGAAGAAGATGGATTCGGCGGCCACGGCCAAGTCTCGCATCGTCGGCCCAGGAGGCCAAGCCTCGTTTGCGCGGCGGCCCAACATCGTATACTGCTGGCCGGAGGTCACCCCATGATGGTAGAGCGACGGAGCGGGCCGCAGGCGAAGATCAAGCAGCTCGAGAGCCGCCTGGCCCAGGTGGAGGCCGATCTCGCGCGCGTGCGGAGCACGGCGGCGCGGGGCGGTCTCACGCGGGTGAAGCTCGCGGAGATCGAGAAGGCGATGGCGGCGCAGGTGGCGCGCGCCCAGGCCGGCCTCAAGGACTCGGTGAACCGGCTCAGCCGCCGGCTCCTGAGCGCGCGGTCGCGGAAGGAAGCGGCGCGGCAGGTCACACAGGCGCGCCACAGCGTGAAGGAGTCGCTTGACCGTCTCGGCCGGACCCTCGCCGATTCGCAGGAGAAGGTCACGCGCGAGGTCTCGCTGCTCACGCGCGGCCTCAGGGCCGGCGTCAAGGCTGGCCGCGCCGCGTATCGGGGACGGCGCCGCTAGCCGGATTTTCGCTTGGCCGGTTCGCCGGGTGGGCAGAGAATAGGAGGGCCGGGGCGGTGAGGCCTCGCGCGACCCCTATATGCGACCCGTCCTGATCTGTCCGGATGACCTCCTCGAACACATGGTGGCGGCCGCCGCCTTCCCGGGCGAGCGGCCACTGTACCTGGTGTCGCGGGCAAGCCTGCGCGCGCGCCTCGGCCGTCACGGCGACCGGGCGGTGGCGGGTAAGGTGACCGACCCCGCCTTCCTCCACGAGGCGCTGCGCGGCGGGCGCGGGCCGGTGGTGGTGGCGGCGCCCGCCGGACAGCTCGGGCGGGCCGCGGCGGCGGTGAAGGAGGCGGCGCCCGATTCTCCGCTCCTCGTGCTGCGCGACGACGATCGCCCCATGTCCGGCGCCACCGTGGTGCCGCTCTCCGCGTTCGGGGAACGGATCATCCAGCCCGCGGTGGACCGCGCGGCCCAGCGGGCGCGGGCCGATCGGCTGCGCGGCCACTTCTACGACGCCGAGCGCGTGCTCATCCTCATGCAGGACGATCCCGACCCGGATGCCATCGCCTCGGCCCTCGCGCTCAAGACGCTGCTCGGCCGCACGCGGACGTCGGCGCCGATGTGCACCTTCGGCACCATCACCCGTCCCGAGAACGTGGCGATGTGCAAGATCCTCGAGATCGAGGTCGAGGCCATCACCGCCCGCGACCTGGCCCAGTTCGACCGGGTGGCCATGGTGGACGTGCAGCCCTCCTTCCTGGAGGAGCACTTCGACGAGGTGGACCTGGTCATCGACCACCATCCGGTGGAGCAGCCGATCCGCGCGCGCATCAAGGATGTGCGCCCGGCGTACGGAGCCACGTCCACGATCCTGGTGGAGTACCTGCGCGCGGCGGACATCAAGATCACCCAGCGGCTGGCCACCGCCCTGCTCTACGGCATCAAGTCCGACACCCTCGGCCTCGAGCGCGGCGGGACCAAGGCGGATCTCGAGGCCTTCTCGTATCTCTATCTGCTCGCCAACCACAACGCGCTCCGGCGCATCGAGCGGCCGGAGCTGTCCGAGGAGGCGCTCGACGTCCTGGCGCAGGGTCTGGCCAAGCGGCGCGTGGTGCAGGGCGTGTTCTTCTCGCACCTGGGACGGGTCGCCACCGTCGACCTCATCCCGCAGTTCGCCGACTTCGGGCTGCAGGCGGAAGGTGTGCAGTGGTCGGTGGTGTCCGGAGTCGTGGGCGACGAGGTGCACGTTTCCGTTCGCAACGTCGGCTACGTGAAGAGCGCAGGCGACGTGACGCGGGCGGCCTTCGGCGACTGGGGCGTGGGCGGCGGTCACCGGACGATGGCCAAGGCCATCTTCCCGCTGCGCCAGCTCGGCCGGAGCGCGGGCGAGGGCGCGGCGAGCGGGGTCGGCCAGGAGCGCATCATCGAACGATTCCTGCGCGCGCTCGGAGGAGCCGGCAAACCGGCGGAGGGCAGCCAATCATGATCGTCATCTATCTGTTGATGGCCCTGCTGGGGAGCATGGCGACGATCTTCGCGTTGCAGAATCGCGACCCGGTCGAGATCTGGTTCATGGTCTGGGCCGTGAAGGGCATGCCGCTGGCCCTCGTGATACTGCTCTCGCTGCTGCTCGGCGTCGTCTTCGCGTCGCTGAGCGGGCTCGTCAAGATCATGAAGCTCAAGTTCCGGATCCGCCAGCTCGAGAGTCAGGTCGCGCAGCTCACCGCCGCCCAGGCCGTCTCCCCCTCACCCCGCGCGCCTCAAGGCCCCACGCTGCCCGCCTAGAAGCCCGCCGGGACGCGGCGGAGGGGCAGGTAGCCTTGGCGGTCGAGTAAGTTTTACGTTCGAATCGTGTAAAAACGAGGCGAGAATTCGCCTCGCGTGAGAGCGCAAAAGCTTCCTTCGCGCTAAAGACCCCGCGAAAATCGCCGGTTCCAGGGCACCCGTCAGCCCTCACCTCATGACGCAGCCTGGCATGGGGGTTGCCTCAAGGCCGATATGGAAGATGCCCGCAGTCTGGGGCGTTTCCGTTCATGGCTCTCGGCAAGATCGGCCCAGCCTCTCGGCCACAATGCTACGGGTGCATCGACCGAGCGCCTCGATGCGAACAACACGTGGGCGCTCGCTTGGGCACCCAAGGAGGCTATAGACCGTGAGGCTCGAGACCACGTCGCGCGCCATCCGGCGCGCGCAGCCGGCGGCATCTCGCCCCCGGCTAGAGGTTCGTGGCAAGTTCTTCTTCGCAGGTGACGACAAGGTACCGCTCCGGGGGGTCACGTACGGTCCCTTCGCCCCGGACGCGGATGGGTATACGTACCCCGCCCCGGACGTCGTCGAGCGCGACCTCGCGCTGATCGTCGACCTGGGAGCCAACTGTCTCCGGCTCTTCACCCCGCCGCCGCGCTGGCTCCTCGACATCGCGGCCCGGCGCGGCCCCTGGGTGCTGGTCGGCATCCCGTGGGCCGAGCACGTCTGCTTCCTCGATTCCGAGGAGATCACGGAGGTGGTCCGCCGCACCGTGGCCGAGGTGGTGGAGGCCTGCCGGAATCACCCGGCGGTCGGCGCGTACCTGGTCGGCAACGAGATCCCGCCGGACATCGTTCGATGGTACGGGCCCCAGCGGGTCAGCGGCTTCCTGCGCGAGCTCGTCGCCCTCATCAAATCGATTGACCCGGCCGCGCTGGTCGGCTACGCCAACTTCCCCTCCACAGAGTATCTCGAGACGGACTTCACGGACTTCCTGGCCTTCAATGTCTACCTGCACTCCGAGGCGGAGTTCCGGCGCTATCTCTCGCGCCTGCACACGCTCGCGGGCGACCGTCCGCTGGTGCTGACCGAGTTCGGGATCGACTCGATCCGCGAGGGCGAGATCGTCCAGGCGGCGACCCTGTCGTGGCAGGTGCGGACCGCGCTCGAGATGGGCGCGGCCGGGACGGTCGTCTTCTCGTTCACGGACGAGTGGTACACCGGCGGGTGCGACATCGCCAACTGGGCCTTCGGGCTCGTGACCCGCGACCGTAGCCGGAAGCCGGCCTTCCGGGCCGTGCAGCGCTGGTACGCGGCCCCGGGGCTTCCGGCGCTCTCCGAGTATCCCAAGGTCTCGGTGGTCATCTGTGCCTGCAACGCCGAGACCACCATGGACGCCTGTCTCGCTTCCCTGCAGAATCTGAAATACCCGGCCTTCGAGGTCATCGTGGTGGACGATGGCTCGACCGACCGGACGGGAAAGATCGCGGACGGCTACGAGGGCTTCCACGTCATCCACCAGGAGAACAAAGGTCTGAGCGCCGCCCGCAACGTCGGGATCGCCGCGTCGCTCGGTGAGATCGTCGCCTTCACCGACTCCGACTGCGTGGTGGATCCGGACTGGCTGCACTACCTGGTCGCGACGTTCCTGTCCACCGGGCTGCCCGCGGTGGGCGGACCGAACCTGCCCCCGCCCGAGGACTCGGTGGTGGCGGCGTGCGTGGCCGCCTCGCCGGGCGGGCCGCTGCACGTGCTGCTCGACGACGTGGAGGCCGAGCACATCCCCGGCTGCAACATGGCCTTCCGGCGCGAGGTCCTGGAGGAGATCGGCGGCTTCGATCCCATCTATCGCTCGGCCGGCGACGACGTGGATGTGTGCTGGCGGCTTCAAGATCGCGGCTACCGGATCGGCTTCAGCCCCGCCGCGATGGTCTGGCACTTCCGGCGGAATACCATGAAGGCCTATTTCGGGCAGCAGAAGGGCTACGGCAAGGCGGAGGCGCTCCTGTACTTCCGGCACCCGCAGCGCTTCAACGCGCTCGGGTACTCTCGCTGGCGCGGCCGGATCTACGGGGGCATCTCGGCCCTCTTCTCGCTGCGGCGTCCCGTCATCTACGGCGGCGTGTTCGGGCGTGGGCTCTTCCAGACGCTCTACCAGCCGCCCTCCACGGTGCTCTCCTACCTGCCCTTCACGCTCGAGTGGAACCTCGCTGGGGCCGCGCTCCTGGCCTACGCGGCCGCGCGGGGAGGATGGGCGTGGCTGGGCGCCGCGCCGCTCGTCCTCGCGTGGGCGTGTTGCCTGCGGGCCGCGATGCGGGCGCGGGTCGACGCGCTCGCGGGCGGGCCCCATGGCCGCCTGCTCATCGCGGTCCTGACCTACTTCGGGCCGCTCCTGCGTTCGTTCGAGCGCTACCGCTGGTGGGTGCGCGGGCTCACCGCGGCCGAGCCATCTGGCTCCGAGCGCCCGGTGCAGGCTCTGCCCTGGTCGTGGCGGGAGCGGGCGTTCTCGGCCGCCTTCTGGACCGAGAGCGGGCTCGAGAAGGAGACCATCCTGCACGGCCTCCTCGAGGTGCTCGCCTCGCGCAAGTACTTCGTGCTGGTGGACCAGGGCTGGAGCGACTGGGATCTCGACGTGCACGGCGGCATCTGGTCGTGGGGCCGGATCAAGGTGTGCACGGAGAACCACGGCGGGGAGCGCCGCGTGCTTCGGGTGAAGTGCGCGCTGCGGACCTCGCGGCTCACGCGCGGCGTCCTGGCCAGTGCGGTCCTGATGGTGGGCGTGGGCCTGCAGTTCGGGCTGCCCGCTCTGGCCGCCGGCGGGGTGGTCGCCGGCCTCCTCGCGGGCGCGGCCCTGCTCCGCGACTCGGTGGGGCTCGGGCGCATGCTCTACGACGCCCTGCAAGGGGTCGCGCGCCGCGCCCGGCTGCACTACGCTCCCCCGCTCGACGCGCGCGCCGCCGAGGTGAAGTGAGCCGCTTCGCCCGGCGGGTCTCGGGGTATCTCTGGCCGCACCGGGGCCGCATCCTGTGGGGGCTGGGACAGGTCTGCCTCATCAGCGCCTTCGAGCTGCTCAAGCCCTGGCCGATCAAGCTCATCATCGATTCGGTGCTGGGCGGGCAGCCGCTGCCCGGGGGCCTGGGCGCGGGGCTCTCGGCGGGCGCGCTCCTCCTCGTCGCCTGCATCGCGCTGCTGGCGATCTACGCCGCGCTCGGGGCCTTCACGGTGCTGGCGAACTACACCACCATCAGCATCGGGCAGCGGATGGTACGCGATCTGCGCAGCGATCTCTATGCGCACCTGCACCGACTCTCGATGGCCTTTCACAGCCGTGCCCAGGCGGGCGATCTCCTCTACCGCGTGACCGCGGACACCTTCGCGCTACAGTCGCTCACCATGAATTGCCTCTTCCCGGCCACGTCGGCGCTGATTCTGTTGACCGGGATGGCCGCGATCATGCTGGATCTCGATTGGCAGCTCACCCTGCTCGCGCTTGGGGTCTGCCCGCTGCTGCTGCTCGCCATCGGCCGGCTGAACCACCGCATCGGCGACGCCGCGGGCGAGATGCGGGAACGCGAGAGCGAGGTCTACGGCGTCGTCCAGCGGGCGATGGCGGGGATGCGGGTCATCCAGGCCTTCACCCGGGAGGACGAGGAGCACCGGCGCTTCATGACCGCGAGCGAGCGCAGCCTGGCCGCCGGGCTCCGGCTCTACACCCTGCAGACCTTCTACTCGGGTGTGGTCAATCTCGTGATCGCCCTCGGGACGGCCGCGGTGGTGTGGGTTGGCGCTCGCCATGTGTTCGAGGGCACCCTCACCGTCGGCAGCCTGGTCGTCTTCATCTCGTATCTGGCCTCGCTCTACGGCCCCATCAACAACGTGTTCCAGGTCTACGGCCTGGCCCAGAGCGCGCGGGTGGGAGTGCAGCGCGTACTCGACGTGCTGGACGTGGAGCGCGACCTGCCCGACGACGGCCACCGGACCTTTCCGGCCGAGGGCGCGCGCGGCGAGGTGGTGTGGGAGGATGTAGACTTTCAGTACGCGCCCGGCGTTCCCGTGCTGCGGGGCGTGACCCTGCGGGTGGAGCCGGGCCAGCGCGTCGCGGTGGTCGGGCCCACCGGGGCGGGCAAGTCCACCCTGCTCAGCCTGCTGCCCCGCTTCTATGATCCCACCCGTGGGCGGGTCCTGGTGGACGGCATCGACGCGCGAGAGTACCGTCTCAGCTCGCTGCGCCGCCAGGTCGCGATGGTGCTGCAGCCTCCGCTCCTGTTCCCGGTGAGCATCCGCGAGAACATCGCCTTCGGGCGCCCCGACGCCCGGCTCGAGGAGATCGTGGCCGCCGCGAAGGCGGCGCGCATCCACGGCATGGTCGCGCGGCTGCCCCGAGGGTACGATACCGCCGTGGGGGAGAACGGCGTCACCCTCTCGGAGGGGGAGAAGCAGCGGCTCACGATCGCGCGGGCCATCCTGCGCGACTCCCCGATCCTGATCCTCGACGAGCCGACCTCCGCGCTCGACCCGGAGACCGAGGGCGTGATCATGGAGGCGCTCGAGCGGCTGCAGGCCGGGCGCACCACTTTCATCATCGCCCATCGCCTCTCGACCGTGCGCAGCGCCGATCTCATCGTGGTGATCAAGGACGGTCAGGTGCTGGAACAGGGTCCGCTCCCGGCTCTACTGGCGCGCAACGGAACCTTCGCGTCGATGTACGGTGCCCGGGAGCCCCGGCGGCAGGGGGACCCCCTTGCCATCCCGTAAGCGCCTCGTCGTCCTCCACCTGGCCGGGCGCTACCCGCTGGGCGGCATCGCCTGGCAGGCGCTGCACTATGTGCTGGGGCTCACGCGTCTCGGTCACGACGTCTGCTACGTGGAAGACTCGGGCACGCATCCCTACGATCCCCGGGTCCAGAGCATCGTGGGTGATGCGGGCTACAGCGTCGCGTTCCTGGCCGACGTGATGGCGCGATTCGACCTCGCGGATCGCTGGGCCTACGTGGATGCGGTGACCGACACCTGCCACGGCTTCTCTCGTGAGCGGCTCTCCCGGCTGTACCGGGAGGCCGACGCCGTCTTCAACGTGTGCGGGGCCACCCGGCTCACCGAGGAGCACCTCCAGTGCCCGGTGCGCGTCTATCTGGAGACCGACCCGGTCTTCGAGCAGATCCGGGTCGCCGAAGGCGATTTGCGGGCCATCGAGGACCTCCAGGACCACACTCACCACTTCACCTATGGCGAGAACCTCGGCCAGCCCGACTGCCCGATCCCGCTGGAGAAGTTCGCGTGGCGGCCCACTCGCCCCCCGGTGATCCCCGATCTCTGGGACACGCCGTTCGATCCCCGGGCCGAGCGGTTCACCACCGTCGCGACCTGGAAGAACGTGGGCAAGGACATCCGGTTCCGGGGTGAGACCTACCACTGGTCCAAGCACGTGAACTTCCTCCGGGTGGCGGACCTACCACGCCGGACCGGGCAGCCGCTGGAGATGGCCCTGCAGGTCGACGACCCGGCGAGCCGGGATCTGCTCGCCCGGAACGGCTGGATCCTGACCGATGCCTTCGAGGTCTCGCGCACCCTCACGACCTACCAGCGCCATATCCAGCAGTCGCGGGGAGAGTTCACCGTGGCCAAGGATCTGGTGGTCCGGACCCGGAGCGGCTGGTTCAGCGATCGCAGCGTCTGCTACCTGGCCGCGGGCAAGCCCGTCGTGACCCAGGACACGGGCTTCCGCAAGTATCTGCCCGCCGGGTGCGGCCTGCTCCCCTTCAGGACGGTGGAGGAAGCGGCCGCCGCGCTCGACGAGGTGAACCGGGACTACGAGCGCCACTGCCGGGCGGCGCGGCGGATCGCCGAGGAGCACTTCGCCGCCGACCGGGTGCTCGAGCGGCTCTGTCGCGAGGCCGACCTCTGAGCGGCCGCGTCATCCACGTAAAGTTCTCTTTTCCCTTGAAGATCAAGAGGTCAGAAAGCACTTGGCAACCTGCGTCACCCTATGCTAAAAGTGCGGGGGCAGGACGTCACACAACGCATGGGAGGGCTGCCAAGATTGGATGCGGCGCTGGAGAAAAGGCAAGTCAAGCGAGCCTACAAGCTCTACGCCCCGGCCTATGACTTCGTCTTCGACTGGATCTTCCGCCCGGGGCGTCAAGCCGCCATCAAGCTCCTCAACATTCAGCGCGGTGACCACGTCCTCGAGGTCGGCATCGGCACGGGGCTGAACCTGCCCCTCTACCCGGCTGGCTGCCGGCTGACCGGCATCGATCTCTCCGAGGAGATGCTCGAGAAGGCCCAGGACAAGGTGGTGGAGCTGAGCCTGGGCAACGTCACGCTCAAGACCATGGACGCCACGATCATGGACTTCGGCCAGGGCGAGTTCGACTCGGCGGTGGCGACCTACACCATCAGCGCGGTGCCCGATCCGGTGGCCGTGCTCCGCGAGGTGAAGCGGGTAGTGAAACCGGGCGGCAATATCGTCGTCCTCAATCACTTCCGGAGCGAGCGGCGCGCGGTCGGACACCTCGAGGATCTGGTGGCGCCGATCTGCACGCGCCTCGGCTGGAAGTCGAATCTGCCGCTCGAGCCCCTGCTTCAGCAGGTGGGCCTCGTCCCGGAGAGCGCCGCCAAGATCAATCTCTTCAACGGCTGGCGCCTCATCAAGTGCGTGAATCCGAAGTAGCCCCCTAGACGCACGAGCGCCGAGGTCGGCCCCGGCGCTCGCGAATGGCTGGTCTTCGAGCCCTACTGTCCCGGGTTCGTCATCTCTCGCCACGCGGGACGCAGCACGACGATCCTCTGAATCTGCCCGCTCGCCGGCTCTATTCTGATGACATCTCCCGGCTTGAGCGCTGCGAGATCCGCGACCTTCCGGCCCTCGGTGACCACCACCGCCTCGTCGCCCACCTCGGTCATGAGGACCCGACCCCTGGGGGTCAGCGAGGAGAGCCGCCGATCCTTCTCGTCGATTTCCAGGACGATGAGCCGGCCCGGTCCCGTCCAGGGCCGAACGACTGCGGAGGCCGGCGCGTTGGAGTCTCCCGCCCGTTCGGCGTCGAGACCCAGCAGGTCGTCGTGGTGGAGAGCAAGAGCGTCTCCCGAGGGTTCCGGGCGGACGCCTTCGGAGCGTACCGCCATCGAGGCGGCCGTGTCGACTCGAACCCGCTGACTCAGCACTTCCAGAGCCCCGAGGCCAAGGAGACACGCCGCTACCGCGGCCCCTAGCAGGACTCGGCCCCATGTCGTGCTCATGTCCGTGTCCTCCTCCATGTCAGAACGGGTAGCATCTCAAGTGCCATCCGCCAACTACTCGGAATTGCGGGTCGATCGCGCGCCGCCGCGTGGGGACAGCGGGTATCCTACCTGAACGAGCGGCGGAGGAATGCCCGACCGAAGGGAGTTGCGTTCGGTCCGGCAGGTCTCCATCATCGGCGGGTGGCTCAGGGAGTAGCGGAGGCCGCGTGGCAGGTGCGTGTCACCGCCCGGCTCGTCCTCGCCGTCCTGCTCGCGCTCCCGTTCTTCGCCGGCGCGTCATCGGTCATCCTGACGACGTCGTTCCTCGCGGAGTTCCTCGGTCAGGGCCGCTGGCGAGCGCTCTCGGCCCTGAGCCCCGAGCCGGCGGTGCGCCCGCTGCCGACGCCCCCGAGACCACACCCGGTCGCAGTGGATCTCCACGTTCGCGCCGCCCTGCTCCGTCCCCCGGCGCTCGTCCTGGTGCACGGTCTCTCGCCAGAGGGCAAGAACGATGCGCGGCTCCGCGAGGCCGCCGGGCTGCTCGCGCGATCGGGCTGGGCGGTGGCGGTGCCGACCGTGGACGGCCTCACCGCCCTGCGCCTTCGCCCCGAGGACGCCTCCGCGGTGAGCGCAACCGTGGCGGCGCTCCACGACGCGGGCTACCACCGGGTGGCCGTTCTCGGCATCAGCCTGGGCGCCGGCCCGGCGCTGCTCGCGGCGGCGGAGCCGGAGATCGCGGCCGGAGTTTCGGCGGTGCTCGCGCTGGGCGGCTATGCCTCGGCGGTGGAGCTGCTGCGCTACACGCTAACCGGCGCCTATGACCACGGCGGCGTCTCCGGGCGGCACCGAGTGCAGGAGGCCACGATCGCCCAGTTCGCCCGCGCCAACACCGAGCTGGTGGACGAGGCGGGCCGGCGCCTCGTGGAAAATCGCGATCCCGCTAGTCTGGATGCGCTGGTGCGGGCCCTGCCCCAGTCCACCCGCGATCTGCTCGACGCCCTCTCCCCGGGCCGGAGGCTCGGAGGCCTCCGCGCGCCGCTCTTCCTGATCCACGGCCGCCAGGACCCGGCGGTGCCCTTCACCGAGAGTCTGCGCCTCGAGGCCGCGGCACGGGCGGCGGGGCGGCCGGTCCGCGCGGCCATCGTGGGCGCGGTGGGGCACGTGGAGGCCGATCGGCGGGCCGGGCTCGCCGATCTGCTGCAGCTCTGGGCGACCTTCTACGCCTTCCGGCTGACCGCGGAGCGCGCGCCGGCCGGCTGACCGATTTCTCAGCGAGGCGGACTCAGGGTCATCGCGTCACGCACCGGCTGGTCGTAGATCCCCGCTTCAGGGACCGCCGGCGTCTCGGCCACGAAGCCCAGCTGGGCGATCAGCGCCGGGTCCTTCAGGTGCAGCTCGGGCGCCTCGTACCGGAAGCTCTTGGATCGCGATCGCGCACCAGCCCCTGCTTGATCAGAAGCATCATCGGGTAGACGGAGCCGGAGGACGAGGCCGGGGCCACGAAGGCCACTGCCTTGCCGCGGAGGTCCTCCACACGCTGGACGCCCCGGTCGGCTCGCACGTAGAAGCGCGCGGTGTAGGCCGTCTTGCCCTGTCAGACGTCGCGCACCAGGATCTGGCAGCCGGCCTCGCGATTGGCCAGCACGTAGCCCACCGGATGGACGAAGGCCAGCTCCACCCCGCCGGCTGCGGAGCGCCTCGATCACGCCGGCATGGTCCGCCACGATGGCCTTGATCGGCACGCGCGAGATCAGGGCGCTGGTCTTCGCGAAGGCGTCGCCCGCCTTCCGCGGCCGGCACGCATCAGCAAGCCGGGCCGCCGCCCGCCACCGTCCGGGCCGAGGGGCCCGCGGGCTCCCGGCGGAAGCCCCAGGCGGCCAGGCGCGCGATCAGCGTGTTGCGGTGCACGCCGAGGCCACGCGCGGCCCGGCTCTGGTTCCGGTCCTCGCGCTCGAGCGCCCGGAGCACATAGGCCTGCTCGAAGCGGTCGCGCGCCTCCTTGAGGGTGAGGGCGGCCGGGTCGCCCTCGCCGCGGCTCGGGGCGCCCTCGTTCATGGCCAGGTCGAGCGGCAGGTCATCCAGGCCGATCACCGGGCGCGTGGCCAGCGCCACGCCCCGCTCGATGATGTTCTCGAGCTCGCGGACATTGCCGGGCCAGTCGTAGGCGTCGAGCGCGACGAGCGCGCCGCGGGTTAAGCCGCGCACGTCTCTTTTGAACTCCCGCGAGTACTTCCGGACGAAGTGCCCGGCCAGATCGGGAAGGTCGCTCTTGCGCTCCCGCAGCGGGGGGACGTCGATCGGCACCACGTGGAGGCGGTAGTAGAGGTCCTCGCGAAAGGCGCGCGCCCGGATGGCCTGTCGCAGATCCGTGTTGGTGGCCGCGATGACGCGCACGTCCACCTGGATGGTGCGAGTGCCGCCGAGGTGCTCGACCTCGCGCTCCTGCAGCGCGCGGAGCAGCTTGGCCTGCATGTCGATGCGCAGGCTGCCGACCTCGTCGAGGAAGAGCGTCCCGCCGTGGGCCAGCTCGAACTTCCCGGGTTTGCGCGAGTGCGCACCGGTGAAGGCGCCCTTCTCGTGGCCGAACAGCTCGGACTCGAGCAGCGCCTCCGGGATGGCGGCCAGGTTCACGGCCACGAAGGGCTGCGCCCGCCGCGGGCTCTGGTTGTGGATGGCGCGCGCCACCAGCTCCTTGCCGGTGCCGCTCTCCGCGGTGATCAGCACGGTGGCGTGCGTCTGCGCCACCTGGGCGATCAGCTCGTAGAGCCGCACCATCCTCGGGTGCCGTCCCACGAGCTGGTCGAAGCCGTGGGCGCGATCGAACTCGGCGCGCAGGTAGCGCAGCTCGCGCTCCATCCCGCGCTGCTGGGCGGCCTGGCGCACCAGGCCCAGGATCTCCTCCATGTCGAAGGGCTTGGCGAGGTAGTCGTAGGCGCCCGTCTTCATCGCGTCCACCGCCATGCGCAGGTGGGGATCGGCGGTGATCAGGATGACCGGGATGGACTCGTCGATGGCGAGAATCCGGGGCAGGACTTGGGAGCCAGGCTCGCCGGGCATCCGGACGTCGAGTAGCGCGACGTCGACCCGGCGCGTGGCGAGGATCGCGAGCGCCGCCGCCCCGTCGGGAGCCTCCAGCACCTCGAACTCGTCCCGGAGGATGAGCTGCAGCGACTCGCGCACACCCGGCTCGTCGTCGATGGCGAGAACGACCGGGCGGGGCCGGTAGGCGGCCGGCCGGTCGCCCATCTCCACCGTATCCTTCCGTGCCCACTGCGGAGTTTTCACGCGCCCTCACCTCGACCCGCACGAAGTGAGCGGCACGTTAGGGAGCGGCGAGCCGACTGTCAAGCGAATTTCTATCCTTACTGCGTCACGAAGCCCTCACGGGAGGACGCGGAGTGCGTCGCGGGCGGCCTGGGCCACCGCCCGGTCGGGATCGGCGGCAAACCGCTCGATCTCGGGTCTCAGCTCGCGGGCTCCGACATCGCCCGCGATGCGCAGGACGAGAGGGAGGTGCTCCCGCTTCGCGAGCGCGGTCCGAAGCAGAGGTATCGCGTTGCCCCCGCCCTGAACGAGGAACATGCCGGCCATGGTGCGAAGGTCCTCGTCGCGGGTGCCGAGCGCGGCGACGAGGGCGCGCCCCGCACTCGTGAGGCCGCCGCGCCACAGCGCCTGCAGGAGAAAGAGCCGTCCGGCACCCACCAGCTTCACGCAGACCCTCTTATCAGATCCGAAGCGGGAGCTGATACTGGGCCCATGTGACCGGGTCGTGGGTGGCGGAGTGGTCGAACCAGATGGGGAGCACGTTCTCCTCGATGCGGGAATCGTTGAAGCGCTGGCCGCCCCGGTCAGCCAGGATCACGAGGTCGAGCCGCACCCGGATCGAGACCACGCGCTGGACCCCCGCGAAGTTCGGGTAGTACTTGCTCGGGTGGACCGGGCAGCTCAGCAGGATCAGCTTCCCCACCTGGAGCCCGCCGTGGGTCGCGAGCATCATGACGTTGGCCCCGTGGCTGTGGCCGAAGAGATCGAGGCCCTGCAGCCCGTGGACGTTGACCCAGGTGACGAGGTCGGAAGCTCCGAGCGCTCGAGCTCCGTCGCTATAGCCCCCGGACCAGCCGAACCGATCGCTGCCGCTGTAGATGTCCCCCCGGGGCCCGTTCCTGAGGTAGGTGTGGAAGTCTCCCCCCCGCTGCCACCAGGGGCTGTTCGCGGCGAAGGTGCCGTGGACGATGGTGCAGGTATGGGACGGTCGCCGCGGGCCCCGCCGGCGCGGCACCTGAAGCAGCCGCTGGAGGCTCGGGTGGTCCGGCGCGATGCCGGCCAGCGTCGTGGCCGCGACGTCCCGGACGATGGAGGTGCGGCTGCGCAGGTGGCTGACCAAGATGTCGAGGGCCCGTTCGGGCCGACTGGTCACCGCGAAGTAGGCCGACGCCGCGCTCACGCGCCCCAGCTCGGTCGGATGGTCGAGGGCCATCTCCAAGAGCTCGACCGCCCGCTCCGAGCTCGGACGCCGGAAGAGGCGTTTCGCCGTGTCGTGAAACGAGTCCTCGAACCGCCGCACGCTCATCGCCCGCGCCGTGCGGCCGTAGCGCCGAGCGAGGCGGCGGCGCGCCGCGGTGGCGTCCATGCGGGCCGCCAAGGGCGACACCCTCGGCACCGGGAACTCCGCCCGGTCGCGCCGAGACATGAGCTCGACACGCGCCGCCGTGCGCGTGGCCCGAGCTCGCGCGCGGAAGGCCTGTGGATCCCCGCGGAGCTGCTGCCCGAGGAGGAGCATGACGGCCGCCTGCTGCTGCACCGTGTCTTCGGCGACCCGCTCGAACGCCCGAACGCCGGTGACTGGCCGCTGCGTCTCATCGAACCGGACATACGATTCGGCCATCTTGCTCTTCCTGGGCCGCGCGTCTGTCCCTACCGCGTCACGAAGCGGTCACGGGCGCGGAGTGGTCAGCATCACGTATTCGCTGCGCCCGCCGCCGCGCTGCAGATATACCGGCACCGACTCGCCGGGCCTGAGCGTGGCCACGATCTGCTTCAGGGCCGCCGCGTCGCGGACCGGCCGACGGTTCACCTCGAGGATGGCGTCGCCGGGCTTGATGCCGGCCGTCGCCCCCGGACTGCCCGGCGCGACCTCGGTGACCAGGAGACCGCTCCGCGTCGACAGGCGGTTCTGCTGCGCGGTCTCGGGGGTGAGGGGCTCGACGGTGAGTCCCAGGATCTCGTCGCCGCTCTCAGCCGCGGCCATCGCCTCGTCGGTCGGCTGCTCGCCGACCTTCACGCGGAGGGTGACGGCCTTGCGGTCGCGCACCACCGCGAGCGGCGTCGGCCGCCCGGGCTCCACCGCGGCCACGCGTTTCTGGAGATCGGTCACGTCCTTGATCGGAGTCCCGCCGAAGCCGACGATGACGTCACCCGGCTTGAGCCCGGCCGCGTCGGCGGGCCCGTCCTTCATCACCTCGGCCACCAGCACGCCCGCGTCCTCTTTCACCCCGAAGCCCGCGGCCAGCTCCGGGGTGAGATCCTGGATCACCACGCCGAGCCAGCCGCGCACGACCCGGCCCCGCGCGATGAGCTGGGTCATGACGTCGCGCGCCATGTTGATCGGAATGGCGAAGCCGATGCCCTGCCCGCTCGAGACGATCGCGGTGTTGATGCCGACCACGCGGCCGTCGAGGTTCAGCAGCGGGCCGCCGGAGTTCCCCGGGTTGATGGAAGCGTCGGTCTGGATGAAAGCCTCGTAGGTGGCCACGCCCACGTGGCTGCGGCCGGTGGCGGAGATGATGCCCGCCGTCACGGTGCGATCGAGGCCGAAGGGGTTGCCGATGGCGATGGCCCACTGCCCCACCCGCAGCTTGTCCGAATCGCCCAGGGTGGCGACCGGCAGCGGGCCCCCGGGGCTCTCCACCTTGAGCACGGCCAGATCGGTGCGGGCATCGCGGCCGACCAGCGTGGCCTTGAACTTTCGGTCGTCGGAGAGGCGCACCTCCACCTCGGTCGCGTTCTCCACCACGTGGTTGTTGGTCAGGATGTAGCCACGGGCGTCCACGATCACGCCCGAGCCCGCCGCCCGACCCTCTTCGCGGGGGGGCCGGCGCCGGAAGAAACGCTCGAACAGCTCCGGGCCGAAGTACTCGCGGAAGCGCTCTTCCATCTCGGGCGTGGGCGCGCCCTCGGACGCGGGCCCCCGCTTGACCTTGACGCTGACGTTGACCACCGCGGGGGTGGCGCGGTCGGCGACGGAGACGAAGGCGTCTTCCAGCGCGCGCAGCAGCCGCTGCGACTCGGGCGCGGGAGCCGCGGGCGGGCGCTGGGACGAGCGGGGCTGGGCGGTCGCCGCCGGAGCGAGCGCGCACAGCGTCGCCGCGACGAGCAGGATATGAATGATCATCTCGGGCCTCCGCCGGCCATCTTACCGCCGGCGCCGGATGATCGCTAGCGCGGCTCGATCGTCAGCTCGAGGATTCGCGCGGTGGCCGCGGTCACCGGCGCGATGCGACCGCGACGCACGCCCGCGACCCAGATGATCTCGCCCCCCGCCTCGACGAGCGCGGTGCGCGGACGCTCCCAGCGCGGGACCTCGGCGTCGATCAGAAACGACTTGAGCCGCCGCAGCTCGGCCGCGCCGAAGGGCGAAAAGAGATCGCCGCCCCGCCGCGCGCGGACGGTGAGCGCGAGCGGGAGCGCGTCGGCGTCGAAGGCCGCTCGGGCGGCATCGCGAGGCACGACATAGTCCGCCGGGCGCGTGAAGGCCCGGGCGGTGAGCCGGCGGCCGATCTCGGGCATCTCGAGGACGCCGGGCACCGGCCAGGCGCGCGTGGTGACCGCGGGCAGCGCGGCCGGCCCCACCCGCAGCCGGCGCCCGCTACGCTCCGCCACGAGGCGCCCGAGACGCACCGCGCGGCGGCGCGGCGCCTCCGCGAGCAGCTTCCGGAGCGCGCGCTGGGCCGGGCCCCGGAGAGGGCGCGCCTCGCCCAGCCGGGCGGCAGCCTGCCGCAGCATCTCGGCGGCCAGCTCGATCGGCCGCTCCTCGAGGGCGGCAGTGTCGAGCGTGAAGCCGGCGGCCTCGCGCGTGGCCAGGCGGAGGAGATCGGCGCGGGCTCGCGCTTCCAGGTCGGCCACGAGGGCGCGCGCCGCGGCGGCGGAGCGACAGAGCGCCTCCACCACCGAAGCGCCGGTGAGCTCAGCCATGAACGGCAAGAGGTCGTGGCGGATGCGATTGCGGAGGAAGCGGGCCTCGCGGTTGCTCGGGTCCTCGGCCCAGACGAGCCCGCGGCGGTGCAGGTGCTCCACGATCGCGTCGCGACGCGTCTCGATCAACGGGCTGATCAGCCGCCCGCGCGTGGGCGCGATGCCACCCAGGCCGCGAGGCCCCGCGCCCTGGAGCAGGCGCATCAGCACGGTCTCCGCCTGGTCGTCCGCGGTGTGGCCGGTAGCGACGCGGGCGGCGCCCACCGCGCGCGCCACGCGCTCCCAGGCCGCGTGGCGTGTCCGCCGGCTCTCGGCCTCGAGGCCGTCCCAGGGCGGGGTCTGCTTCACCGTGACGCGCTCGACGTGACAGACCACCCCCAGCTCGTCGCAGAGCCGGCGGACCGCGTCGGCTTCCACGTCCGCTTCGGGCCTCAGCGCGTGATGGACGTGGACCGCGGTGAGGGTGAGTTCGAGCTGCCCACGCAGCGAGCAGAGGACGTCGAGGAGGGCGACCGAGTCGGCTCCGCCCGAGATGGCCACCAAGACACCTTCGCCGCCACGGAGCATTCCGTGGCGGCGAATGGCGTCGAGGGCGCGCGCGACGAGGCTAGTGGCGCTGATCACACTGCGACGGCAGTCCTATCCAGATTGAAGCCCTACCCACACCTCGCCGTCCTCGAAGTGCTCCTTCTTCCAGATCGGCACCGTCTCCTTCAAGGTATCGATGGCGAAGCGACAGGCCTCGAAGGCTTCCGCTCGGTGAGGCGAGGACACCGCGATCATCACGCTCGACTCGCCGATCTCGAGACGCCCGATGCGGTGGACCACCGCGATCCGCGAGATGATCGGCCAGCGCTGACGGATCGCGAGCGCGATCTCGCGCATCTTGGCCAGCGCCATGGGGCCGTGGGCCTCGTACTCGAGGAACTTCACGCGTCGCCCGCCCGTCTGATCGCGCACCACGCCCGAGAACAGCGCCAGCGCGCCCGCGCCCGGATGCTCCACCGCCTGAGCCATCGCCCGCTCCGACAGGGGCTCGGAGGTGACCTCGATCCAGTCAGGCTCCGGCTCGAGGGCGCCGCCGCTCACCGGCGGAAAGAAGCAGAGCTCGTCACCATCTCCCAGGGGATGATCGGCGTCGACGTAGTCGTTACGGAGAGCGAACAGCGTGTAGCGCCGGTACGGGCCGAGGGCGGGAAGCTGGCGGGTCACCGCTTCCCAGGCCCGCTCGACGGTGCCGCCGTCGGGAAGCTCGAGGTCCAGTGAGTCGCGCCCCGCCTCCTCACGATAGCGGGCGAACAACCGGACCTGCACCTTCATCGAGCGAGCCTGGGTCCGGCTTAGAACTGGTGCGACGAGCCGCAGCCGCAGGACGACTTCACGTTCGGGTTCTTGATGGCGAACCCGGCGCCCATCATGTTGTTGTCCACATAGTCGATCTCGCTACCCTGCAGGTAGGGCGCGCTGTGCGCGTCCACGAAGACCTTGACGCCGTTGGACTCGACGACGTTGTCGCCCTCGGTGGCCACGTCGTCCCAGCCGAGCTCGTACGACATGCCGGAGCAGCCGCCGCCCACGATGCGGATCCGGAGACCCCACTCGGGCTTGCCCTCTTCGAGCCGCAGATCCGAGATCTTCTTCGCGGCGGTCTCAGTCAACGTGATCATTCATGCCTCCTTGAGGTCACTCCCACCCCGGGATGTCAGACAGCGTCCTCAGTATACCAGATGCCTCGAGCCCCGGCGGGCCGGCTCAAAGGATGCCGCCCGCCGGGAGCAGGATCATCTCCTCGAGGGTCGCGTTGGGGTCGAGCCCGGCCATGAACAGGGCCGCCTCCGCCACCTGGTCGGCTCTCAGCATGCGGTCCCGGGCGGGCGGCCCGGACATGCCGTCCCACAGGGAGGTGTCGGTGGCCCCCGCCGAGAGCACGCCCACGCGCACCCCGTGGGGCCGCATCTCCTCGGCCAGCACCCGGGAGAAGCCGAGGAGCCCGTACTTCGACGCGGTGTAGGCGGCGCTGCCAGCGAGCGACCGGCCCGTGACGACCGAGCCCACATTGATGATGGTGCCGCGGCGCCGGGCGGTCATGGCGGGCAGGACCGCGCGGCAGCACAGGACCGCGCCCCGGAGGTTCACCGCCAGCATCTGGTCCCAGTCGTCGAGCTTGGAGTCGGTCACCGGGGCGAAGGTGGCCACGCCGGCCGCGTTGACCAGCACGTCCACCCGCTGCCACTCGCCGAGGACCCGACGGGCCAGCGCGTCGACTGCCCCCTCGTGCCGGACGTCGGTGGGCATCGCGAGCGCGCGGCCACCGGCCTGCTCGATCTCGCGGGCCACCGCCTCCAGCTCGGCCGCCGAGCGCGCGGCCAGCGCCACCGCCGCTCCATCTCGGGCCAGCCTGGCCGCGATGGCGCGCCCGATGCCGCGCCCGGCCCCGGTGACGAGCGCGACCTGTCCGGTGAGCTTCAAATGATGAGCCCGCTCCGCGACCGGATCAGCTCCATGAACTCGGCGCGGGTCCCCGCGTTCTCTCGGAAGGCGCCCAGCATGGCGGAGGTGACCGCCTTGGAGTTCTGCTTCTCCACCCCGCGCATGAGCATGCACATGTGCAGCGCCTCGATCACCACCGCCACGCCGCGCGGCTGCAGCACCTCGTCGAGGGTCTGGGCGATCTGGGTGGTGAGCCGCTCCTGCACCTGGAGCCGCCGCGCGAACATCTCCACGAGCCTCGGCAGCTTGGACAGCCCCACGATCTTGTGCGACGGCATGTAGGCGATGTGGCACTTGCCAAAGAAGGGGAGGAGGTGGTGCTCGCAGAGTGAGTACAGGTCGATGTCTTTGACCACCACCATCTCGTCGTACGCTTCGGTGAAGAGCGCCTCGTTCAGCACGTCGTGCACGTTCTGCTTGTAGCCCGAGGTGAAGTACTCCCACGCCTTGGCCACGCGGACCGGCGTCTTGTCCAGGCCCTCGCGGGTCGGGTCCTCGCCGATCTCCTTCAGCAGGTCGCGGATGAGCCGCTCGATCATCGTGCGCTACCTCGCCGGCGTCGTCTCGCCGTGGTACTCGAACACGTTGTTGGCCGTCTCCACGAGCGTGACGCGCTTGAGGCGGCCGGGCGGCAGCGCGTCCTCCAGCCACTGCCAGAAGGTCCGCGCCAGATTCTCACCGGTCGTGATCACGCCCGCGAGGGCGGGCACGGTCGCGGAGAGATCGTAGTGGTCCACGCGGTCCAGCACCGCCGTCTTCACCACCGCGTCGACCATCCCCAGGTCCACCGACATGCCGGTGGCCGGGTCGAGCGCGCCCGCCACCGTCACTTCCAGCACGTAGTTGTGCCCGTGCTGCCGGAAGCACTGGCCGTAGACCTCTGCATTCTCCTCGTCGGAGAGGGCGCGGTTGGCGAGACGGTGCGCGGCGCTGAAATGATAGGCCCGGCTGACCGAGAAGGCGGTCATTCGCCGAGATACTCGACGGAGAAGGTGGGATCCTCCCAGAGCCGAAGCCGGTGCAGGTGCTCGGCTCCGAGCTTGGGCACGAGCAGGTCCCAGATCACCCGCACCAGGTTCTCGGTGGTGGGAATGGTTCCGGCCGGGAAGAGCGGGTCGCGGTTGAGATCGGCGTGGTCGAAGCGGCGGATCACCGCCTCGCCCACCACGCGCTTCAGCTCGCCCAGGTCCATCACCATGCCGGTGCGGGGGTCGATCTCGCCACGGATCGTCACCTCGAGCGTGTAGTTGTGGCCGTGGGCCGCTGTGAGCGAGCCGAACCGTCGCGCGTTCTCTTCCGCGCTCCAGTCGGGCCGCCAGTATCGGTGGCCCGCCGAGAACGTAAACTTCCGAGTGGCGTACACCATGCGGCTCAGCCTCCTCGCGCCCGCTGCCCCGGGCGATCCTGCGACGAGTGTACCGCGCTCAGGAAACGTTCCGCGACGTGACGGGGGGAGAAGGCTACCGCGCGCCGGCGCCCCTCCTGCCCCAGGCGCTTGGCCCGCGCCGGCTCCGCGATCAATCGCTCCAGGGCCTCCGCGAGGGCGCCGGGGTCGCGCGGCGGAACCAGGACCCCCGTCACCCCGTCCTGCACCACCTCGGGGACCGCAGCGATGCGGCAGGCGACCACCGGCAGCTCCGCGGCCATCGCCTCGAGGAAGACGATGCCGAAGCCTTCCTGCACGGACGGCAGACAGAAGGTGGTCGCGTTGACGTACTCCTCGGCCAGCCGCTCGCGGGTCAGATCGCCCAGCAGCACCACCGAGTCGGCCAGCCCGAGCTCCGCGTGGAGCCGGCCGAGCGCCGCCCATTCGGGCCCGCGCCCGACGATGCGGACCTGGATCCCGGGCACCCGGGCGCAGAGGATGCCCGCCGCATGCAGCAGATCCTGGAGCCGCTTCCGCGGATACATGCGGGCGACACAGAGCACCACCGGTCCGGTGTGCTCACGGCGCGGAGCGCGCCAGAACTGGTCGTCCCAGACCTCGAGGTCGATCGGCTCGGGCACCACCGCGAGCCGCTCGGGGGAGGCCCGGTACTCCCGCTGCGCCACCTCGGCGCAGTAGCGGCTCGTGACCATGACGAGATCCGCGCGCGACACTGCGCTGCGCTCCCAGCGCGCCTGCAGCGCGAGCAGGGCGCGCACGCGGCCGCGCTCGTTCTTGAGCTCGTCGGCGATGATGCCCTTCAGGCTGGCCACGAACGGGAGCGCGCGCCGGCGGGCCCACAGGAACCCGTCGAGGTCGACGCCCAGCACGAGATCCGTGTCGCGCGGCGGGCGCAGGGCCACCCCCACGTTGTAGAGCCAGCGGTCCAGGGTGTGAAAGCCGGTCCGGCGGCCGAGCGGGCGCAGCGCGACCTGGTGCCCGAGCTGGGCGAGACCCTGCGCCAGCCCGGCGATGCCGACGAAGGTCCCGCTCCCCTCCAGCGGATTGAGAGGAGTCGAGGAGAGAACCGTGATACGCAGAGGCTACCGCCCCTGGAACCGGGGCGCCCGCTTCTCGAGGAAGGCCCGCGTGCCTTCCTTGTAGTCCTCGCTGTCGAAGGTGGCGCTGCCCAGGGACCGGAGGTTCTCGCGGTGGGCATCCGTGATCCCTTCGAAGATGGCCTGGACCTGGGCCTTGGTCCCCCGCACGGACAGAGGCGCGTTGGCCGCCACCTTCTTCAGATAGTCGTAGGTGACCGACTCGAGCTCCGCGACCGAGACGAGGCGCTGGATGAGGCCGATGCGGAGGGCCTCCTCGGCTTCCACCGTGCGCGCCGAGTAGAGGATGTCCTTGGCGTAGGCGGGCCCCACCAGGTCCACGAGCTGGTGCACCGGATCGAGCCCGTAGATGATGCTGAGCCGCGCGGCCGGGATGCCGAACCGGGAGCCAGCGGCCGCGAAGCGCAGGTCGGCGGCCATCGCGAGCGCCATGGCCCCGCCCATGCAGTAGCCGAACACCATCGCGACCGTGGGCTTCGGGCACCCGCGAATCGACGAGTAGGCGGCCTCGGTCTGCTTGTTGTAGCTGAGCGCGGTGGCGGTATCCTTGCGGTTCTCCTGGAACTCGGAGATGTCCGCGCCCGAGGCGAAGGCCTCGGTGCCCGCGCCCCGGTAGACGATGGCGCGCACCGAGTCGTCCTTGGACAGGCGCTCGGTCACCATGGCGATCTCCGACCACATGGCGAGGCTGATCGCGTTGCGCATCTTCGGCCGATTGAACACGACGGTCGCGATGGCCCCGTCCTGTTCCGCCAGGATGTAGTCGCTCATTGGATCTCTCCCTTGTGTTGCTCGATGCCGAGCCCGCGTGCGCGTCCATCCCCGCCCGGCCGCTCCACCCGGACCGCGTCGGCCCCGAAATCGGCCAGGATCCTGGTGCAGGTGGATCCGGAGCGGGCGGTGGTCAGGTCGAGGACGGAGAACCGCGCGAGGGGCCGGCCATCGGTAGGGGTCACGGGACAACAGTCTAGCGAAGGGCCGGGCCGACTTCAACCGCCCGGGCTTACTTGGCGACAATTTACCGGCTGCGATACGATCGAATCATGGTCTCGAAACCGGGGGCCCGCGGCCGATGACGGCCATTCTCCTCGGCGCCGGCGTCGTGGTGTTCGGCATTCTCTGCGGCGTCGTCCACACCGTCTCGGAGCGCCACCAGCAGCGTCGGGTCCGCCAGCAGTGGGAGGAGCGGGAGCGCTCGCTGAACCGCAAGCCGTAGGTGGTGCTGCTGTGCGGTGCTGTTGTGGCGGCGGGAGGACTCGAACCTCCGACACGGGGCTCGTCACCAAGCCCGCGGGCACGTCGCATCAGCGCTGATGCTCGACCACGACCGCCGCCGTCAGCAGGGCGAAGGAGATGATTGAGGCGAGCGTCCGCACGTGGTTCCAGCGGGTCCACGGGCCCGCATAGTCCCTCCAGAGCGTAGCGGCGTTCTCCACGGTCGGCGTCGCCGCCGCAAGCGCGTCGTTGAGCGGGACGTTCACCGCGACCGTCACGAGGAAGGCGCCCAGCCCGTAGGTGAGCGCCCCGGCGAGAGCCAACAGCATGACCGGGCGCCCACGGGCGAGGAGCGCGGCCATGAGGGGGAACACCAGTGCTCCGAAGAAGCTGAGAAAGAACACGGGCGTGCGGATGAACGCATTGATGCTCCGCATCGCGAGAGCGGCAGCGAGCGCGTCTGTCGCAGACAGTCCCCGCATGACGGACCCGGAATAGGCGTAGAAGAAGCCCGCCATCAGGGCCGAGGCCAGCAGGCCGAGCAGGAGGCAGGCGTAGCTCGTCCAAGCAAGGAGCATCTTGGCGCAGATCGTACCAGACGCCGGGACGCTCGCCGAGTATCCCAGGCCGGATGGTGACGATCACGGTGACAATCGGGTGAATGGTGCGCTGGAAATGTGGTGGCGGCGGGAGGACTCGAACCTCCGACACGGGGCTTATGAGACCCCTGCTCTGCCACCTGAGCTACGCCGCCGCACTCGGGGCCGGACGAGAAACGTTACAGGCAGGGGCGACGGCAGTCAAGCGTGGGGCCGGTGAGTCGGACGCCGGCGGCGCCGGCGCGATCAGGAAGCGAGCGACGAGGCGGGCCGCGGCGCGGCCGGGCGCGCCGGAAGCAGCCGCGCCACCGCTTGGCACAGATCCCCGGCGGGCACGGGCTTCATGAGCACGGGCGCAGCCAGGCGCATGAGGAAGTTGGCGTACTCGGGGGTGTAGCCGCGCTCGATCGAGAAGATGACCGGCGGGGTGATACCTCGGCAGCACTTCTTCAGCACCTGGTAGAAGGCCGGCCCGTTGAGCTGGGGCATCTTGAGATCGCTCAGCACGAGGTCGTAGTCGTGCTTGGTGAGCAGCGCCACCACCTCCGCCGTGCTCGCGGCGGTGTCGACCGCGTGACCGGCTTCGCTCAGGGCGCGCGCGGCGCCCACGCGCTCGCGCTCGTCGTCGTCGACCACCAGGATGCGACGCCGGCCGCTGGCCTCCGCGCTCATCGCGGCGCCAGACCCCCGGGCGCCTCTCGGCGACCGCCGAAGCGCTCCAGGATCTCGTCGGCGGTGCGGGTCATGTGGCCCGCGAGAGTCTGCAGCGCCTCGAGGAGCTCTTCGCGCTGCGCGCGAAGCCCATCGTTGTCTTCCCTGAGCCGGCGCACTTCCTCCGCCAGCGCGGTCCGCGCGCTCTCCACCGCGGCGACCTCGTGCTGGAGCCGCCCGGCCTCGCCGAGCCATCCCCCGAGCGCCTGCAGGAGCTGATGGCCCTCGGTGGACCAGCGCGCAATCTCCTCGGTGGCGCGCGACGCCGCCACTCCTCCGTCGCGAGCTTCACGCGCGGCGCTCGCGTCGACGTCGGCCAGCGGCGGTCGTCGACCGCGTGACAGGTCCCGGCACACGCCGTTGGGAGTGAGATCGAGCACGGCGAAGATCCGCGAGTAGGGCAGCCGCGCCGCCTCGTTCACATCGTGGATCCACTGCTGCTCCTCGGCCCCGAACAGACACAACCCGCGGGCCTCGGAGGGGAACACGGCACTGCTGATGTAGCGCACCTTTTTCCCGAGACCCTGGAGCCGCGCGCAGGCGGCGACCAGGCTCTGCAGCTCTGCGCGGAAGCGCTCGGGGGGCACCTGGCTCAGATCGCGCTCGACGGCGAACAACGGCATGCTCTGATCTCCTCGTGGACGTGGCAACCCCGCGTCCACTGGATCGTAGGTGTGCGTAGCGGACCGCGTCAAGCGCGTGGACACCCTCTGGAAATGCGGGTGCGCGCGCGAGCGCGCGCGAATCGTCGCGTCTTGGCGCGCGACGCGCACGCCGCGCAGCGCGCGGCTGCGCCAGCTGTGCGAATCCGCGCGATCGCACCCGCGGAGGCGCATCAGCACGTGCAATTCTCGTGTTGTGGATGAGTGGGGATAAGTGGATAAGTGGCCGCGAATGGCCAAATTGGCGTGGACACCCAAGACCCCTTTGCTATAATCCCGGCCAGCGTAAGGAGCTTTACGTCGGGAGGAGCTTCACATGGTGCGCCTCGGTAACCATCCGTGGATCGAG
>Ga0187893_10002386_pt1 | contig 41482 bp, 36 predicted proteins | sample MA1701074metaG_FD_139574 | JGI IMG/M metagenome (GOLD analysis project Ga0187893, IMG submission 139574) | White microbial mat communities from a basaltic lava cave in the Kipuka Kanohina Cave System on the Island of Hawaii, USA - MA170107-4 metaG ...
ACGGGCCTCGGGCTTTCCATCGTCCGCCACCTCGTCCACGCCCTCGGCGGAGAGGTGAAGGTGCGGTCGCAGCCCGGCGTGGGGTCCGTCTTCACGGTCGCGCTCCCCGTGGAGCAGGCGAAGTCCGAGAGCGCGTCGGCCGCAGAGTAGGACCCTTGGATCGAAACCGTTCCCGCGCCGCCGGGCCCGGTGAACATCGCCCCGCGGTTCACGGAGGCGTTCACCACGGAGTTCGTCGCCCCCGTTCGTCAGCGCAATGCGACGCAGACGATCTCGGAGTCGCTTCGGGCGAACACTTCCCGTCCGGCGAAAGCGGGGTGGGCCCACGTGGGACTGATGATGGCAGCGCGGCCGATCTCCTCGTAACCTCCGGAGGAGAGGCGGGCCACAACCAGCTCGCCCTCGGAGTTGAGCGCGGCGCAGCGGCCATCCGCCCAGACGAGCGAAGCGTGAGGGTTCCGGCCCGAGGGCGTCAGCTTGTGGCCGTCGTCCCAGAGGACCTTTCCGGTCTCCCAGTCGAGACAGAGGAGCCCGCGATTCTTGTCGAGAACGAAAAGGTGGCCGTCCCGCTGGAGCGGCGTCGCCATCAAGCAGCTTGGGACGCGTGCCTTCCAGACCGAGCGCGGCTTGCCCGCATCCTCGATCTCGAAGGCCTCGGCGCCGTCCCAGTAGCCCGAGACGAAGACCCGCTTCCCTCGAAAGACCGGCGAGATGATGGCCACGTCGTAGCTCGACGTCTCGAATGGAGCCTGCCAGAGTCGCGCGCCGCTTGAAGGATCGATGCCGTGGGCGCCGTCCGCCGTCCAGAGGAGGACCTGGTCGCGGCCGTCGAGCCGGACGACGATCGGAGTCGAATAGCCCGGGCGGTCGCCGAGGGCGCGCCAGCGCTCCTTCCCCGTCTTCGCATCGACGGCGAGGAGCGTCCCGCCCGGCCTGGCGCCCGCGTGGACGAGGAGCAGGTCTCGCCAGAAGAGGGGGGAGGCCGAATGGCCCCACGTGGGGACCTTGGCCTGAAATTCCTTCACGAGGTCCGCCTTCCAGACGAGAGCGCCGGTCGATTCCTCCAGGCAGACGAGATGGCCGACGGCTCCCAGGGCGTAGACCAGCCCGTCGCGGACCAGCGGCGTCGCCCTGGGGCCGTTCGGGTGGTCCATGTCCCCGTAATCGGCGCCGTACGAGTGCAGCCAGATGCTGCCCCCGGTCTTGCGGTCGAGGCAGACGACGCGCTCGAGGGCCGGCGGGCCCTTCGGGCGGTCCTGCGTGAAGACCCGGGCTCCCCGGACCGCGATTCCGGAGTAGCCTCCGCCCAGCGGGACGCGCCATCGGCGCTCGATGGAGTCGCCGGTGAGCTTCTCCGGCAACCGGACGCCGGTCCAGACGCCGGCGCCGTCCGGTCCTCTCCACCCGGGCCAGTCGGCGGGCTCATCGCCTCCGAGCTGGAACGCGGTCAGATAGACGAATAGACCGGAGATTCCGGTCGTGAGGCGAGGAGGCAACGAATCAGCTCTCGTCGTGGCGGCGGCCGCCGAGAAGGCCGAGCCGCATGGCCCAGAAAAGGATCGTCCAGAGGGTGGCGATCATGGCGGCGACGTACGTCAGCGCGGCCGCGGCGAGAACTTTCTGGGCGCCGCGGTTCTCCTCGACGGTCAAGATGCCGCTCCGCGGCAGAATCTGAAGGGCTCGGCGGCTGGCATCGAACTCCACCGGGAGGTTGATGAGCTCGAAGATGAGGACGAGCAGAAGAAGGCCCAAACCTACGACCGCCAGATTGAAGCTCTGCATGATCCAGCCCATCACCAGAACCACGTAGCCCATCGATGAGCCGATGCTTGCCGCGGGGACCGCCATGTTCCGCAGCTTGAGCGGCGCGTACGCCTGCGCGTGCTGCAAGGCGTGGCCCGCCTCGTGGGCCGCGACGCCGATCGCCGCGATCGATTGTCCGTTGTAGTTGTCCGGAGACAGGCGGAGGACGTGGTGGCGGGGGTCGTAGTGGTCGCTGAGGAAACCACGAACCATTTCGACTGCGACCCCGTGAACTCCGCCCTCATCGAGAATCCGCCGCGCCGTCTCGGCCCCCGTGAGGCCGCGCTGGGTGCCGATCTGCGAGTACTTCGCGTAGGTGGCCTTCAGGAAAAGCTGGACGAGGAGTGTGAGCGCAAGCACGGGCAGGGCGACGTAGAGAGTGTACTGAGTATCGAAGAACATCGTAGATCCTCCAACGGGTTTCTGAGGAAGTATAGGAAGGGCGATGGCGTTTGCAAGGCGAACCGGAGTCGCGTTCCGGTCGCACCGGCGACGCCGGCGACTCCCCTCAGCGGGTCTTGAACGCCTCGGGAACGGTCCTGAAGGCCTCGTCGCGGCTCACCCGCCGCTCGACGAAGCGGTCCATCTCGATGGCGGCGAGCGATCCATCGGCCGCGAACCGCACGACGGCGGCTTGAGCCTCCTCGCCGCCGCTTCGAACCGTCAGCTTCAGCCGGCCTCCGTCCGCGGGCTCGATCTTCAGCCTTCGCCCTCGTTTGATGGCCGCCAGTCGATTGAACGAGGCCGGGAACTCGATCAATACGACCTCGCCGAGGCTCGATCCATCCGCTCCCGGCTCCAAGGAGGCGAGGAGGAGCGGCACGAGGGACTGAAAGAGGATCGCGCCGCCGGGCCGCTTCTCCGTCGAACGGTAGTCCTTCGGCTTCGGCAGCTCGACCCCGAGAGAATCCGCGAAGACCGTCGTCGCAAGCTCCATGGAATCGCCCCGGAATTCGACCGTGCCGCGCATGCTCACGAAGTCTCGGGCCTGACCTTGAGCCGTCTCGCACTTCGCCCGAGTCGGATTGAGCAGGCTGGGCCCCGTCGTGACCTCCGTGCGGAAGGAGATGCTCCCCGAGCGAGGGACGAGAGACATCTCGTCGCTCGCGACGAACTCTCCGGTCGGTTTCCTTTCGACGACGATCCTGTGGTAACCGAAGGGCCTTCTTTCCTCTTCGAGGACGAACCACGCGTCGGCGAGGTCGCGCGCCGCGTGCGCGACTCGATCCTCGCGCGCCCTTTCGGACGCGCCTCCGGCGACGGCGTCGTGAAAGTCTCGCCGCAGCTCGAGCATCCCGCCGCCGGCGCGGGTCGGATGGACGCGGTTCGTCAAGAGCACGACGAAGAGGTCGCGGGTGGGGTCGATCCAGATGGACGTGCCCGTGAATCCGGTGTGGCCGAACGATCCGGGCGAGAATTTCGTCCCGGAAGTGCTCTTTTTGCCGGCCGGTCCGGTTCCATCGGACTCATCGGCCCGCGTGTCCCATCCGAGCGCACGGCTCGAGCCCGCGACGAGCCCGCGGCGGGTCGCGAAGCGGCGGGCGATCGCGGGATCGAAAACCCGCGGCCCGGGTTCGCCGCGAACCGAGCGCAGCATTTCCGCCGCGAATCGCCCGAGGTCCTCCGCCGACGAGAAAAGGCCCGCGTGACCGGCCACGCCGCCGAGGGCGAACGCGTTCTCGTCGTGGACTTCGCCGTGGACGAGCCGGCCGCGGTGCTCTCGATCCAGCTCGGTCGGGGCGACGCGGTGGAGTTCGTTCGGCGGGGGCAGAAAAAACGTGTCCCGCATGGCCAGTGGCTCGAACACGAGCTCCCACGAGAGGGTCGCGAGCGGCTTTCCCGCCGCGCGGGCCGCGCACTCTCCGAGGATGACCGCCCCGAGATCGCTGTACCGCTCGAGGAGGCCCGGCGCGCTCACGAGCGGCGTGGCGATGACCTCATCGAGGGTCTCGCGCGGCGATTTTCCCGACCGGAAAAACGGCTTCCAGTCCGGCAGCCCCGAAGTGTGCGTGAGGAGGTGCTCGATCGTCACCGTCTCCCGGCCCCCGCCGTCGAAGGCGGGGATGAGGGACCGGACTGGATCCTCGACTCGAAACCGCCCCGAGGCGACGAGCCGCATCACGACGGAGGTCGTCGCGACGACCTTCGTCAGAGAAGCGAGGTCGTAGAGGGTCGAACGTCGGACCGCGGGGCCGCCGGCGTAATCGAGCGAGCCCGCCGCGCCGTACCAGAAGACCCCGCGCGAGTTGCCTGCGCAACCGCAAGCTCCCGGGGCGATCCGCGAGGCCACAGCCTTCTCGAGGACTTTCTCCGCCGCATCGAAAGGACTATTTTCTTCCTCCCCCGCCATTCCTGCGAGATTCCCCTCTTCAATACGCAATGCGCCGGAGTCTGCATCGAAATCGGGCGCGCTCGCCGTGATCGTATACCCTAACGGCCGGCTTGAGCGGATTCCAGGCGTGCGCCGACGATCGACGCGGAGTGTTTCGCCCTCGACGGCCGTGATATCATAACGCCGACGGGGTCAGTGGGGTCCCGAATGCCTGGGAGGACGAAGCGCCATGTCGATGGTCTTGAGCTGTGATGGATGCGGGGCGAAGGTTTTGCCGGAAGATCTAAAGTCCGGCCGAGCGCTGGAGCATCAGGGGACACATTACTGCGAGCGCTGCAAGCTCCCCATCCTCTCCTTTCTCGAGAAGGTCCAGCCCGCGTCCCCTCCTCGAGCGGAGGACCCTCCATCCGATCCGCTGGCGGCCCTTCCCGATCTCGGCTCGCCTGCAGCGCGTCGGCCCGCAGGGCTGGAGCCGTCCGACCTGGACCTCGGCGAGGATCTCGACGGGGACCTCGAAGCCCTCGGCCGCCGGAATGCCGCCGCTCGGGCGGCCTCGACCGGATCCACCGGCGCATCCCCGCCCCGGAGTCCGCAGGCGGCGAAGCCCCCAACCCGCAAAACCACACCCGGAAGTCCCCCCGTCGTACCCCCCGCTCGTCCAAACCCCGCTGCCGCCAAGCCCGGAGCGGCGCCGAGAGGTCCGGCGGTTGTCCCTCGACCTCCGCTGCGTCCCGGGGCGAAACCGGGGGCAATCGCCAGGGCAGCCCCGGAGCGCGCCGCGGTCCAACCCGCACCGCTTCGCAGTGCCCCCCTCGGGAGGCCTCGTTTCGCCTCGGGGGTCTCGCCGGGCCCAAGGAAGGCCGGCGCGACTGCGGAGGACGCGGACGCTCAGATCAACGCAGGGAGCGAATCCGCCGCTTCGACTCCCGCTCGTTCGGGAAAACTTCGTCTGGTAGCCGGAATCGGCGTGGGGGTGGTCGTCGTGAGCGCCGGCCTGTTCTTCGCCTTCCATCGTGGAAGCGATGATGCCGCCTCGCGCGCGGCCACCCCAGGAGGGCAGGAGGGCCTCGCGACCGCGGAGGATCCTGCAGCCGCGGAAAGTCAAGCTGCGGCGAAGGCGAAGAAGGCGGCCGACGATGCCGCCCACGCCGCCCAGCGAAGCCGACTGGAGAAGCTGCGCGCCAAGCTTTCCGACGACCCCGAAGGTCTCCTCTCGCTGCGGAGCGAGATCGAAGGGGCCGTGATCCTCCCGGCCCTCGAAGACGAACACCAACAGTTCGTCGGTGGAGTGGACAGGAGGATCGCGGCGGCGGCGGACCGAGTGATCGCCGATGTGCAGAAGAAGTCCGAAGCGTACTCGAAGCAGGAGAACTTCGTCGCCGCGTACGAGCTGTGGAAGGAGATGCCGGAGATCGTCCGCAAGTGCGATCGGCGGGCGCGCTGGGTCGAGAACGAAGTTCGCGCGGCGCGCTACTCACAAGCGTGGTCCCTCTGGACCAAGCTCGACAAGAAGGCAGACGAGTACCTGGGGCCCAAGGACGCGGCGGAGATCGCGATTGCGATCCTGGAGTGCCAGGACAACTATCCGAAGGACTGCGAAACCCTCTTCCCCTTCATCTGGGAGAAAAGGACGGCGCGGGTCCAGACTCTAAAGAACAGCGCCGCAACCGCCCGCGCCGAGATCCAGAAGCGCGAAGTGGAGCGCCGCAAGCAGGAGGAGCTGGCGCGCCTCGAACGCCTCGACCGCGAGCGACAGGCTCGCTGGGCCGTGGCCTTGGAAAAGACAGCCTGGATGCCCCTCATCTCCCGTGAAGGGGGCGATCTGGAGAACTGGGCCATCTGCACCGTCCACTTCGATCTCGACAACCCCAAGTTCTACTGGACCATTCAGAACCTCGGCGGAACGCCGACGGTGATCGGGGACAACTCCGAAGGTGGAGGAGTCATCCGGCTCGGTATAAACGGGAACAAGTGGATGGATTGGGTCCTCGAGTTCGATGTGCTGGTCGAGAAGGGGAGCGTCGACCTGCTCACCCGCGCGACTCTCGCAGGGTCTGGTTTCGGCGACCCGCAAGTGAATAACCATGCGAAGGAGTTGAAGTTCGCCGCCGAGAACGACGGCACGTGGAAACACGTCCGGATCGAAGCGAGCGGCAACAAAGTCAAACGGATCGAAGGGGAGAAGGAAATCGAATCCGTCACGACCGAGGGTCGCGCGGGCGAGTACGGGGGCTTCGTTTTCATCGTCGACCCCCAATCGTCCGTCAAGCTCAAGGAGATGAAGGTCAAGCTGATCTTCAGCGACAAGCGGAAGAAGGGTGAAGACTCGGGTGGCGAGGACGATGAAGATGAGTAAAGGCTCCGGCGCCTCCCGCCGGCAGTAGGGGACCTTGTCGGCAGCCAGTTACTTTGCCACTATGGCAGCAGGCAGGCCATTCGATGCGGACGAGCCTGCCAAAATGGCCGTGGGAGTCCAGGCTCAGGATTTTCCTAAGGCTTTGGGCCTTTCCGGTTTATATTGCCCTTCTCCCGGGCCGGCCACTGGCATTCCCTTTGCGCCTCCTTGGGCCTCTTAGCCTGGAGAGCTGGATTCTCTGTCCAGGAGAGCATTTACCTTTTTCGGATCCGACGAGAAACGTAACCTTCCTCGAGGGGAGCCATTTGGGCTCTAAGACCCGATGCCGAAGCAGCCGAAACTGATCGCGTTTGACCGTCAAGCAAGGGAAGCCATCGCCGCCGGAGTCAGGAAGCTGGCTCGCGCGGTGAAATCGACGCTCGGTCCATCCGGCCGATGCGCCGTTCTCGATCGGGGCTGGGGCGAGCCGATCGTCACGAAGGACGGGGCCGCCGTAGCTGAAGAGATCGACCTGGGCAACGCCAACGAGAACGCAGCGGCCCGTCTCGTGAGAGAGGCGGCCGAGAAGACGTCGGAAACCGCCGGGGACGGATCGACGACCGCCACGGTCCTGGCCGAGGCGATTTTCCTGGAGGGCCTGAAGAGCGTCGTCGCGGGCCGCAGCCCGATGGTCCTCGCCCGAGGCATCCGCGCGGGCGTGGAGACCGCCAAATCCCAGATCCAGAAGATGGCGGTCAAGATCAAGGACCGCGACCAGATCGAGGCCGTCGCCAGCATCGCCGCCAACAACGACGAAACCATCGGCAAGACGCTGGCCGAGGCCATGGACAAGGTCGGTAAGGACGGCGTCATCACGATCGAGGAAGGGAAGGGTCTCGAGACTCAGGTCGACGTCGTCGAAGGGATGGAGTTCGACCGCGGATTCCTCTCCGCCCACTTCATCACCGATCCAGACAAGATGGTCTGCGAGCTGAAGGACCCGCTGGTCCTGATCTTCGAGGAGAAGATCAACGCGCTGCCCCAGATCCTGCCGGTGCTCGAGCGCGTCCTCGCCGCGCGGCGTTCGCTGCTCATCATCGCGGAGGACGTCGAGGGGGAGATCCTGGCCACGCTCGTCGTCAACAAGCTCAAGGGCGTACTCAAGTGCGCCGCGGTCAAAGCCCCCGCCTACGGCGACCGGCGCAAGGCGATGCTCCAGGACATCGCGATCCTCACCGGCGGCAAGGCGATCTTCAAGGACCTCGGCATCGAGCCGGAAAACGTGACGCTCGACTTCCTCGGCAAGGCGAAGAAGGTCATCATCACGTCGGAGAAGACGACGATCATCGAAGGGGCCGGGAGTCCCAAGGATCTCAAGGCCCGCGAGGCGGAGATCCGCAAGGAGCTGGAGGACACAACCTCCGATTACGACCGCGAGAAGCTGCAGGAGCGCCTGGCCAAGCTCGTCGGCGGCGTGGCGCTCATCAAGGTCGGCGCGGCGACCGAGTCGGAGATGAAGGAGCGCAAGTCGCGCTTCGAAGGGGCGCTCAACGCCACGCGGGCGGCCGTCGAGGAGGGAATCCTCCCCGGCGGCGGTGTGGCGCTCTACCGGATCGCGGAGATGCTCAAGACAGCCGGCGCGGAGAACGAAGAAGAGGAGCTTGGGATCGAGTGCGTTCGGAAGGCCCTTCGTGCCCCGATCTATCAGCTCAGCGTCAACGCGGGCCGCGAACCCTCGGACATTGTTCGCGAGATCCGCGATGAGAAGTCGAACATCGGCTTCGATCTGATACGCGGCGTCACGTGCGACATGCTAAAGGAAGGGATCATCGACCCCGCCAAGGTCACGCGGACCGCGCTCGAGAACGCCGCCAGCGTCGCCACGCTCCTCCTCACGGCGGACGCGATCGTCACGAACGCGCCGAAGCCGGAAGGCGGCGACGACGACGACCACCATCACCACGGCGGGGACGAGGGAATGGGAATGGGGGATGACTTCTGACTGTCCCGAGAAGTCGCGGCGAGAGAGCGTTCGCAAAAGCCGGCAGAACCAAGTTGGATCAAAGGGAACACGGAGATCAGGAAACATGCCACCAGCCAAGTCGATTGCCGTTCGGCCGCTTGATGATCGCGTCGTGGTCAAGCCGGAAGCCGCGGAGGAGAAGACAGCGGGCGGAATCGTTCTCCCGGACGCCGCCAAGGAGAAGCCCGCTCGCGGGAAAGTGGTGGCGGTGGGGACCGGAAAGCTCTTGGAGAACGGGAAGCGAGCCCCTCTAAGCATCAAAGTGGGGGACCGCGTCCTCTACGGAAAGTACTCGGGGTCCGAGGTGAAGATCGCCGGCGAGGAGCATAGCATCCTCCGCGAATCCGAGATCCTGGCAGTCCTGGAGTGAATGACCGCGCTCGAAGAACGAATCCTTGATCGGAGAGACAACCCATGGCGAAGCAGATCAACTACGACATCAACGCTCGACAGAAGCTCACGGAGGGGATGGAGAGCCTCGCCCGCACGGTGAGAGCGACCCTCGGGCCGACCGGGAAGCACGTGATCATCGACAAGAAATACTCGCGCCCCCACTCCACGAAGGACGGCGTCACCGTCTCGAAGGAGGTCGAGCTGCCCGATCCGTTCCACAATATGGGGGCCAAAATCATCAACGAGGTCGCTTCGCGCACGAACGACAAGGTGGGAGACGGCACCACGACGGCCGTCATCTTCGCCGACGCCCTCATGAAAGAGGGCCGGAAGTACTTGGCCGCCGGCATTCACCCCATCGCGCTGCGGGAGGGGATCAAGAAGGCCGTCGACAAGGCGATCGAAGCCCTCAAGGAACAGGCGATCCCGATCAAGAACTACGATGAGGTCAAACAGGTCGGATACATAGCCTCCAACTTGGATCCGCAGCTCGGGAGCCTCTTCGCGGAGGCCATGGAGAAGGTCGGGAAGGACGGGGTGATCACCATCGAGGAGGCGAAGGGGGTCGACACGCGGCTCGATGTCGTTCAGGGAGTGCAATTCGACAAGGGCTACATCTCTCCGTACTTCATCAACAAGCCGAAGACCCTCTCGGTCGAGTACGAGGATCCGTACATCCTCTACTACGAGAAAAAGCTCACCTCGCTCCGCGATTTCGTGCCGGTGCTGGAGAAGGTGGCCGCTTCCGGCAGGCCGCTCATCATCATCGCGGAGGATGTGGAGGGCGAACTCCTGGCCGCGCTCGTCATCAACAAACTCCAGGGAGTCCTCAAGGTCGCCGCCGTCAAGGCGCCCGGCTTCGGGGACCGCCGGAGGGCGCTCCTCGAGGACATGGCGATCCTCACCGGAGGGAGGCTCATCTCCGAGGATCTCGGGCTCAAGCTCGACGCGATCGAGGCCTCCGACTTCGGGACGGCCAAGAAGGTCGTCATCGAGAAGGAAAAGACGACGATCGTCGAGGGAGCCGGCACCAAGAAGGCCGTCCAGGCCCGCATCGACCAGCTGAACGCGCAGATCGAGCAAACGACCTCGACCTACGACAAGGAGAAGCTGACCGAGCGCAAAGCGAAGCTGGCGGGAGGCGTCGCCATCATCTACGTCGGCGGCAAAACCGAGACGGAGATGAAAGAGCGCAAGGACCGGGCGACCGATGCGATGCACGCCACACGCGCCGCCGTGCTCGAAGGCATCGTTCCGGGCGGCGGCGTCGCCCCCCTGCGTGCCCAGTCGGCGCTCGACGGGCTCAAGGTCAAGGGCGACGAGGCGCACGGAGTCGACGTCGTCCGAAAGGCTCTCGAAGCCCCCTTGCGCCAGATCGCGGAGAACTGCGGCCTGGAACCGGGCGAGGTCGTGTCCGAAGTGAGGGCTCGACGCGGCCGGGAAGGTTACGATGCATTCGCCGGCAAGTACGTCGACCTCGTGAAGGCGGGAGTGATCGATCCGGTCCAAGTGACCATCACCGCCCTGCGCAACGCGGAGAGCGTCGCCTCCCTGAACCTGACCACCGACGTTCTGGTAACCGAGGTGAAGAAGGGCAAGGACCCGGTCGCGGGTGCGGTGGTTTGAGCCGCCAGCCGATTAGACTTTATCGGGTTCGCGACCGTTCACCCGGGCCTGGAGGCCCGAGAACGGTACCGTCTTCGCGTTCAGTCGCCTCCGGGTGGATCGACCGGCTTGACTCATGAGTTGTTTCAGAGGGTGATGGCCCCATGCGGAAAGACACGTCGGGCATGGCCCAGCGCGACTACTACGAAGTCCTGGGGCTCCAGAAGGATGCCTCCACGGAGGACATCAAGAAGGCTTATCGGAAACTGGCGCTGAAGTTCCACCCCGACAAGAACCAGGGGGATGGGACGGCCGAGGCGAGATTCAAGGAAGTGTCCGAGGCTTACGAGGTCCTCTCCGACCCGGAGAAACGCAAGCTCTACGACCAGTTCGGCCACGAGGGAATGCGGGCTCGCGGCTACGCGGGGCCGAGCTTCACCAACGTGGAGGACATCTTCTCCCAGTTCAGCGACATTTTCGAAGGCTCCCTCTTCGAGAGCTTCTTCGGCGGCGGGCGGCGCGCACGGGCCCGCGGCGGGCGGGGCGGGCGCCCCGGCGCCGACCTGCGCGTCGACCTCGAGATCACGCTGGAGCAGGTCTCGACCGGCGGCGTCCACACGATTGAGATCAAGCGGCAGACCCGCTGCGAGGCGTGCGACGGCTCCGGAGCTCGCAAGGGGACCAAGCCGGAGGTCTGCCCGACGTGCGGAGGCCACGGACAGGTGCAGGAGTCGCAGGGCTTCTTCAGCCTGCGGCGGCCTTGCCCCCAGTGCCGTGGCGAGGGCGTCTTCTGCCCGAGCCCGTGCTCTCAGTGCCGGGGGGCGGCGACGGTCGTGAAGAAGCGCGAGCTGTCCGTGAAGATCCCACCGGGAGTCCACTCCGGGAACCAGGTTCGGTTGGCCGGCGAAGGGGACGACGGTGTCCGCGGGGGCGCCACCGGCGACCTCTACTGCCGGATCATCGTCCGGCAGCACGATTTTTTCGAGCGCGGCGAAGACGATGTGGCCTGCGAAGTCCCTATCGGCGTCGCGGAGGCGGCTCTGGGCACGCGGATCGACGTCCCGACGCTGCGGGGGCCGGTCAAGGTAACGATTCCCCAGGGCACGCAGAGCGGCGACGTCCTGCGGCTGCGGGGCCAGGGGCTCCCGAATCTCGACGGACAGGGCACCGGCGACCAGCTCCTCAAGATCAACGTGGAGATACCGCGCAAGCTGAGCCCGCGTCTACGCGAGCTGTTCGAGGAGATGCGCTCCCTGGAGTCGAACAGCTCCTCCCCTGATCGGAGCCGCTTCTTTGAGAAGCTGAAAAGCTACTTCAAGGGGTCATGAAGGACTCGACATCGAAGAAATCCGCTCCAAGCGCGGGGTCCCAACCTCCCCCGGAGAAAAACGGTCCGACCGCGCCGGCGCCGGCGGGCGGCGGCGGGCCGGATGCCGCCGCGGCACAGTGTCGATCTGCGGGTCCATCCGCGGGCGCGGCGCCGGATTCGATGCAGGCCGAGACGGTCGCCCTTCCGGTTGCCGAGCACCAGAGCCTCGTCGCGCGTGCGCAGGAGCGCGATCTCTACCGCCAGGAGCTTCTGCGCACCAAAGCGGACTTCGAGAACTACGTGAAGCGGATGGCCCGCGAGCGGCTGCAAGGCCAGGAAATGGCCCTCCGCGGCTTCATCAAGGAGCTTCTGCCCGTCCTGGACAATTTCGACCGTGCCCTCGGGGGCACGGATGCCACCGTCGACAGCATCCGCCGAGGGATCTTGATCGTTCGCCAGATGTTGATGAAGGCGATGGAAGAGAACGGAATCGAAAGGATCGACGCACTCGGCAAGCTCTTCGACCCGATGGTTCACGAGGCGATCGCCCACGAGGAGACGACCAAATTCCCGCCGGACACCGTCAGCGAGGTCATGCAGCCCGGCTACATTCATCGCGGCGCCCTCGTGCGCGCGGCGCAGGTGAAAGTCGCCCGGGCGCCCTCCAGTCATAGTACGGCCGGCCAGAGCTCCGTCGGCCAGAGCACAGCCAGCCAGGACCCAGCCAGCCAGGCCCCCAAGCAGGCAGGGGCACACTAGAAACTTTTCGACCGCTCCGGCGGTCGAGCGGGGAGGACCCAACGTGCCGACTTACGACTACGAGTGTGGGGCGTGCAAGAAGACCTTCGAGATCTTCCACTCGATGAGCGAAACGCGGAAGAAGTGCCCGAAGTGCGGCGCGCTGAGCCTCACGAGGCTCTTTGGCCCCGGGTCGGGCTTCCTTTTCAAGGGATCCGGGTTCTACATCACCGACTACCGGAGCGCGGACTACACCTCGAAGGCCAAGGCGGACTCCGAGAAGCAACCGTCCGGTTCCGGATCGGATAAGGGCGGTGCGGATAAAAGCTCCTCGAAGGAATCCCCCAAAACGCCCGCGAAGGAATCCCCGAAGGAAACCGTGAACGAGTCCCCGAAGGGCAAGAAGGCCGGCGCGGCGAAGGATTGAGTCGTTCGCCTGATGTATCATGGGGCGCCCATGGCCGAGTACCGCTGTCCGATCTGCAAGAAGCCCGCTGAATCCGCTTCTCCTTCGTTCCCGTTCTGCTCCCGACGCTGCAAGCTGATCGACCTTGGGACCTGGGCGAGCGAAGGCTACCGGATCTCCCGCGCCTTGAAGGCCGGCGACCTCGACTCCGAATCATTCGGCAAGCTGCCGTCCTCCAGTCCCGATCGGGCGGACGAGGCCGCGGAATGAGCCCCGAAATCCGCTCGGAGCCGTCCGACGAGTTTGCCGAGAGCGACCGGCCAGCGGCAGCCGAGTGCTTCGCAGCCTCTTTGCGCGGCGCTCGGCAGGCCTGGAGTCCGCGCTTTTTCTTCCCGCCGGCTCTGATCGCCCTCTACGCGTGGCTCGTGCGGGAATCTCTCGTTCCTCCCGAGGCGGGCGGGACGAGCGGATTCGCGACGGGAGCCGCCTGGACATCGTTCGGGGTTCTCGCCTGGCTCGCCGGCTCGCTGATCGCCCTCCTGGCGGCCTGGGAGTTCGGGCGCGGCGAAGCGCTCGGCCTTTTCGAGGGCGTCCGCCTTCTCCTGAGGCGGTGGCGCGCAGTGATCGGGGCGCCGATCTTCGTCGCCCTGTCGGTCTCCGTGCCGTTCGGCCTCGCGCTCGGGGGCGCGTCCCTACTCAGGACGATCCCGGCGGTGGGGGGGCCGCTGGCGTGGATCTGGACGATCCTCCCTGGGCTTCCCCTCAATCTCCTTGCAGCCGGTTTTCTCCTCCTGGGGCTCCCGGCCATGCCGCTCATCTTGGTGGCCGGAGCGGTCGAGCTTCCTTATCCCTTCGACGCCGTCGGCCGGGGAATGAGCTACGTCCGCGGCCATCCCTCCCTCTACCTCGTCTCGGTCGCAGGCGGCCTGCTCGGCGCCGCGTTTGGGGCGGCCTGCTTCGCCTTCCTTTTGGCTGCGCTCGTCTCGATGGTGGGGCTCGCTATGGGCTACGGGCTCGAGCCTCTACGCCGCGGGGCGGGGGCTCTCGACGGTTCGGGCGGCACGCTGGTCCTCGTCGCGGGTTTCCTCCTCGCCGGATACGCCGCGGCGGCGATCATCGCCTCGCTGGCGCGCGCCTACCTCCTCCTTCGCTGGAAAGTCGACGGAGAGCCGCCCGGATCGCTCGTGAATCCCGGGGAACAGTTCCAATGGCAGGAGGCGTCCCAGGGGAAGGCGCAAGGGAACGGCGCCTGAAATGAGTAACCGTTCACCATGCGAATCCACTCCGAGCGGATCAGGTGCTTACCACGGAGTGCTTCATCCCCGCTTGGCACGGATATTTCGCCGTGGAGAGCCCTCTTCAGGGAGCCTGCGTGGCGACTGAACGCGCGGATCGTAACCGTTCCGGGCCGCCCAGGCCCGGTGAACGGTCACCGAAAACGAAAACCGCCCGGAAAGCTCGCGCGCGCGGCGACACCGCGGGCTTCCCGGGCGGAAGAGGGGCCTCTCAGCCCCTAACGGGGGACGTCAGCGAACGAGATCCTTCGGGAGTTCATCCGCGGGCAGTGTTTCGACACTGACTTCTTCGACGTTTCCACTTAGATAGACGACGTTTCGACCACCCTTGTGGCCGTTCGGGGCGTCATCCGAATAGACGAACTTGTCGCACGAAAGCGGAATGGTCGCCTTGTCGCTTGGGCTCAGCTTCCTCTTCGGCCACGTGTACGAGCACGTGGACTCCGAAAGCTGGAACTTTTCGTCGACCATCTCCGCCTCTCCGTCGCGCCACGTCCGGCAGACGAACATTTTGGGACTGAGCCCCTCGTTCTTGTCGACGAGCAACTGGAGGGACTCATGGGCGGCGGGATTTCCTCCTTTCGCCAATGGAAAGAACCGTGTTCCGGAGCTGTCGGCGTAGATCATGCCGAGCTTCTGCAGCTCACGGAGGTTGGACTGGCAGGCAACTTGGTCCGCACGGCCGCGAGCGCTCATCAGGGTGGGGATCAAGACCCCCGCTATGACGGAAATGATTGCAATGACGACGAGCAGCTCAACGAGCGTGAAACCGCGGCCCTGCCGATACGTTTTGGGCATAAACACTTCTCCTTTCGGGTTCATTACCGGCTCCTTGACGGGCCACCCCGCCGCGCGGGCGGCTTAGAGCCTATCCCAATACCCCTCCTGGATTCGGCCGGCTGCGGCGGCGCCGTTCTGCGTCGCGCCTCCTCCACGATACTCTCCGCCGTATCGCGTCGTCGGCGCTCCGTGCCCGGCTTGTCCTCGCTCGGCCTCGGTCCTTACGGACTGGGTGTTGGGACAGGCTCTTTCTTTCGGAGCCAAGAACCGCTGGGCAGTATGGTAGCACCGGGCCATCCGAGGCACAAGGAGCCCGTCGTCCGAGAAACAGAAGCTGCGAGCGGCAGTCCGACCGCCCTCGGCCGGCGCCCCTCGGCCGGCGCCGATCTCCACCGACGCCGTTCAACCCCTTTGACTCGCCCCCGGCTCTCCGATAACATTCTGGCACTCACTCCGGCGATCGAGGATGAGCTTCGACGATTCCGCGCTTGTGAGTTATCGTTTGTACAAAGAGATGTGACTTTCGGTTTGCGATCCGTCTATCGCCTTGGGCGCGCCCGCGCCCCGGGGATATACGCGAGCGCTGGCAAGGCGAGGGACTGATGGGAGAGTTGCTGCGATTCGGCGGCCGACACAACTCCGGAGCGGCACTATGGGCCGTGCTGGTGGCGTTCATCGTTTCTCCGGCGGGAACGCTGCGAGCGCAGGCGCCCGAAGGCGAAAAGGCCGAGAGCAAGGCCGAGGGCAGCGAAGCGTCCGCCGCCGCCGCCAAGGCTCCGGCTCCGGGTGCGGACTACTGGGTGCTCGATTTCACCATGCAGAAAGTCGCCACGTTTCAGCCCTCCGAGGGGCCGCACCGCGGGCAGACCTACTGGTACATGCTCTACCGGATCGAGAACAAGACCGGCCAGAACCGCGAGGCGCACCTTGCGATCACCGCCCAGTCGGACAAGAAGAAGACCTACGCCGACACGTACCTGCCCGACATCGAGGCCTTGATCGAGCGCAAGGTCGGCAAGCCCCTCTGGGGCAAGACTGACCGGTCGCAGATCCTCAAGGAGCGCGCCGAGAAGGGCGAGGCCGCTTCGGAGAAGGCGACCTTCAATTACTTCCCCTTCACGAACGGTGAGTGGAAGGATTGCGTCGCTATCTTCAATCAGCTCGATCCGAACTCGAACAAGGTCACGATCTCGATCGAGGGGCTCTCGAACGACATCAAGCTCATCCATCCCGAGGGCGGCGAGAGGCAGATCCAGAGCCGCGTCTACGTCCTGGAGCTGGAGAGGCCCGGGGACGAATTCGCGATGAACCTGGACCGATTCCATCTCGTTCGTCGAGGATGGATCAGGAAGATGACGGCACTGGCCTTGCCCGCCAAGGAGGGATAGTTGAGGCCACGCGGCGGCGTCGATCCGCACGAGACGTTCTTCCACGACTTGAACCCCATGGAAGAGCAGCTTCTCATCCTCCGCGACTTCCTCTACGAAGGAGATTGGGACGAGATGCTGCAGGATCTGAAGGACCGGCGCTCGGGAAAGCCGTTCATCTTCAAGCTTAACAGCCGCATCGAGGAGGATCTGGAGAGGATCGACCGGCTGCGGGCGTACGAGAAAAGGCACAGCGTCGATCTGGGCCGCTACATCCGACCGGAGATGCTCGAAGGCCGGCGGGACCGGGTTCCTAAAGACTGAGATCGTTCGGCGAAAATCGTTCTATTGCGCCCGCGCTCTCGCGGAGTGAGCGAGGGCGGGCGATGAGCGAGGGGAAAGGAGAAACCAGTGGTGAAGTTTTCTAGGACGGGAGCCGTTCTCTCTCTGCTCGGGGGTTGGCTCGCGGTCGGTTGCGCGACGGAGCAGCCGATGGCGAAAACGGCGGCCCCCGCGGAAACGGCGCGCGCGGCTGCCGAGGTGAAACCTGCGGCGCCCGCTCGGGCATCCGGCGGGATCATGATTCCGGACAAGGTCCTCGCCGATCACGGCTTCACGACCCTCTGGACGAAGCAGCCGATGGAAGGCTCGTTTCGGAGCGTCCATCTCCTCCCCGAGGGCATCTTCGCCGTCACCGGCGGGCGCGAGGCCCGCACGCTGCGCCTCGTCCGCTACAGCCTCGAGAACGGCCTGCCCCTCTGGAGCTACCCGCTCGATGAATCGCTCGATCACCCCCCGGTCGCGTACCACTACGCAGTCGGGGGCGAGTCGCGGCCGCCGGACGAGCTGTTCATCCTCCAGAAGGACGTCATCCGCTGCCTCGACCTCCAGTACGGGGCCGAGATGTGGCGTATCCATCTCCCGTTCTCGGTCTCCTGCGCCCCCGTGGTCGATGAGAGGAATTTCTACATCGGCTCGTACAACCGGAGGATCTTCGCCTATCCGAAGAACAAGGGCGTCGAGCTGTGGCCGTTCGTGACGGGCGGCGAGGTCAAGAGCGCCGGTGCGCTCGGCTCGTCCGGCCAGATCTATTTCACCTGCACGGACAAGTCCGTCTACCGTCTCGAGCCGATCAACGGCTTCGTGCGCGGGAAGTCCTGGACTTTCCAGACGGGCGGCCGCGTTCTCGGTTCGCCGGTCTTCTTCTCGCGTTGGGTCTACGTCGGCTCGACGGATTTCAAGCTCTACGCGTTCGAGGTCGACGGCACGCGCGCGTGGGACTTCCCCGCGGAGGCGCCGATCGTCCAGACCCCCGTCGTCGTGAGCTTCCGGCCGGACAAGCCGATCGCTTTCTGCATCTCGGAAGATGACCGCCGCGGCGATGAAAAGCGCGTCGCGTGGGCCGTCGATGCCCGCACCGGCACCGAGCTGTGGCGCCGTATCGGAGTGCAGCAGGTGGTCGCCATCGGCCGCCGCGCCGTCTATCTGATCCCCGATGCGCGAGCCGGCGGAGAACGGCGGCTGATCGGAGTGGATGCCTTGAAGGGAGACGAACTGTCGAGCCTTCCTCTCGGCTCCTTCGACATCGTGCCGACGAACGACGCCGTCCACGGCACGAATCCGCGTACCCGCGGGACGATCTTCCTGATCTCCAAGAGCGGGACCATGCAGGCGATCCGCGAGAAGCCCTAGTCGTAATCCTTCCCGGCGGGACGCGGCTTCCGCGCCGCGAGCCGCCGCGCCGTGAACCGCACGGCGCGGTGAGTCTGCGGCCCGATACGGTACGGGTGGGCGATCCGATGGCCGACGACCCAGACGATCCCCCGACGGTCGGTGACGAGCGGGACGCCGCTGCGGTCCTCCGGGTCCACGCCCCGCTCCCTCAGGAACTCCTTCAGCTTCTTCTTTCCCTTCGAGCCGAGGGGATGGAAGCGGTCGCCCCGCTCTCGCGAGCGAACAAGGAGCGAGCCGGAGAGCGTCGAAGCGTCCACGATCTCATTGAGCTGGTCGCCCCCCCGGCGCTTCCTTACGGCGTTCATCGCCGCCACGAGTACCTTCGGATCGGCGACCCTCTCCACACGGACCTCCCAGTACCCCCAGCGGACCTTCCCCGGCACTGATAGCTCGACGGGCTCGGGTCCGGCCTCGCCCCAGCCGCGCGAACGGATCGCGGTTAAGGTCAAGGTGGAGCCTTTGCGCCGGGCTCGGACCGACGGTCCGACGGCGAAAACCGGCTTCGCCGGCGCGGCTCGGTCGATCCATTGGGCCAGCTCCGCCAGCCGGCGGCCGCCCGGCGGCTTCTCGGGCGCTCCGAGAGGGCTGCGCATCCATTCGGCGAAGGCGACCTCGATCGCGATCCGCCGGATCGTCGGAGGGTGCTTGGAAAGTTCCGCTAGGTCGAGGCGGAGCGTTCCGCGCCTCTTCTCGAGGAGGGCGCGGTAGAACACGCGCTCCGCGTAGCCCTCGAGGTCTCTCTGGGCTTCGCGCGCCCGAAGGGCCAGATCGTTGAGAGCTCGATCGATGCCGGGCGCGAACTCGCGGCGCAGGAGAGGGATGAGAACGTAGCGGATGCGGTTCCGCGGAATCGCGGTGTCGCGGTTCGTCGAGTCCTCGCGAGGCTCCCGGCCCGCGAGGGAGAGGACTTCCAGGACCTCGCTCCGCCTCCAGGTGAGAAAAGGGCGGATCAGCTTCGGGAGGGGGCATGGCTGGCGGATCGAAAGGGGTCTTTCGGGCGGGATGCCGCCGAGCCCGCGGAGGCCGCAGGAACGAAAGATCCTGAGGAGGACCGTCTCGGCCTGGTCGTCCGCCGTGTGGGCGAGGGCGACCGCATCGGCGGGCAGGGTCCGCGCCCACCGCAGGAACGCGCGCTGGCGCGCGACTCGCCCTGCCGCCTCGATGGACGAGCGAAGCTTCTCGGCCAGCTCGGGGACATTGACGCGGGCTTCGACGAAACCGAAACCCAGATCGCCCGCCAGACGTTCAACGAAATCCCGGTCGGCGTCGGCCTCCTTCCCCCGCAGGCCGTGGTGGACGTGGCCGAGCCAGGTGGGCGGGAGCACCGGACCGTTCGATGCGTCCCGCATTCTCGCCACGAGAACGGCGAGCGCGGTCGAATCGGGCCCTCCGGAGGCGCCGATGAGGATCCCATGGGCCTCGCCCGGGATCCCGAGCCGGTCGACGTCGCGGCGAAATCGCGCGACGAACTGATCGAGGCGGCGTCGCTTCACGCCGGCATTCTAACGCGGAACTCGCCGGAGCGGCTGGGCGCCGATACTGCGCGAGACGGAATGAGGATCGACCGCAGGGGGCACGGCGCGGACCTTGCCCGCAACCTCAGGGGGGACGGGAACCGCAGAGGACGCAGAGGACGCGCAGAGTATCGCAGAGGAACGGCTTCGCGAGCTGAGGGTGCTTCCAGCCTTCTGAAGTGGTTCCACGCCGCGACGATTTTGAGGGTTAGTAGAAGAGAAGAATCGGCCGCGGCTCCGGCTCCGGTTGCCGTTGCGGTTGTGGTTGCGTTGAGCAAGACGGGAGAACTCGAGCCGAGATTCAGTTCGTGAGCCTGGCCACGAGCCTGTTCTCGATCGCCTTGACTCCGCGGATCTTGTAGTGTCGCTCGAAGAGCCTGTCGATCGACTCGGGGGAGCCCGAAAGCTCCTCGGCGAAGTCGAGGAAGACCTCGATCTTCCTTTCATCGAGGAGGATCGAAACCAGGACGAAGCTCTGAGCGTAGAACAGGTTCACTTCGTCTTCGCGCTCGGGATAGCCTTTGAGACCAAGGAGCCTCGAGAGGGGAATGAGGGTCCGGGCTCGCGCCGCGTCGGCCGCGATCCGCTGGTAGTAGCGGTGGACATAGGCAGGTTCCCACTGCACCGCGAAACCTTCGTTGAGCCAGGTGGGGGGCTCGAGACGGTACCCGAGCCGGAACGCGAGCATCGCGTGCGCCACCTCATGGGGAATTGTCGAGCCGGTGAGCCGGGGCTGAAGCTGATAGGAGGAGATGTGATGGTCGCTCAGCGCTCCGAACTTGCGGCGGATCTGATGGGCGCCGCCGCTCCAGCCCGCGATTCCCGTGGCCGCGGTGAACTCCTCCTTGGTCGGGTAGAGGGTGATCCGGCACTTCTGGTGCCACTGACCCTTGCAGCCCAGCTCCTGGTAGAGCCGCTCGTAGGCATCCTCCGCTGCCGTGGCGACCTCGGAAGCGACCTGATCATTTCGGTGATGGATGACGAAGTGGTCCGTCTCGCGCTGGCGGTAATTGCCGGGCAAGAGCGCCTTGCGGCGGCGGTCGTCCTCGGCGGCGCGATCGGCGGATGGCGTCGCACCGCCGGTCAGTTTCTCCTCCGCGGACGTGCGGAGGGAATCGATGGCCTTGCGGGGGTTGGGAGGCCGGTCGACCCCGCTCACCCGCAGGAAGGCCTCCGCGGCTTCGTGCTTGCGCCCCAGGCCCTGGAGGGCAACGCCGCGGAGGTAGACGAGGATCGGCTGCTGGCCTGCGACCTGCAGCCCTTCATCCGCCCTCTCCAGGAGGGGGTCGAACTTGCCCTGCTCGGCGAGGGGGAAGATCTCCTTGGCCCGCGCGAACGCGAACTGCGGCGCCATGGCCGGGACGAGGTCCGGATCGAGGGCTATCGCATCGAGGTAGAACCGCTGCGCCTCCCGGAATCCTCCCGCCGGGAGAAGACGGTCGCCGCAGGCGATGAGCGAGCGGGCGAGCGGGGCGGTCAGCGCCGGACGCCGCTCAGGGAAGCGCTCGTGGAGGCTCAGGAGCCGCGTCCGAGCCTCGTCGACGTTCCCCTTGCGCAGGAGTTCCAGCGCTTCCTTTTCCTCCTGCACCGCGCGCTGGATCGTCCGGACGATCCTCTGCATCGCTTCGGAGGCTCGCGGGTGGCTTGGATCTCTCTCTTGGATCTTCTGGAACGCCCTGAGGGCCGCGCCGAGGAGCCCCGAGGACTCGAGGTTCTGCGCCAGCCGCTCTTCTGCGGCCGCCAGCCCTTCGCGCGCCGGAACGGACTCGGGGAACTCCTCGCGGGCCTTTCCGAATATCTCCACCGCGGACTCGGGGTTGTCCCGCTTGAGCGACGATTCCCCCTGCGACAGGAGGAAGTCGAGGCGGCCCTCGCGGCGCACCGCCTTCACCTCCCGGCGGTTCACGACCATCGTGCCGCCGATGAAGCGGATCGTGATCCGCTGCGGCGTCTCTTCGATGATCTCCCCGTGGATTTCGTTCCCGTTCTGGAGCGTGATGGTGTCCCCGGACGCCCTCCGAGCCGGGAGAAGGAGCATCGCGGCGCCGGAGAGGAGCAGGATGAGAGGCGTTCTCGCGGGGCGGGGAGACGTTTTCACATCCTCTGTTATCGGATGCGCAGGTTCTTGACATTCAATCGGGCCGGCGATGAGATGGCCCTCATGCCCGCGGGAGAAAAAAACGGATACAGAAATCCCCTCGCGGACCGCTACGCGAGCGCCGAGATGCTCGAGATCTTCTCGGACCGTCGCCGTTATCGGACCTGGCGCGACCTCTGGATCGCCCTGGCCGAGTGCGAGGCCGAGGCGGGGCTTCCCATCCCTCCCCAAGCGATCGCGGAGATGCGCCGCCGCCGCGACGACATCGATTTCGAGCGCGTCGCGGCGATCGAGAACGACCTCCGCCACGACGTCATGGCCCACATCACCCACTACGGCGAGCAGTGCCCCGCGGCCAAACCGATCATCCACCTCGGCGCCACGAGCTGCTACGTCACCGACAACACGGATCTCATCCTGATGCGCGACGGGCTCAAGCTCGTCGCGGCGAAGCTGCGAGCCCTCCTCCAGGCGCTCCGGGGGTTCGCGCTCGAGCATCGATCCCTCCCGGCGCTCGCTTACACGCATTTCCAGCCCGCGCAGCTCACGACCGTGGGCAAGCGCGCGGCGATGTGGGCGCAGGACTTCCTCCTCGACCTCGACGAGCTGGAATCGCTTCCGCGCAGGCTGCGATTTCGGGGCGTCAAGGGGACGACGGGCACGCAGGCGAGCTTCCTCAAGCTCTTCGATGGCGATGCGGACAAGGTCCGCCGGCTCGATGAGCGGCTCTCGGCCCGGATGGGCTTCGGCGAACCGTTGCGGATCACGGGCCAGACCTACACGCGCAAGCTGGATGTGGTGGTCCTCCAGGCTCTCGCGGGCATCGGCGTCTCCGCGCATCGTTTCTCGAACGACCTGCGACTCCTCCAGGGGCTCGGCGAGACCGAAGAGCCCTTCGGCCCGGCGCAGGTCGGCTCGTCGGCGATGCCGTACAAGCGAAACCCGATGAAGCTGGAGCGCATCAGCTCCCTCTCGAAGTTCCTCATCTCTACCGCCCAGAACCCCGTGTGGGTGGCCGCCACCCAGTGGCTCGAGAGGACTCTCGATGACTCGGCGAACCGGCGGATCGCGATTCCCGAGGCGTTTCTGGCCGCGGATGCGGTGCTCATCCTCGCCAACTCGGTCGTCCGGGGGCTCGTCGTGAACTCCGGCGTCATCCGCGAGCGGACTCTGAGGGAGCTGGAGTTCATGGCGACAGAGGACCTCCTCATGGAGGCCGTGAAGGCGGGGGGGGACCGCCAGGCGCTCCACGAGAAGATCCGCGGCCATTCGATGGCCGTCATCGAAGCCCGCCGCCGCGGCGAGAAGGCCGCAGGGCTTCTCGACCGCATCGCCGCGGATCCATCCTTCGCCGCCGTTCGCGCTTCGCTCGGTCGAATCCTCGACCCGGCGCGTTACGTCGGCCGGGCGCCCGAGCAGGTGGAGGAGTTCTTCCGCGAGGAAGTCGACCCGCGCTTGGCCGGCGCTGATGCGGCTCCCGATGCAACGTGGGAAGTCCGGGTCTGATGCCCATCGGCGGCGCCGTGCCTCCGGGGGGAACGCGCGTCGAAGGCATCATCATCCGGCGGTCCAGTTCCTCTCTCTCCGTCGACACCGGCTCCGGTGTCCTGACCTGCGTTCAGCGCGGAAAGATGCGGATGGAAGCGCCGTGCGTCGCGGGGGATCGCGTCCGCGTGCTCGTGACCGGCCCGGGAGCGGGCATCCTCGATGAGGTTCTTCCCCGGCAAAGCGAGTTGCGCCGCGGAGGCCTCACCGGAGAGACGGACGGGAAGGTCGCCGCCGCCAACATCGACCTCGTGGTCCTGGTTCAGTCGGCCGCTTCGCCGGCCCCCCGCTGGGCCCTGATGGACCGCCTGCTTGTGGAGGCCGCCCACGAAGGGCTCGAAAGCCTCCTTGTCGTGAACAAGATCGACCTCGTCGAGGCCGGATCGCCCGAGCGGGAGGAACTCGAAGCCGCTCTTTCGATCTATCGGGGGGTCGGCGTCCCCTGTCTGACGACGAGCGTCATCGTCCCCGACCGGCTCGACGAGTTTCGAGCGCTCCTGAAGGGGCGGGTGAGCGTCTTTTCGGGCCATTCGGGGGTCGGGAAGACCTCTCTCATCAACAGTTTGGTGCCCGGAAGCGGACTGGAGACTGGGGAAGTGAATCCCGTGACCGGCAAGGGGCGCCACACGACCTCGTCCGCGGTCCTCATCGCGATGGGGGGAGGAGGACACGTCATGGACACGCCCGGGTTCCGCGAGTTCGCCCTCACCGGGATCTCCCCGCCGGATCTCGGACGGTATTACCCGGAGTTTCAGGAGGCCATCGCCGGTTGCCGTTTCCGTGACTGCCTCCATCGAGGCGAGCCGGGCTGCATCCTGGTCCGGCGCGTGGAAGAGGGGGCGATCTCGAAGCTCCGATATCAAAACTATTTGCAAATCTTGAGGACCCTGGTAGAGAAGGGACCGGAGAATCCTTCGAGAAGATCCGCAGGAAGAGGGTCTACCCCCCCGTCTGAGTGGATGCGGCCGAAGAGTTAAGGCCGGAAGTTCGATGGGACCGGCCCGATCCGCAGGCCTCAGCCGGTGTTCGGCGAAGGAGTGGATCGTAGCTGGTCATGACCGCCGAGGACCGCGAGTATATCGACCGAGTGCTCTCCGGAGACGCCAAGGCCTTCGAGGGGCTGGTGCGGAAGTACAGCCGCATGGCGGGGGCGATCGCCTACGCGATCGCGAGCGACTTTTCGGCGGCGGAGGACATCGTCCAGGAGGCTTTTCTCAAGGCATACCGCAATCTCAATAACCTGCGCGATCAGGACCGCTTCAAAGTCTGGTTGGCCGGGATCGTCCGTTCGCGGGCGATCGATTGGCTCCGACAGAATCGGGGCGCCCGAATGGTGCCGTTCGCGCAGGCCTTCGGAGGGCGAGCGGAAGGACCGGGAGGCGAGCAGGTTGCCGCGGCCCGATTGACCGATCCCTCGCCTCCGATGGACGAGCTGTTCGACAAGCAGGAGCTCCGCCAGAAGATCCTGGACGCCTTGCGGAGTCTCTCCGAAGAGGACCGCGTGGTCGTTTCGCTGAAGTACATGGATGGACTTTCGTATCGGGAGATTGCGGAGCTGACCGGCGCTACGGAGAGCGCCGTGGAGTCCCGGCTGTTTCGGGCGCGTCAGGCTCTGCGGACGAAGCTGGATCGGATTTTGAAGTCATGAGAAGCTGCGAACGGATTCAAGAAGGCCTCTGGCGTTACGTGGACCGCGAACTGTCCGCAGCGGCCCTGGCGGAGATGAGCGCTCACCTCAAGACGTGCAGCGACTGCAGCCGTGTGTACGAGGCCCGCGCTCGCGATGCGAAGCACTACCGCATGGCCCTCCTCGACACGCCTTTCGGAGAGAGCTTCGTCGAGCGCTTCCGCCAGCGGTTCGAAGCCGAAGGGCTCGCGAGTCCAGGGGGCCAGCAGCCGGCCTCGTCGGGCTCTTCGCCGTCCCGCGGGTCCGCCCGCGGCTCCGCGTGGCGGCGGTTCGCCGCGCGCGCCGCTTCCTCTCCGCCCCGCAAGATTCTTGTGCGCTGGGCGCCGGCGGCGGCCATCCTGCTTATGGCGGCGCTGGTCGTTGTGGGCCTCTTCCCGGCGCATTCGGTGGGGAAGCTCGAACTCGTCGATGCCTCGAAATCGACGGGTTCCGGCGCGGAGGTGGAGATCATCCGCGGCGGTCGCACGTTGTCCGCCCTCCCTCCCGATCTACGTGCCGGGGACCGGATTCACGTCGCGCAGGGAGGCCCGCGCGTGCGTGCATCGCTCTTGGACGGCTCGCAGATCCTCCTCACCGGGCCGGCGGATCTTCGGGTTGAAAACGAGATGGAGGCGGAGGGTCCATTCCTCGCCAGGCTCTCCGAAGGGACTCTCAGCGCATCCGTTCCCCGCCGTGGGGCCGGGCGCAATCTCCGCATGCGGATCACGACCGAACACGCCAGCGCCATCGTTCTGGGAACGTCGTTCACGCTGGAGGCCAAGCCGGGGGTCGGGACGATCCTCGACGTCGATCGGGGTGAAGTCGATTTCTTCGCATCCCGAGGCGGGCGGGTGCTCGTCCGCGCCGGCGGACGGTACGAATCGCGCTACGGGTACGCGGAACCGCTGCCCGTTCCGGCGCCGGGCGAAGCGGCGGCCGCTCGTCCCGGCGAGGAGCCTCCGGCGGCAACCGGCGAGGAACCGGGAGCTGCCGAGCCTCAAGCCCCCCCCGGAAACGTCCCGGAACGGAAGCGCCCCGCCCTCCCTCTCGATGGGCAGCCGCTGCCGGATTTGGATTTTCCCAAGTAGCGCCGCGCTGCGAGCACAACCCCTCGCCGCGCGCTCAACCGCCGCGCACGGGTTCACTGCGTGGCCGCGATGACCTGGCCGTTGAGGAGGTATACTCGCTTTTCGCCGTAGGACCACTGGTCGACTTCTTTCGTGTCGAGGATCTCCCGCTCCACTCGGTCGGGCAGCCCAAGAGCCTCCGCCAGTTCTTCGCGCGTCATTCCCCGCTCGACTTTCCCGGACTGCGCCAGGAGCGAGTACTCGCGATCGGTGCGGGAGCGAAGGATCAAGGTCGCCTCGTTGTCTTTTTCTTTGGCGACCTGCCGCAGGATGTCCATGAACTCCCGGCGGGCCGGCTTCAGCCACTGGTCGTCCGCAAGGATGAAGCCAAGCCGTTTCTTGTACTCGTCGTAACCGATCCAGTCCCCGCGCCATCGCAAGAACCGCAGCTCGCGTATCAGGGCGAGCGTCCTCTCGTGGTCCGGAAACCGCCGTACCTGGACTCGAATCAGCTCGAGGGTGAGGCTCGAATCTCCCAGGGAATCGTGGACTCGACGGATGAGGTCCAGCCGTCCGTCGGCGTCGGTAGGGGCGAGAGGGGCCTCGGAGCGAGAGTAGCCCTCCTGAAGGCATTTGCGGGCAACCGATGCCAGTTGCGGATCGTTCTCGCGGCGCAGACGCGAGGCGATCTCATCGGAGATTTCCCAGAACGGTTCGCCGGCGGCATTGCGTTGTGCGAGCAGCTCGCGCAACCGTCCTTCGAAGATCTCGAGGGCGGAGGGCGCCAGCTTCACGTCCTCTATCTCGAAAATCGGAACGTTGCCCTGGGCGGGAGGGTCGCCGGGCACGGGCCCGCGGAAGCGCCCCGAAAGGGTGATATTGCTCTTTTGTGGCTTGAGCTGCTGGATCAACGATGGGAGCTGTTCCCGGCCGATCAGGAGCCGCGCCTCGATGTCGTAGAGTTTGATTTCGCGGTTGATCATCTCCTGGAACTGGCCCGTTATGCTCCGCCGCTCCCCCAAACGGAACTCACCGCTGCGCACTCCGGCGGGGGTGATCGGCCGAAACGCATCTCCCGCTGCGGCCCGTGTTACGACCGGCAGGAGGAGCAGGAGAATTCCCGCGGTTCGGTTCGCCAAGTCCATGCTCCGATCTACTCCAGCAGCTCCATGATGAGCACTTTGCCCGTCGAACACGGGACGTACATGTGGCTTCCTATGACGAGGGGGGGAGCGACGATCGCCGCATCCGCCTTGAAACCCCACTCGTGCGCGCCGTTCTGCGATAGAAGGACGAGGAGATCCCCCGACTCCGAACCGGCGAAGACCCTCCCCCCCGAAAGGAGCAGTCTTCCCGTTCGTCCCGAGGAGACCTTGGTCCTCCAGACGACGCTGCCCTTCAACGCGTCGAGGGCGACGACTTCGCCCGCCGCGGTGCCGGCGAACACGTGATCCTTCTCGACGACAGGCGGGCCCGTGAGATCGCCGTCCAGGGGGCGGGACCAGATGAGCCGTCTCTCCGATAGGCTCAGCCGATGGACGGCCCCGTCGCGGGTGCCGAAGAGGACGGAATCGTCCAGCCGGGTCAGGGCCGTGACAACTCCGCTCGGCAGCTCGTAGACCTGGATCGCCTCGGCCTTCGGCACGGTCAGCACGTAGAGCCGGCAGTCGGTTCCGCCCACGAGGAGGCCGTCCGCGGTGAAGAGCGGCGCCGCGACAACTTCATCCTCGGTCTGGAACTTTCCGGCCTGCTCCCCGTTCGAGACATCGAAGATCCCCACGTCGCCGCTGGTGCTGGCTGCCGCCACCCACTTGCCGTCGGCGGACACCGCGGGCGGCGCCAGGATCGCCGACCGAAGGCGAGCTCGCCATCTCGCTTTCCCGTTTTCGATCGAAATCGGCGAAATCTCGCCGCCGACGGTGCCTTGAAAGAGCTCGCCGGACGCCGCGGAGAGTTCGGAGGCCAGGTCTCCGAAGCGTCCCACTCGACGGCGCCACACGACTTCTCTGCGGGCGGTGTTGACGGCATAGAGGTGGCCGTCCCGGGATGGAATGAAAAGCCGGTCTCCCTGGAGCACGATCGGCTGATGAGTGGGGCCTGTCAGCTTCCATTCCCCGATGGGCCGACGGTTGAGGGTTACGTGGCGCTTCCAATCCTGGCCCCCGGCGATCGTCACCTGTGTCGTCTCGCAGCCGCTTCGCGAGAGCGTGGCGGCGATCTCCTCCCCTTTCTGGACCTTGAGGAGAATGGGCGTGGATCCCAGATTGGTTCCCCCGACGTCCACCTGGGCCCCTCGAGGGCTCGAGGTGAGGTACACCGGGAATAAGATTCCGCGGGTACCCGGCACTTCGGCGAAGTCGGTGGAGATTCGGGTGAAGACCTCGAAGGCCCTCTGGTAATCTCCCTTCTCTTCCAGGTGCTTCCCCTCCTTCATAAGCTCGGGGAGGGCTTGGCGCATGGCAACGAGCTTTTGCTCCTGGACCCGTTCCTGAGCCGATTTTTCCCCTTGGAGGTTCTCCAGCTTGATCCGTTCGTACGTAGATATTCTTTCCAGCGCCTTTTGCGCCCCTCCCGCGCGGGTGCTGAAGCTGTAGGAGCGCAAGACCTCCTCGTATGCGGCCTTCACCTTGCCGAAGTTCTGGGAGGCGAGCGAGATCTGCTCCAGCCTCTGCGCATGGCTGAACAGCTCCCGGGCCTTCAGTTCGTAGAACATGGGAAGGCCGGAGAGGATGAGGAGAAGGATGCAGCTCGCGCCGACGATGGTGACCTTGCTCTCCTTCAGTTTCTCGCGCCGGGCCTGCGCGGCCATCATCTTCTGGATGCGGTGCTTCACCTCCGCGCGAGAGGGATCCAGCTCGATGATCGCGAGCAGAACCTTGAGGAGGTCCTTCTGCTTCCGTCCGGCGGTCAGTTTCTCCGCCGTTTCATCGAGAAGGGCGAGCGCGCGCGCCGTGTTTCCGTTGGCGGCGCAGAGATTGGCCAGCTCGACCCGGAGATTGAGGTCCTTTGGCGAGACCTTGCACAGCTCCTCCAGGACCTCTTCGGCTTTCGCCGGGTCGTTTTTGTCCTGGGCGATGCCGAGGAGCCTGTTGCCCATGGAGCGGACGATCTCGGAGTCTCCCACCGCGAGAGCCGAGCGGAAGATGGTCTCCGCCGTTTCCGGCTGGATCTTCTCTTGCGCGTTGAGGAACTGCCCCGCGATGGAGAGGGCTTCCTTGTGCATCCCCCGCATGTGGTAGGCCTGCGTGGCCCGCTGGAGGACCTCGAGGGCCTCCGGTTCCCGCTGGATCTGCAGGTAGCAATTAGCAAGCGAGGACAGGGCTTGCGCGTTCCAGGCGTCGAGCTGTTCGGCGAACTGAAACAAGCCGAGGGCGCGGTGGTAGTCCTTCGCCTCGACGGCGGCTGCGCCCCCGGCGATCGCCTCATCGATGTCGATAGGGCGGATGAGTCCGGACTCGGCGAATTCGTAGAGCGCCTTCGTGCACGCGAACCGGCTTCCACAGAAGCGGCGGAAAAGCTCCTTGACCGGGGTCGCGCCATCGACGTGATCGAGCAACTCGATCAGTGCGGGATCCTGCTCGTCGTCCTTACTTCCTTCGATCCTGCGGAAGATCTCCTTGAACGTCTTGATCCGCCTCTGGATCAGCTTCCATTCGTCGACGCGGCGGATGCCCTCCAGGATGACCGCGTTCGTGTTGATGGCGGCGCGGGTGTTCTTCTGGAGGGGGTCGAAAGCCTCCTCCGGCAAGTGGTTGAGGTGAAACTCGAATTCCGCCTCTGTGAGGAGGAAAAGGTCGTAGATCTCCTCCCGAATCTTCGTCTCGAGCGCCTCCCGTACATCGTCCTTGTTGATGAGCCCTTTGCGTAGGAGGAGCTTCCCGAGGATTTCCCCGCTTTGCTTCTGCTCCTCGAGCGCCTGACTGAGGGCTTCGCGGGCGATCTTACCCTGGCGGATCAGGATCTCCCCGAGCCTCAGCGACGTGGACTTCCCCGTCGAGAAGAGGCTGATCTCTCCTTTCGAGAAGTAGACGCACTTCTGCGTGCCGTCACGAGAGGTGATCTTCAGCGTCCCGCTGTGATTGTTCACAGCGAGGGACTGGAAGATCTCCCCCAGGCTGAGACTCGACAAGCTACCCTTGAACATCGAGGGCTCGGTAAGCGATTCCTTTCCAGACAGGGCCGGGCGATTGCGCGAGGCCGATCAGGACCTAAAACCTCAACCAAATTTACATTGGGGCAGGGTTTGCTTCAAATGAGCCGACAGCCGTCATTTACTCGGAATGCGGCCTCTCGGACGTCCAGGCCTGAGTAATCCTGATCCGCTGAACCGCCTCTCGACCCAGCTCCCAGGCGGCGTGTTCGCGGGCGGCGTTTGTTATCCTGCGGGAGACCATCTTAGACTGATTGCAGGTTGGGCTCCCCCTGATGGGTCCCGGTCGGTCCGGCGACTCGTGGGTCCCTCTCCCGAGGTTCAATGTCTCGAATCGACGAGAACATCTACGGCCGATTGGCGGTGTACCAGGGCTGGATCAGCCGGGAGCAACTCAAAGAATGCCAGGAGGAGGAACGCCGCGCTCCGGGGAAGAAGGACCTCGGTCAGATCCTCCTTGGCCGGGGCTACCTGACCGAGCAGCAGCTCACCCGGCTCCGGGAAGTCCATCGAAAGAAGAGCCGTAAGATCGTGCGGGAAGGCGAAGATGCCGAGCACCTCGACCGGGTGTTCGTTCAGACGATTCTACGCAAGGAATCGCTCGGCTTCGGTCAACTTGAGACGGCGCTGCTCGAGCAAGAACGGCTCGAGCGGCTCAACTTGAGCCTCCGCCTCCCGGAGGTGATCTTGGCCCTTGGAATGTTGCCGGAGGAGCAGGTGCTCGATGTTCTCCGCGAAAGCCAGCGCTCCGTTCTGGAGTGCGCCCCTTGCGAGCGCTTCTACAGCGTCGGAGGATACCGCTCGGGGACGAAGTACCAGTGTCGCAGGTGCGGCGGGGCCCTCACGGAGCCGCACTTTTTGGACGCGATCGCGGTCGACGAACCGCTCGACGCTTCGAGCTCCCCTCGGACGAAGGGCGGAGTCCGCAAGGGGAATGTGACGGAAGAGTGAGTGGGTGACAGATATGCGGCGGGATGACGCGGCCAGTCCAAGCGAAGAGAAGATCGCGCACGCAATGGTGAGAGCTCGGCTGATCAACGAGAATCAGCTCAAGACCGCCCTCGACTACCAGCGATCGCTGGGGGGGAATCTCGTCGATGTCATCGGTCGACTGGGTTTCGTGCATACGACGGTGCTCTCGCGCTTTCTCTCGGATCTCGGCATTTCAGCCGCTCCGTCCAGTCCGGCGGAGGCGGCCGGACGCGGTCCGCGGGATGTCGGACTGGTGAAGAACACGAAGGACCGACGGTCCCGGCCTGCCCCGCCTGCCCCCCCGCCGCCCGAGATCGACGAGGACGATCTGCCGACTCAGTCATCCCCTCCGACCTCGGCGGAGGCCGCCGCTTCGGAGACACCGGGGCCCCCCGCTGCCCATGAGACTCCCGACGCGACGGAGGCTCTGCTCGCCTTGATCCGCCTCCTGGCGCATAAGGGCATCGTCGAGCCTGACGAGGAAGAGGACCTCAAGAGATTGGCTCTGGCCGCGCAACGGGGATCGTAGCTTCTCAAGGACCTCCGGGCTTCCCCTCGTCTCTCGGGTCAGTTTGCGAGACGATCCAGGAGCATCCGCGCCCCCCAGGCTAAGAGCCAGATGAGGAGCAGGGATAAGAGGAAAAGTGTCACCCAGAGGAGGCGCCGCACCGTGCGCCGCGTCCGCGCGAGCAGTTCTGCGGCGGGCGGGCGGGCGGAGAGCCCCGTCAAGATGGCCTCGATTCGTTCTTCGGAAGGACCGGAGGCGTCCCCGCGGGCCGTGGAGAGAGCCGCAGCCAGCATTTTCCTGCACCGGAGGAGATCGGGGATGTCTCGGCGGCAATCCGGACACGATTCGATGTGCGCCTGGGCCCGGGCGCGGAGTTCATCCGACGGATGGCTTCCCCCATCATCTATGGCGAATGCTCGCGCGACATCGCAGGTCATGGGCTTCTTCGGTTCGGCCGGCTCGGATCGAGGGGGATGGGGAGGATTCAAGAGTCGCCCCCCTTCTCGCGTCGCCCCTCGGAGCCGCGGGGGGTTCGCTCGTCTATGAGCCGGCGGATCCTCTCATGCGCCCGGAAGATCCGATTGCGGATCGTTCCCTCGGGCTCACCGAGGATCGCGGCGATCTGGTGACTCGGCATCCCCTCGAAGTGCCTCAAAAGGATGATCAACCTGTATTTTCCGGGAAGTTTCTCGACGGCGGCCAGGATCCTCTCAAATCCCTCTCGGCGCTCCGCTTCCTCGGCAGGATCGCCGCTCGTCGCCGGTCGCGGCATCGCCACCTCCCCGTTCTCCAGCATCCGGTCGAGGGAGACCGTCGATCGATGGCGGCGCCGATAATCCGCAGCACGGTGGGCGGCGATGCGCAGCAGCCATGGCAAGAATCGCAAGCGGTCCTGGATGCTTCCGAGGGCTCGGAAAGCCCGGATGAAGGACTCCTGCGCGACATCCTCGGCCTCGGAATCATCCCTGAGCTGCGGCCTGACCCAGGCCGTGAGCAGTCGCCAGTATTTCTCCACCAACTTCCGATACGTCTCATTGCCTCCCGTCCCCGACAGAATTCGGCCGATAAGTGCCGCATCTTCGTTCCGCGAATCCTCGGTATCCTCTGAGCGTCCCATCTCGCCTTTTCGCTTCTGAAGCTGGAGACGCCGGATCGAGGTCTCCCGTTGCAGATCGGCGGCCTTGCAACCTACAAACCGGCTCCTCCGCGACCCGGCTGTCCGGTTTGACAGGGTGAAACCGCAAATGTATTCTTCTCCGGCCATTTGGGTCTACCGGAATCTCAAGCCAATTCCGTACGTCCGCCGTGATCGAAATCCGTGGGAGGCACGGGGCTTGCCGTGGCCGTCCCGCCGCGAGGTGCGGGGTAGGAGAGACATGAAGCAGAACCAATCCCGGGACTCCGACGACGCCAAGCAACAGGAGGGTGGTGCGCCCGATCAGGGGCCGGCTGCGAGGCCGGGGTCGCACAGGGTCATACCCGCTTCTGCCCGACAGGAAGACGACGCGACGATGCTCATCGGCAACCGGGAAGCCTCCGGCGTCGCGAACCCACGCTCCGCGCGATTGAAGCCGGGAACCGCGAGGGTTCCTTCTCTTCAGCAAACGGAACCTCAAGAGTTCCATTCGGTGCCGTCGCGCAAGGGGGAGTCGGTCCAACCCGAGACGGAAGAGGTCTTCGTCATTCTTCCCGAAGACGAGGAGACGAGCGCTCTCCCCGTCGTGGAGACGACCGTCGTCGAGGACCAGAATTGGCAGGGCGGACCGACTACCACGGAGGTCCTCAAAGAGGTCCCGTCCGACCTCGCGGCTGCGGAAACCACCGCTACGGTGCCGATCGAAGACGTGCCGCTCGTGAAGGCCAATCCGCTGGCCACCGGAGCCGTGAATCTTGCGAGCGTTACGGCGCCCACGGAGGCGATTTCCTCGGCGGATGTTCCCGGCGAAGAGATCAAGGTGATCGATGAGATCGCCAACATCGCCTCCGACCTCGACAACGAGGAGCCTCTTGGGGAGTCGCTGTCGGACGGATCGAAGGCTCCCACAGCCTTGGTGGGACAGTTCGGGGCCGACAACGGACCGGCTCCCAGGGGCCGCGTCCGCGTGGTGGCCTGGCTCACGGCGCTCGCGGCCGCGGCGCTGGTCGGCGTGCTCTTCTACCCCGACCTGAAGAACGTTTACCAAGAGCTGACCGGGACGGGCAGCCCGACTGTCGCGTCGAATGCAGGAGCGAAGGCGCACGCCTCGACGACCGCCGGCGCCAAGCCCATCGAGGCTCCAGGGGGAGAAGAGACAGCGGAGTCCCCGGATCGGATCGCATTCCGTTCGCGGATCCATTTGGCCCTGAGAGTCGGCCTGCGCGCGAACGAGGAAAAAGGCGTGGAAAGGGAATGAAATGGGACACAAGTCGCGCAACGGCCAATCGGTATCGGACCAGGAGATCGCCACCGGTTCTCGCCTCCTCGGCCTGATGGGGCGAACCGCTTCCGGGCCGTGGGGCTTGCTCCTTCTCCCTCTGCTCCTCCTTTTCACTCCGCCGGCACCGGCGGGTACCGTCTTCATGAAGAACGGGTACATCATTCAGGGGACGGTGGTAGAGCACAGCGACGATTCGGTCGTGCTAGGCTGGAGCAACGGGAAGGTGACGATCTTTCGGCGTTTCGTCGATCGGGTCGATCTCGATCCGAGCGAGGAGCGTGCGAAGGCCGTCGTCCCTGCCCCGACAATTCCAGACGAGGATGTGGTGGTGAGCAGCCCCAACCCGGAAGACGAGCTTCCGAGCAACTTGAAGGACCTCGTCGCCGGTCTCGGGCTCAGCCCTGTGCTGGTCGAAAACCGAATCGGCCCGGCCGTCGGCGGCGCGAAGCCGAGCGAAGGCGCGGATCCGGCGACCGCTTCGCCCGCGGGGACGAACCCGGTCGCTGTGGAGGTCGTTTCCGTTCCCGCCCCTGTGGAAGGGGGCGAGAAGCCGGCGCCGACGGAGGGCGCCACCACAACCGTCGAACCGGTTTCGCCGACTCAGCCCGAAGGCGGCGCCGTCGATCCGGCCGCGGCCGTCGCCCAGGGTTTCTTTCTCCGGGCGCCGAGCGGCTGGAACCGCTCGCAAGTCGAGGGCTGCGTGAACTGGAGCGCGCAGCCGGCAGCGACCGGGTTCGCCCCCAGCATCAACGTGACGAGCATCGAACGAGGTACGCTCCGCTGGGAAGACGCCTGCGCGGCATTGCGGGAAGACCAGAAGACGCCCCTCCGGAACTACGAACTCGTCGCCGAAGGCTCGGTTCAGGTCGGCGGCAAGAACGCCTACCGCGTCGCGGGGAAAGGAACCGTGGCCGGTGAAACGCCCGAGAAGAACCAGGCGGTCGCCGTTCAACAGTACCTCGTTCAGACGGAGGAGAGGTTCTGGCTGCTCTCCACGTTCGTCAAGGGCGAATCGAATCCCGAAGTCGCCGTCGCAATCGCGGCCGCCGTCGAGAGCTTCACTCCCGAGAAGTAGATCCGCGAAGGCGGCCGAACCGGGGCGACGCACTCCGTGGTAGGTGCCTTGCTCCGGTCGTGAATAGCGGAGCGAGTGAACCGTTACCCCGATTGAACCCCACCCGGCTGAAAAACCCGGCTTGTGGCGATGCGCCGGCCTTCCGTCAAGGAAAAAGCCGATTTCCATCCACTTTTGCGTTGAAATGCGCAGTGAGTTGATTAATATCCCACTCGCTTGAGAAGAGTGAAGAGGAAATTCAACAGCTCATCATTCCCACACGCGCCGCTGTTCTTCCCCCTAGTGGTTGGGGGGGGCTTCTCAAGTCGCCGGCGGCAAATCCATTTGGGTCATGCGTGGTAGGGGTTCAACGCTCGGCTTTTTTTAAGGAGATCGGAATGGCAAAGAAAGCCAAGAAAAAAGCCAAGAAGAAGAAAGCCAGGAAGTAGAGCTTTCGGGTTTCTTGCTAGGGCAAAGAGGCGGATCGGTGGATTGCCGGTCCGCTTTTTTTGTGCTTGGCGATTCCCCGCCTTCGCTCGCAGAACGCGATGGGGAGGGCGGGGTGTCGCCAGAAGGGTGAGAACCATGCACTCTGGTCCGTTGATCGTTGACGAGAGATCCGCACGTTCGAGCGATCCGTACCGGCCGGCAGCCGCGGCACGAGCTTCGCGGCTCGCGGCTCCGCTCCTCTTCTCGGGAGTCGCGCTTGCTGCCGCCGGTTGCGTTTCCCCGTTCGAGGCGATAAGCCCCGACCTCGCTCGAGAAGCTCGCCTGGCGCTTTGGCAGGAGAGACCGCCTCGCAGTTTGGATCCGAATGAGGATCTGTTCGAAACCGCGCCTACCGAGGAACCGCCGACGAAGAGCGTCGTAGTCGCGGAGCTGCTTGCGATCTTCCCAGGGCTATTTTGGCCCGGGCTTGGACACCAGTACGCAGGAGACCACCGCACCGCGAAGGAGCTGCGGGGGGTCGGAGGGTTTGGCCTCGGGCTTGGGGCCATCGGAGGCGGCGTGGTCTTCCTGGGGCACCTCTCCGAAAAGGAAGATTGGGACTATCCGAGTCCGACGACGCTCTACATCGCCGGCGGAATCACCGGCGGAATCGGCGCCCTCATGTTTCTCTACGGGTGGTTCTACGACATGATCGACACTCCCCGCGCGATCCGGACCCGCGGCCAGCCGCCGCCGGATTCTCCCCTCCACGAGGACCTGAAGGGATTCGGGGACGATTGAGAGCCGAAGGGCCTCCATCCGTCTCCGGGTGCATTGTGGGTGATCTCAGCAGCCGGTAGAATCTGAGCCGTTCCCCGTTTCCATCGATGGCCCGGTGTCTCTGCAGCCCCGAGTTGACTTGGTGGGCACTTCATTTGCCATGCAAAGCGCTTTTGACTCCCGCCGGTGGATCGCCGGTTTGCTCCTTGGGATCTTCCTGGAGTCCCCCGCGCACGGACAGATGTCCGACCCGCGCCCGCTCACGGACGGAGCGGTTCAGGCCACGCGAGCCCGGATGGCGGTGGATCCGTTCGGGATCGTCTTCCTCGCCACGGTCCAGGGAAGCCGAGTGAAGGTCATCGTTCTGGGCAGCTCGCTCTTCGCGGAGACGGCGCTCTCCGAGATCAAGATCCCGCAAGCCGAACCGAGCGTCGTCCTCGGAACGAGAGGTGTCGCCCACGTCGCCTTCACCCAGGAAGACAACGAACTGGGGGCGAGCGGACGTGAGATCTTTCTCTCCAGCAACCCGGGCGGAGCGTTCGGCGCAGCCAAAAACGTCTCTCAGAACAAGATCGACGATCATTCCCCCTCGCTCGCGGTCGATCGAGCCGGATTCCCGCGCATCGTCTGGGTTCAGGGAGAGGGAAGCGAGGCGCGTCTCTTCCTCTTCGAGGGGCGTCAGGGACGTATCGCATTGCTTGGCGGCGGTGAGCGGCCCGCGCTTGCCGTCGATGGCGCAGGGCGTTCCTTCGTCGCCTGCTGCCGGGGGAAGGACATCCTCCTCCTCCAGGAAGGCCCGGTGGGGTTCGACGCCCCCGTAACGATCGCGCAGGTGGGCGAGGGTGAAACGGTTTTCCCTCAAGTCGGCGTCGATGCGCAGGGAAGGGTGGCCATTGCCTTCGCCACGGGCGGCGAGGTCCGCCTCGCAACGATGGTCCAAGGAGCACCGGCGACCGTCCGCACTCTCGATAGCGGTTTGAGAGCGGAAGATCCTGCCGTCGAGGCCCGCCTCGATGAGGACGGCCGCTTTACCGCCTCGTACCTGAAGCACGATGGAGTCCAATGGCTCCGCGGCGACCTCGAAGGAGACTTCACCTCCGACCTGGCGTTTCCGACCGAGGAACTTCTCTCGAGCCCGAGTCTGAGTGAGGACGGGCAAGGGATCCTCCATTTTTCCTTCCTCCGGGGAGGGATCGTCTACTATTCCAACTCGGCGGTACCTCCATCGGCGGACTTTTCCGCCGATCCTCTGGACGGAGAATTGCCTCTCACGGTGAAGTTTCTGGATGCTTCAAGCGGTCATGTCCGCTTGTGGCGATGGAATTTCGGAGATGGCTTCGGTTCTACGGAGCGTAACCCGTCCCACGTGTATCAGGAGTCCGGGACCTACTCGGTCCAGCTCGAATCGATCGGGCCCGGGGGTGGCTCTCGGACGGAGAAGAAGGCATTGATCAAGGTGCGCGATCCTTCCAACACGATGCGGGTGGTGGACATGCCGGTTTTCCCGGGCCAGAAGGAAGTCTGGGTACCGGTTCTCGGCTTCCACCGAGAGGCTGTCCAGGGTTTCCAGGTCGCGGGGCGTTTCGACCCGCACAGGCTCTACTTGCGCGAGCTGACCGCGCGGTGGACCTTCACCGAGGAGATCGTGCCGGAGCTGTTCGCCCCGTCGATCTCCAACGAGGAAGGCTACTTCACCCTCGGCGTGGCCTTCGACTATCAGGATCCGTTCGAGGGCAGGAGGATGCCGGCAGGGGCCGATCAACGGCTCGTTTTTCTGATTTTCGATGTGCTCCCCGGCGCAGAGCCGGGCGAGACGCGGATCACCCTGGGCGAGGGGATCGGTCCTTCGGCGCTCGGGTGCCTCTTCACGGTTGACGGCTTCAGCCGCCTGCCGGTGGTGTCGTCAGGCGCGGTCCAGGTGCTCTCGCGCGAAGAACCGCCCATCCCTCGCCTCTTCCTTCGCGGGGATGCGGATCGAGATGAGGTCGCCGGCCTCACGGATGGGATCAAGATTCTGGGGTTCCTCTTCGTGGGGGAGTCGCTCAACTCCTGCGCCGACGCCGCTGACACCGACGACACCGGAATCGTGGACCTGAGCGACGCGATTTACCTCCTTGTCCACCTGTTTCTTGGCGGCCCGCCACTGCCGCTCCCATACCCGGCCAGCGGACTCGACCTAACACCCGACGAGCTTCCCGCCTGCAACGAGTAAGGGTAGGCGACCTGCGGCGAGCGGATAAGCCGCCCGGGATCGGTCGGGAACAGCGAGCGTACTTTATTCGGGCGAGCTTGATCCGCGATGGAGCGCGCCAGGGCCGGGGAACTCCAACGAGCGAGGTTTCGGCTTGACCGAATTCCAGCGTACGCCAAAATGTCGTCCCGGGTTTCCTTCCGCCGGGGCGTAGCTCAGCTTGGCTAGAGCGCGTGGTTTGGGACCACGAGGTCGCTGGTTCGAATCCAGTCGCCCCGATTGCTACCTGACTGCAATGTCACTGCAATGCGACTGCAACAACGGATATGGCTGTCACCACCGGACCTTGCTCAACCCTTCTTGGCATTTTTGCCGTACCACCGCTCGGCGATCCGGTCGAGTTCGATCATCACCCCGTCCAATTCCAGCACCTTTTTGGTGATGGTGTAGGTGACCTGCGGCGGAACGGTTGGCTCGTAGTGCCGGGTCAACCAGCCTTCGGCTTCTAGCATCCGCAGCCGATCGGTGAGTGTCTTCGTCGAAATCCCGCCGAGCCGACGCTTCAGCTCACCGAACCGCTTCGGCCCCTCAATGTGAAGACGGTGGAGCAGAAGCAACGTCCACGGACTCGCCAGAATCCCAAGCAGTTTCGCCAACGGCTCGTGGGTGTTGTCCACTTGCGGGCGCTCTCGTCGTGCCATGCTTTCCTCTCGGTGACTTGCTTTACTATTAGAACCTACTTTACTAAATAAACCATCGTGTGTAAAGTGTCGAAGGCAAGCAAAGGAGGTGAATATGCCAGCAAACCAAAATGCACGCGAAACGGTCGAGTTCAACGGCAAGAGGACACTGGTCACGGGCGGAACCAAGGGAATTGGCGCGGCAATCGCGAAGCGCCTCACGGCGGGTGGTGCAACGGTACTTACCACCGCCCGGTCTCTCCCCGCCGATGGTTCCGCCGCCCAGTTCATTCAGGCTGACGTTACCAGCCCTGAAGGCTGCAATCGCGTCATCGAGGAGGCGCTGAATCGACTTGGCGGCATCGACATCCTGATTAACTCAGTCGGTGGCTCCACTGCACCCGGTGGCGGTGCTCTTGCCTTGACCGACAGCCATTGGCAACAGGCTCTGGACTTGAATCTCTTTCCCGCCGTCCGACTGGATCGGGGTTTCCTGCCGTCTATGCTCCGGGAAGGCTCCGGTGTCATCATTCACGTCTCATCCATCCAGCGGACGCTTCCGCTCTTCGAGGCTACGCTCGCATACGCTGCTGCCAAGGCCGCGCTGAGCAATTACAGCAAGGGGCTTTCCAAGGAGATGAGTCCGAGGGGCATTCGCGTGAATTCCGTTGCCCCCGGTTACACCGAGACGGAAGCCGCCGTCGCACTCGTTGAGCGCTTGGCTGACCAAGCGGGAACAGATACTACCGCCGCACGAGGAACGCTGATGGATTCACTCGGCGGCATCCCGCTGGGCCGCCCCGCTCGACCCGACGAAGTCGCAGAACTGGTGGCCTTCCTCGCATCCGACCGCGCTTCGGCCATTACGGGAAGCGAGTACGTCATTGATGGCGGCACCGTGCCGACCGTCTGAAGGGAGGGTCTGGCGAATGCCTATTCATCACAGGAAGGAGGAGATTCCATGAAGCCACAACTTCCGCCGTTAATCGAGAAGTATGTTCGCGCAACCAACAGTCACGATCCCGCGTCGTTTGTCAGTCTATTCGCCGCCGACGCCGTGGTGGACGACATTGGCCGGGAGTTTCGCGGCACTGGCGCGATCAAAGCGTGGAGCGACCGCGAGATTTTCGATGTGCAAGTCACACTCGAAGTTATCGACTTCGCCAACCAAGATGGCGAGGCAATCATCACGGCCAAGGTGGACGGCACTTTTGACCGGACCGGTCTTCCCGATCCGCTCATCCTTGTCCACTACCTGGTAGTCAAGGACGACAGGATCGTCCGATTGCGATGCCGGTTGGCGGATGCGAAGAAGGGCAACTGAAAGAACCGGGAGGTACAGAAATGGCAGCGTTCATCGTCTTTACACGGGAGCGGACCCATGACACAGGCGAACTCGCGATCTATGCCGATAAGGCCCCGGCCGGCCTCGCAGGCCATCCGATCGCCATTCGCGCGATGTATGGCCGCCACGAGGTGATCGAAGGCCCCGATGTGGAGGGTGTGGCAATCCTTGAGTTCCCGACATTCGAGGCAGCCAAGGCATGGTACGAGAATCCCATCTACAGCGAGGCCCGCAAGCACCGTCTTAAGGGAGGCGACTATCGGGCCGTGATCGTGGAATCCACCTGACATTCGCTTTCAGGTCAATTCGTAACCAACTGCCCTATCGTTACTTACCGTCGGACATCCGATGGCGCAACCCGGCTTCCCAGCCCCGAACGCCTTCGACAAAAAGTTCAATAGGCGTCTTGTCGCCCCGACCAGGTTTTTTTTGATCCAGGCACTCCTCCGCGGTCCTTTTGACCTGCTGCCCCGGCGCAACCATGACGGTCCGCGTTTCACACCCCGCGAAGGCCAGCGCCGCGGACCGAGCGAGGCCTCATCAATGAGTTGCCGCAGCGGGCGGTCTGGCGCAGGGAATTCCGGACAGATTCTCGCGCCACGTCGTCATGTCTGAGACCAGGAGATCCGTGATCGGGAGCTTCCTCTCGTTCCCGAAGCCGTGGTATTCCCTGGGAAGGAGAACCGTTCACGACCCTTCACCTTGAGTTACCGGCGGACTTAGTTCGAGTTTTGCACTTTCCGCCAGCCAGGCCGGCTGGCTCCTCTGGGCAGCCGCGGCCGCGCGCCAATTCTCGATACCCCCAGCCGGCAGGACGGGTCGAACAAAAATCCGCCGGCCCCTTCGGGGGAGCGCCGGGATCGCCGATCTCTTCGTTGCTTCCCTCCGGTCGACCGCTCCGCGGCCGCCTCCGGGCACGTCTCGGAGCCGACCCAGCTTCGCTGGG
>Ga0187893_10002387_pt1 | contig 41462 bp, 28 predicted proteins | sample MA1701074metaG_FD_139574 | JGI IMG/M metagenome (GOLD analysis project Ga0187893, IMG submission 139574) | White microbial mat communities from a basaltic lava cave in the Kipuka Kanohina Cave System on the Island of Hawaii, USA - MA170107-4 metaG ...
CCGCTTTGCTCGAGCTGACGAATCAGCTGGCGATACGGCCCGACAAAGACGCTACCGAGTCCGAGTACTCCGAGTCGCAGCATGTGTCTGCATCCTTGATCGCGAGGCTTTCGGTTCAGTGGGCGCCGCGCGACCATTCCGGTCGTTGCCAGGGATAGTGGTTGGGCGTGTCGAGCAGGACAGGAGCGAGACCGAACCCGAACACGAGTGCGCGACGCGGCTGCCCGGACAAATTGGGCCCGGCGCCGTGGAGCGTTCGCCCATCGTGGACCGTCGCGCCGGCCGCCGGCAGCTCGCAGATCATTTCCGGGACATCGGGAGTGGTCTCGCTCAATCTCAATCCATGCGAATCGGCGCAGAGCAGCTCGTGGCGCAACACCCGCCCGCGATGACTCCCGGGGATGAATCGCATGCAGCCGTTCTCGAGCGTTGCGGGTTGCAGCGCAAGCCAGACGCTCACGGCACGGTAAGCGTATCGCGGATCCCAGTACGCTTCGTCCTGGTGCCAGGGCGTGGCGCCGCCGATTCGAGGCGGCTTCAGGATGGCGTGATTGCCGGTCGGCACACAGTCGGATCCCAACAACCGTCCGGCGATCTCGCGCGCATTGCGATAAGCCAGACCCTCGGTCAGTCGCGGCGCATACCGTTCCGGGTTGACGATCTGCGGCAGCGGCGCACGCGCCACGTCTGCGTTCAATTCGAGGCGATCGCCGGCGTCGATGCCGCCGCCGCGATGAAACAACTCGTCGTAGAGCCCGAGCAGGACCCGCACCTCGGCGTCGTCGGTGAGCGCGTCGATGCTGAGGAACCCGTCGCGCTGGAACGATGCCACCTGGGCATCGGTCAACCGGAGAGGTGCTTGCAGGGCGTGCGCCGTCACTGCTTCAAAGCTCCCACCCACATGCCGTGTACGAAGCGCCGATGCGTCGCGATGAACAACACCACCACCGGCAGCGCCACCATCACCGCCGCGGCAGCCATGCCGACGAGGTCGGTCGTGAAACGGCCCGCGAAGAATGCGAGCCCGAGCGGAGCCGTGCGCAGGTCCTCGCGCGACAGCATGACGAGCGGCAGCAGGAATTCGTTCCAGGACCAGATGAAGACGAGCACCACCAGCGTCAACAGCGCCGGGCGAGCCCCGGGCAGCAGCACCTTCCAGAGAATGCGCAGTGAACCCGCTCCGTCCATCGCCGCCGCCTCGATCAGCTGGCGCGGCACGGCGCGAAAGTACGCGCGCATCCAGAACGTGCCGAACGAGGAATTGATCGCGATCAGCGGCAGGATGACCGACCAGTAGGAGTTCGTGAGGTGTCCGGCCCGCAGCTCGATATACAGCGGCACGATTACCGCCTCGAAAGGGATGACGAGGCCGGACAGGAGCAGGTAGAAGAGGACGTTCTCACCGGCAAACCGCATGGTGCCGAACGCATAGCCGCTCAGGGTGGACACGACGACCGTCCCCACGACCACCGCGATGCTGACGATCAGACTCGATTTCAGATACGCGGCGAAGTGCGCGACCTCGAAGGCGCGCTCGTAGTTCTCGAAGTGCAGCCGGTCCGGCCATCCGACTCCGGAGAGCTGCGTGTCCTGAGGCTGCAGGCTGAGGAGCACGACTCCGAGAATCGGCAATACCGTCATCGCCGCGAACAGGATCAGGATCGCGACACTGAAGGGCGCCGTTTTCGGCACTGCGGTCACGGCGCTCTCCGGTCCGCGATCCGGTTGATCAGGAACGTCACGGCGAACACGACGATGCTGAGCAGCACGGCAATCGCCGCCGCCGAGCCCAGCCGGCCCTCTTCAAAAGCGCGTCTGTAGATCAGAAGCCCGGGCACCATCGTTTCCGTGCCCGGGCCGCCGCGCGTGGTCACGAAGACGAGATCGAATGCACGCAGCGCCGCGATGACGGTGACGGACAGCGCCACGGTAATGGGTCCCTTGAGGCCCGGCACCGTCACGGCCCAGAACTCTCGCCATCGTCCGGCCCCGTCGACTGCCGCCGCATCGTAGAGCGAGCCTGGAATCTGCTGCAGGCCCGCGAAAAACAGCGTGACGCACAATCCGATCAGCGTCCACGTGCCGACGATGCCGAGGCTCGGCAGAGCCCAGGTGAAACTCCCGAGCCAGTCGACCGCAGCCCAACCGAGGCCAATGGCATGCAGGCCGGCATTGAGCGGACCGTCCAGAGCCAGCATCCAACCCCAGCTCACCCCGATCACGACGGTGGAGATCGCCTGCGGAAGAAAGATCAGGGTTCGAAGCGCGTGGCCACCGCGGACGTTCGCGCCCGAGCTGCTCACGGCAAGCGGCAGCGCCAGCAGGACAGGCAGCACGCCGAAGAAAAATATGAGAACGAGCGCATGGCCGAAAGCCGACCGCACCAGCGGGCTGGCGAACACGTCGCGATAGTTGTCGAATCCGATGAATACCGCGCGCGTGATGCCGTCCCACTCGTACAAGGACAGGCCTGCCGTGTGAGCGAACGGCACGAGAACGAAGGGCACGAAGAAGAGGAACGCGGGCAGCACGTACAGATAGGGCAACGCTGCGCGGCCACGCGTGGTCATCAGAGCGAGTCCAGGAATTCCCGGCGCGATTGCTCGATACGGGCGAGCCCCTGCTCGGGTGTTTCCGCGCCCGCCATGATCGACTGCACGGTCGGATAGAGGACTTCGGCCCCGTTCGGCGCCGCAAAATCGAGATAAGGCAGCAGGGTCCCGTTCGCCAGGACGCCTTGCCAGGCCGCGAATATTTCGCCGGCCAGGCGCGAAGGCATCGCAGGCGCGCGCTCGCCCAGGTCGAGCGGTGAAATGTCGCCGCTCGCGGCCAGCTGGATTGCAAACGCTTCCTGCGTCATGAAGTCGATGAACTCGGCGGCCAGATCGGGCTGGCGACTGGCAGTCGAGATGTGCCAGCCATAGCCGACGCTGCCGGTCGCGCGACTCGGGTCGCCCTTGCGAACCGGGGGCGTCAGAAAGAACGCGACCCCGTCACCCATGGTCGCCGCCAGTTGCGTTGCATTCCACGAGCCGGTCGGCAGGAAAACGCCGGTGCCGCGGACGAACCGGGCGATCGCGTCATCCGCCGGCATGCTGTTGGTTCCGGCCGTGATGAATCCGCTGGCGTTCCATTGCGCCAGCTTTCGCGCGCTGGCGACGAAGCCCGGCGCAGTCCATTGCACGGATCGATCGCCGAAGACGATGCCGTTGATCTCGCGGTCGGAGACGAGATCGTTGCTGACGAGATAGAAAAGGTGCAGCCCCGGCCATTGCTCCTTGTTCCCCAGCATGATGGGCACTTCGCCGGCTCTGCGAGCGCTCGCGAAGGCCGCCTCGAGCTCCGCCAGCGTGGCCGGGACGCTGACGTTGAGAGCGGCGAGCTTGCCGACGTTGTAGAACCAGCCGATGACGTCGGCGGCGTACGGGATGCCGAAGATCGGTCCGCGGCCGAACTGTTTGCCGTCGGCGGAAAAACGCATCTGCCGCTGAGCGACCTCCGGGTAGCGTTTGTCCCAACCGTAGCGCCCGGCCCATGGGTCGAGCGGCCGCAAGGTTCCGGCCTTGATCAATGGGCCGTCGAGAGACCACCCGAGGTTGCCGATGACGACATCCGGCGCGCTGTCTGACGCGAGCGCCAGCTTGAGCTGTGCCGGGTAGGAGCCGAAGTCGCGAATGGTGAAGTTCACCTTCACGTCGGGATGTGCGGCGGAAAACTGCGCGGCGCGCTGCTGCACGAGCTGCAAGCGGTTTCCGCTTTCCGGCGTCCAGACCTCCAGAGTGTGGCCCGCGCCTTCGGCCGCATCGCGCCCGGGCTGCGACGCGCCGTCGCGATCGCCAGATCCGCCCGGGCCGCAACCGACCGAGATGCCCGCGATGACCAGCGTCGCCGTCAGAGCGCGCAATGCGCAGCGACGCCGGACTTTCGCGGTCAGGTCCATCGCCGGGCGCGCTTGTGCAGAATCGCGCGGAAGCGATAGCGATCCGGATGGTACATGCAGGTTTCGAGGCTGATGGCCACCCCCTCGCCGTCGGTGGTCACGCAGTTCATGCGCAGCAAGCCGCGGCCCATCGCGACGCCGAGCAGAGCCGCGTCGGCCTCGGTCGCATCCACGACGTCGACGTAGGCATCCGCGATCGTCGGCACGATGCCTTGCGACTCCAGCGCGGCGTAGATCGAGCCGGTGAAGTCGAAGCCGTCCGGCCAGCGCAAGCGGCTCGTCGGCATGCGCAGGCGTTCGATCGACGTGGGCCGGTCGTCGAGCAGGCGCAGGCGCGACAGATCCAGGATCGGCGCACCGGGCGCCACCCGCAATGCTTCCGACTCATCGAGAGTCGCGTCGCGGTATTTCAACGACAGGACGCGAGAGCTCGCGACCAGACCCCGCATCCGGGCCATCTGCGTAAAGCCCATGAGCGTCGACAAGCTGTCGCTGACCTGACCGCTGCGCACCTGCCAGCCACGGCGTTCGTCCGGCTCGAGGAGGCCGCGCTGGGCGAGCACCTGCAAGGCGCGCCGCACGGTGAGTCGCGTGAATCCGAGCGCGTCGCCGAGCGAGCGTTCCGATGGCAGGCGTTGCCCCGGCCGCAGGGCGCCCGTTTCGATTTCGCGGTTGAGCGCCGTGGCGCAGTTCTCGTACAGCGCCGTGGTGCTGAGCCGCGAAAGAGGCGATCGGGTGCGCCGGCGACGTCTCGGCGGGGTCTTGGTCGATCGATCAGGCATTGGTTGTCTTTGGTTGCAGCGCGGCCTCAATCCCGCTCGCGGCCGCCGGGCCAGATTACCGAGCGTTCCGCGGCGAGGCAACGCCGCAGGCGGCGCAAGGCGTAAAAATTGCCGCGCAGACTGCTTGGGACGGCGGCGCACCAGGGCGTGGCGCCGCGCCACCATACTCTGGTCCCGACTGGTTCGCGATGGTTGCTACTGGTTGCAAGGGTCCGGGGCTGCGCCTATATTCCGGGGCCTGCGCCGTTGTCGTCGAACCACCAGCCCGAAGAAGGCGGAGGGGCATTGGCCGAGAGTCCTGCATCGGGGTACGCGCCCTCGCCGCGACCCACGTACGACGCACCCACGCTCGTTCGTCGCAGCGACGTGCAGCACCACGTGTGGGGCGACGAGGAGTCCGGCCTGGTGGGCGACTGGATCTACGCCTCCACCAGCAAGGTTCACGTCATCGAGTTCGGTATGGCGCCCGGATGCTGGTTCAGGCATTCGCCGTCGTTTCGAACCGTGTTTGCCGCCGACGAAGTCCTCTACGTGCTCGGCGGCGCGATGCTCGCGTGCAATCCCCAGACTGGCGAAGTGGTCGAGTGCGTGGCCGGTGAGTCCCTGTTCTTCCGCAAGAACACCTGGCACCACGTGCGGGCGCAGGGCACCGAACCCCTCCGGGTTCTCGAATTCTTCGCGCCGCCCCCCTCGCAGGGAACGAGCGGCGCCTACGCGATGAAGCAGAGCTACCTGGACAAGCCGGTCTACCGGCGCGACGAGCTGCTGGGCAAGTGCGTGGGCGCGGCCAAACCGGAGACGCTGCATCGCATCGGCACGCGTGAGCGATCGCTGCGGCTGGAAGGCGAAATCGTCGTGGGCCTGATCGCCAGCACGGAGCATCTGACCGTCGCCGAGCTGCAGGTGCCGGCCGGAGCTGCCGGCGAGAAGACGGCGCACGGCGGCGACGCGATGATCTTCGGCCTGGCCGGCGAGCTCATGGTCCGCACGCACTGGAAGTCCCAGAGCGCAACGCACGAGCTCGGCCCTCGCGACGCGGTGTTCGTTCCCGAAACCGCGCAGTACGAGCTCCTGTCATTCTCCGGGCCCGCTACGGCCCTGCTCGGCGTCGCGCCGCGCTATCTGCCATGACGAGACATCTGCCATGACGAGATATCTGTCATGAGCACAGCGGCGCGCCGTCCGAAGCGCAGACGCGCCCGCCAGCCGTGCGTGCTCGGCATCGACGTCGGCGGCACGAACATTCGGGCCGGCCTGTTCGTTCCGCGATCCGGTTCGATCCGGCACGTCCGCGCAATCCCCACGGATGCGTCGAACGGCGGGCGTCAGGCGCTGGCGCGCGCAGCCGCCGTCGCACGCGAGGTGGTGGCGACCGGCGCCAGGTCCGGATTGTCGGTCGAGAAGGTGGGCATCGGCGTGCCCGAGCTGGTCGGCCCGGGAGGCGAGATCGAGAGCCGCGCAACCCTGGCGTGGCGGTCGTCGCGTGTGCGCAAGACCTTCGCTCAGTACGGCGAAGTGACCATCGCGTCCGACGTGCGGGCAGCAGCCCTGGCAGAAGCGCGCCTCGGCGCAGCACGCGGCAATCCGACGTTCCTCTATGTCGGTGTCGGTACGGGAATCAGCTCGACTCTGTTCGTCGACGGTCGGCCCTGGCTCGGAGCGCATGGCCACGCCATCGCATTCGCGAGCGGCTCCACCACCGTCACCGCAATTCACGACGGCAGAGCGGTTTTCGCTCCGCTCGAGTCGCAGGCGTCAGGGCCGGCGCTGGTCCGTCGTGCGCAGGCGCTGGGGTATCACGCCGCGAATGCGGCAGACGTTTGCCGCGCGGCGCGTGCGCGCGCGGGTATCGCCCGGCGCGTGGTCGATGCTGCGGCGACCGAGCTCGCCGCCCACGTCGCGATATTGGTCAATGCATTGGATCCATCGCTCGTCGTGCTGGGCGGTGGCGTTGGAGCGGCTCCCGGCCGCTACTGGAACAGCTTTCGTGCCGCGCTGCCGGGATTCACATGGGGCCGCTACGCGCGTCGCGTACGGGTGCGGCGTGCGCGCCTTGGAGCGCGGGGTGGATTGATCGGCGCGGCGCTGAGTGCCGTCGAGGCTGACGAATAAACCATTCGGGGGAACTCTCATGAACAGTCGGACAACGATGTGGCCGCTCGTCCGAAGCGGCTGGCGCCTCGCGATTCTCGTGGGCGCGATCGTGCTGGTGACCGCCCTGCCGCGAGAGATCGCGGCACAGTCGGCAAATGCGACGCTGCGCGGGAAGGCGCCCGCCAGCACAGAGGTCACGGCGACGAATACCGCGACCGGCCTCACGCGGAGAGTCCAGGCGAGCAGCGAGGGCACCTACGTGCTGGTGGGCCTCCCGCCGGGCACCTATCGGGTCAATGCGGGCGCCGGAACCGAGCAGGTCGTCACGCTGACCATCGCCTCGACCGCGACTCTGGATCTGGGTGCTGCAGCTGAGGAACAAGTGGCCGCCCTGGGCGAGGTCGTGGTCCAGGGCAACCGGCTGCTCGAGGTCAAGACGTCAGAGGTCGGCAGCAACATTTCCCTGCGCCAGATCGAGGTCACGCCGCAGATCACGCGCAACTTCCTCGAATTCGCCGACGCGGTGCCGGGCGTGAAGTTCGAGGTCGACGCCAAGGGCAATACGCAGATCCGCAGCGGCACGCTCAATACCGGTGCGACCAACGTCTACATCGACGGCGTCGGACAGAAGAACTACGTGCGGCCGAGCGGCATCACCGGCCAGGCAGGCGTGGATCCGTGCGGCACGTGCGGTGCGAACCAGAACACCGTCGGCGATCCGGGCAACCCGTTCCCCCAGCTCGCCATCGCCGAGTACAAGGTGATTACGTCGAACTACAAGGCCGAGTACGACCAGGTCTCGGGCGCCGCGATCACGGCGGTGACCCGCTCCGGCACCAACGAACTGGAGGCCAACGCCTTCATGACGTTCACGAGCGAGGATTTCCGGGAGAAGACGCCGCCCGAGAAGGCCGCGGGCGGAGACAAGCAGGGCGGCGACAACAAGGAATACGGCTTCTCGCTGGGCGGGCCGATCATCAAGGATCGCCTGCACTATTTTGTCACGTACGAGGCCAAGGAGTTCGAGACGCCCAATACCGTGCTCGCGCCGCTCGGTCTGGTTGACGACAACGACGTCGCGCTCGACTGGGTCGGCGGATTGACGCCGGAGCTTCGGGAGAACTACGGCCCGGTCGCCAATCCGTTCGACGAGGACCTGTTCTTCGCCAAGCTCGATTGGACGATCAGCGAACTCGATAGCCTGGAGCTGTCGGCCAGATCCCGTCAGCAGACCCAGCGATCCGGTGCCGCTGGCATCTTCGCCGCGTCTTCTGCCTATAACTACATCAATGACGACAATCGCCTGACGCTGCGCTGGGAGCGCGTCGGCGAGCTCTTCTTCAACGAAGCCACGGTCACGTACGAGGATACGGAGGACTCGCCGTCGAAAGACAGCGATCAGCCGGGCCGCCGCTTCGTAGCCGTGGGGACACGCGAGGATGGCTTCGATACGATTCTGCAGGTCGACGGTATCGATCCGCGCACCTACTTCTTCGCTGCGCAGAGCGGTTGGTCCGTGCAGAACGACCTGACGTTCACCGAATTCGAATGGCGCGGCGCGCACACGATCAAGACCGGCGTCAAGTTCAAGGACGTCGAACTGGAGGTTCGCGACGCTTCGACGGAGGCGCTCTATGCGTTCTGGGTCCACCCTGCCGGCAGCCCCACCGCTGGTGTGGAGCCGAATCCTTTCTCGGTAATCTTCGGCGCGCAAGCCGACACCGGCATCGACACGCTCACGACCTCGAAGAACCGCCAGTACGGCTTCTACATCCAGGATGACTGGGTGGTGAACGACAAGCTGACGCTGAACATCGGCGTGCGCTACGACTACGAGCAGACGCCGACGTACACGGACTACGTGACGCCGCAGCGCTTCGTGGACGCGATCAACGCCCTCGACACCAACGGCTGCGCGCCAGCCGACCAGGGCGACCCCAACGTATGCGGCTTCAACTTCAGCGGCGCCTATCACGGGTCGCAACCTGGCCAGACGTACGCGGACACGCTGGCGAACGCCGGCATCAACATCAACGACTACATCAGCACCGGCAACAACCGCAACAATCCGGACAACCAGATCGCGCCGCGCTTCGGATTCTCGTACGACCTCTTCGCAGACCAGCGGCACGTGATTTTCGGCGGCGTGGCCCGCAGCTACGACCGCAACACCTTCAGCATCCTGCAGCACGAGGCCAACAAGGCGACGCTCTACGTGCCGGAGGTCTTCTTCTGGAACGATACCGATCAGGTCGACAACCGCTGCCCGACGGGCACGCTGAACGATCCGTTCTGCATTCCGTGGGACGACGCCTACCTGACGCGGGAAGGGCTGGCGTCCATCGCGCCGGGCAACTTCGGCGAGATGCACTTCATGAACAACAACCTGGATGCGCCCTACTCCGACCAGGCCACCCTCGGCATCCGCAATCGCGTGGGCGACTGGAACACGAGCGCGGCGCTGGCGTACATCACCAGCTACGACGGGGTGATCGGGAGCAATGCCAACTTCTTCGGTGACGGCACCTGGTACTGGTACGACTCGTTCTTCTGGGCGTTCGGCGGCGCGCCGATTGCGAACGCCGGCGGCGGCAGTCTCTTCCTGTTCGACAACGCGAAGGCGACTCGGACCAAGCAGCTCCTCGTCTCCGCCGAGAAACCCTACAGCAGGGAATCGGGCTGGGCCGCGAGCATCGCGTACACGTTCTCCGAAGCGAAGGAGCGGCTCGAATTCAACGGCAACTACCAGTTCGACTACGCCTTCCCGTACTACTCGCCGTACGCGGTCTCGGGCGAAGTTCCCAAGCATCGCCTCGTGGCCCTCGGCAATCTCGATGTGCCCTGGGGCATTACCCTCGGCGCCAAGGTCGTGGTCGAGACACCGAAACCCCTGTCGTGTATCTGCACCTTCGATCCCAACACCCCGCCTCCGAACGGCTTGAACTACGACTTCCTCAAGCAGGCGCGGGGGCCCGTGGATACGATCGGGTATTTCACGCTCGACCTGCAGGCGACGAAGACGTTCGAATTCGGCGAGGCATTTGCCATGCAGCTGCGCTTCGATGTGCTCAATGCCACGAATCGCAAGAACTATGCGTTCATCGTCCAGAACAACTTCGGAACGAACGCGCCGCCGCCGTTCTACTTCCGGGACGGCGATCTGCAGGGCGTGCCGCGCACCTTCAAGGCGGGGGTGAACCTGAAGTTCTAGCGAAAGCCGCGCTTCGATGTCATGGCGCCACCGGTGCGTGGGCTTCGCGTTGGTTGCATACGGCGCGACGGCGATGGCTGCTGAGTCGTCGGAGGACTGGCTAGACAGGAGCCTGGGGCCTGACGCCCGCGCCGATGCCATCGTGCGCGCCATGACTCTCGACGAGAAGATTCATCTTCTCCATGGCTCGCTCGGGTTCGGCTACGCGGGGAAACCCGCGCCGGCCGGAGCGAGAGGCGGGGCCGGCTTCATCGCGGCCCTGCCCCGGCTCGGCATCCCTGCGCTGCAGTTGAATGACGGTCCGCTGGGCGTGAGAAACATCGTCGGCGGACCGGAGGCTCGCGCGACAGCCTTCCCGTCCGCCCAGGCATTGGCCGCGAGCTTCGATCCCCAGCTCGCCTTCGCAAGCGGCAAGGTCATGGGCGCGGAGGCGCGCGCGCGCGGATTCAACGTACTGCTCGCGGGCGGAGTGGGCATCGAACGCGATGCCTGGAACGGACGCAACTTCGAGTATCTCGGCGAGGATCCGATCCTGGCGGGCCGGATGGTGACGGCGCAGATACGCGGGATCCAGTCGCAAGGCGTCGTTTCCACCGTCAAGCACCTCGTCGCCAACACACAGGAAACGGATCGGCACTACGTCGACATGGTGTCGGACGCGCGCGCGCTGCGTGAGATCGACCTGTTGCCGTTCGAGATGGCCGTGAAGGAGTCCGGCGTCGGCAGCGTGATGTGCGCCTATAACAAAGTTGACGGCGTGTACGCCTGCGAGAACGCGCCACTCCTCAACGACATCCTGAAATCCGAATGGGGCTTCAAGGGCTGGGTGATGTCCGACTGGGGTGCGACCCACAGCACCGTACAGGCCGCGAACTCTGGCCTCGACCAGGAGTTTTATGAGGAGAAGTATTTCGCAAGCGCGTTGAAGGCAGCGGTGCAGGAGGGCAAGGTCTCGCAGGCGCGCGTCGACGACATGGTCCACCGCATTCTGCGCGGTTTCGCTGCGATGGGAGCCCTGGACCGAAGCGAGTCCGTGCAGCCTGTCGATTCCGCGGCGGGACTCGCTGTCGTCCAGCGCGTGGCCGAGAGCGGCATCGTCCTGCTTCAGAACCGCGAGGGTCTGCTGCCACTTCGCACCGATCGCCTGAAGAAGGTCGCAGTGATCGGTCGTCGCGCCGACGTGGGCGTGCTGGCGGGCGGCGGATCGTCCGGCGTCGAGTCCATCGGCGGTGTCGCCGTCGACGATACGCCACCCGGCACCGCAGCCGAGATGGTCATGTTCATGAGTACGCTCTGGCATCACTCGTCGCCGGTGAAGGCGATCGCGGCCGTCGTCTCGCCTTCGGCAAAGGTGGAGTTCGCGTCCGGGGACGACGTCGAAACGGCGGCCCGGCTTGCCGCGTCATCCGACGTGGCGATCGTGTTCGCGTGGCAGACCCGCACCGAAGGTCAGGACCTGCAGAGCCTTTCACTGCCGGCCGGCCAGGATGAGCTGATCAGGAAAACGGCAGCCGCGAATCCACGGACTGTGGTCGTACTGCAGACAGGAGGCGCGGTCCTGACGCCGTGGGCGCCGCAAGTCGGCGCTATTGTCCAAGCCTGGTATCCCGGTAACCGCGGCTCCGAAGCCATCGCCAACATCCTGTTCGGCCGCGTCAATCCGTCCGGGCGACTGCCGATCAGTTTCCCGCGCGCCGAGGCGGATCTGCCGCGCCCTCATCCGGCGGCGCCGCAGGCGGACCCGATGAAACCCGACGTTCCCCCAAAGCGCCCGCCCGTCGTGAAGCTGAGCGAAGGCCTCGCCGTGGGCTACCGATGGTACGAGTCGCAAGGCAAGTCGCCAGCGTACGAATTCGGCTTCGGTCTTTCCTATACGACTTTCGCCTATTCGAACCTCACGGTGAATCGCGATCGCGGCGAGCGGATCAGTGATCACGGGGGGCGGATCAGTGATCTCTCCGTGGAGTTCGACCTTGCGAACACCGGCGACCGTGCGGGCATCGAAGTCGCACAGCTGTACCTGGAGTTTCCGACATCGGCGGGCGAGCCCTCGAAGCGGCTGGCCGCTTGGGCTCGCGTGGAGCTGGCGCCCGGCGAGCGGCGCCGTGTGCGGCTCGCGGCGGATCCGTACGCCGTTCGAGTCTGGGATGCGGGCGCTAACGAATGGCGCCAAGCGGCCGGACGCTATCGTGTACAGGTCGGCGCGTCATCGCGGAACTTGCCGCTGGCGCGGGAGATCGACGTTGTTCGCTAACCAGGACTCCTTGCGTTAGCCAGGACAATTCGCGCAGCCAGGACTGTTACGGTACGGAGCGAGAGTATGAGTAAGACACATCGAGCGTTGGTCCTGTGCCTCCTGGTCGCCGGTCTCTGGGTCGATCGCCCCGCCGCCGCGCAGACCGACTACTACCACCACGTCATTTTCGACAACAGCAACCAGCTCGAGCAGTACTGGCAGAGCGGTGCGACGAGCACGGCGCCGAGCAAGCTCGAGTCGGTCGGGTATCGCTTGCCCGTGGAATCAAAGGTGTTCCGCACGCCGCCCAACGCCCTGCGCATCGAGTGGCAATCTGCGCCCGGCGGAACCTGGGATGCGCAAATCCATCTCGTCAACTTTCCGAACCGCTATCCGGAGGTGTCTGGCGGGACTCTCTATTTCTGGGTCTATTCGCCGGAGCCGATTGCGGCCGCCGACCTGCCCGGCGTGGTGTTGTCGGATGCACGAGAGGGACTGCAAGTAGCAACGATGCCCGGCAGTTTCACCGTCGAGGAACCCCTCGCGGACTACATCGGTGACCTCCCCGGCGGGCGTTGGGTGCCGGTGCGCATTTCACTCGCGAAGCTGCGTTCGGCTTCCGTGTATTCGTTTCACCCGGAACGTCTGCAAAGCATCATCTTTCACCAGCGGCGCGGCGACGGTGCGAAGCACGTGCTGATCGTCGACGACATCCGGGTCGACGACGAACCGGCGCCCGGCGCCTCCGCGTCCTCGCTGCCCGTGCCCGAGTCTGTCGCGGCCAAGGGCTACGACCGCCACATCGACTTGCAATGGCGCGCGCCTGCCGCGAGCTCCGCGAACTACTACGTCGTGTATCGCTCGATCGATTCGCAGCCGTTCGCCGCCGTCGGAATTCAACGGCCCGGCGTGAATCGATTCACCGACTTCATCGGTCGCTCCGGCGTGACGGCGCGCTACCGGGTTGCAGCCGCGGACTGGCAGGGCAAGGAGTCGGCGCAGTCGGGTGCCGCTACGGCGGCGACTCGCGAAATGACCGACGACGAGCTGCTCACCATGTTGCAGGAAGCGGCATTCCGCTATTACTGGGAAGCCTCGAGCCCAACCAAGGGCATGGCGCGCGAGAACCTCCCCGGCGACGACCGAATCCTCGCCACGGGCGCGACGGGGCTCGGCCTGAGCGCGCTCATTGCCGCAGTCGACCGCAAGTTCATCACGCGCGACCAGGGCCTCGAGCGGCTCGAGACTCTCGTGTCGTTCCTAGAGCGCGCGCCGCGCTATCACGGCGCCTGGTCGCACTATTACAACGACGAAACGGGCGACACGATGTCGCTCTTCGGCATGTACGACAACGGCGGCGACATCATCGAAACGTCGTACATGATCCAGGGGCTGCTGACCGCGCGCGGCTATTTCCAGCGCAAGAACTCGCGCGAGCAAGCTCTGGGCAAACGCATCACCGCTCTCTGGGAAGCCGTGGAATGGGATTGGTACCGCAAGGCGCCCGACAGCCCGTTTCTCTACTGGCACTGGTCGCCGCAATGGGGATTCCAGATCCAACACCCGCTGATCGGCTTCAATGAAACCGTCGTCACCTATCTCCTGGCGATGGCCTCGCCGACGCACCCGGTGCCGGCGAGCATGTACTACAGCGGTTGGGCGAGCCAGGCCAAGAACGCGCAGGATTACCGCCAGGGCTGGTCAGGAAGCCCGGACGGCAGACTCTATGGCAACGGCAACAGTTTCTACGGCATCAAGCTCGACGTCGGCGTCAGCAGCGGCGGGCCGCTGTTCTTCATCCACTACATCTTCATGGCATTCGATCCGCGCGCATTGCGGGATCGATACACGGACTCGTACTTCGAGAACAGCAAACACATCGCCGAGATCAATCGCGCCTGGTGCATCGCCAATCCCATGAAGTTCGCGGGCTACGGCCCGAATGCCTGGGGATTGACGGCCAGCTTCGGTTACAAGGGCTACACCACGCCGGCGCCGGACCAGTGGAACGACGAAGGGACGATCACGCTCACCGGGGCGCTCGCGTCGTTTCCCTACACGCCCGAGGCATCGATGGCCGCCTTCAAGCATTTCTACCGCGACCTCGGCGCCGAGCTCTGGGGCATTTACGGCCCACGCGACAATTACAATCCCGGTCAGAACTGGCTCGCCTACCACTACATGGGCCTCAACCAGGCGCCGATCGTCGCCATGGTCGAGAATCATCGCAGCGGCGTGTTGTGGCGCTCGTTCATGGCCAATCCCGAGATCGGCTCCATGCTGAAGAAGCTCGCCGCGGAATGAACGGGCTCTGGCATGTTGTCGCGTGCGCTCTGGCTCGTTGCGGTCTTCGCCGTGGTGGCAGGTTGGTACTGGCTTCAGAGGGGCTCGTCGCCACCCGCGCCTGGCAGGGCGCCAGCGGAAACGTCGCTGACGCGTGAGTCCGAGCCGATGGTTCCACCAGGCCGTCCCGTGCAAATTGATTCGCAACATGCCAGCGAGCCGCCTCCGACAAACCTGACTCAGATCGCGGATGGGCGAACGATCTACATGTGCCACTACGGCTTGCTCATGAAGAAAACCCTGGAAGAACGCAATTGCGACGCCGTGCCGGCGGATGACGCAGCCGGGATGGAAATGTGTCTGAACGGGATCGCCGGCGAGTTTGCGCAATTGCAGGAGCTGACTGCGAAAACCGCAGCCTGTCCGCAATCCCTGGCCAATCCTTCGGACTACTACGATGCGCTGCGGGGTGCGGCGCTCGCGGGCGACCTCGACGCACAGAGGTGCTTTCTGGCGGGATACTTCCACGGCATGAGGGCCGAGCGCCGCATCAGCAAGGAGCAGCTCGCCGAGTATCCGGCCGTTGCCAGAAAGTTCTTTCAATCTGCTCTCGAGAGGGGCGACTGGGCGGTTGTGCATCACCTCGCTGATGGCTACATCGATGATCCTGGCCTGCTCTATCGGGTGTATCCCTATGGAACGGACCACCCGGAGACGATGTACAGGATGAACTATCTGCTCAACCTCGGCTCCGGAGACAAAGCGGGTTCAGACGAGGCCCGGAACAGAGTGGACGCCATTCGACGCAATGGCCGTCTGTCGGCGGCACAGATTCAGGCGGCGGAGGCCTGGGCACACGAAACCTTCGACGCATATTTCGCAACCGTTCCCTACAACGAGAAAAATGCCGGCAGCCTCTGCCGGGAAGACTGACCTCATGAACCTGCGCTACGTCCTGTTTCTCGCCTGCACGGCCGCGACCGGCGGACTGCTGTTCGGATTCGACATCGCCATCATCAGCGGCGCGGGCCCGTTCCTGACCCGGCACTTCGAGCTCGGTGATTTCGGGTTGGGTGTCGCGTTCAGCTCGCTGCTGTTCGGCTGCGCGGTCGGCGCCGCATTCGCCGGCCGATTGAGCGATCGCTACGGCCGCCGCTACGTGCTGCTGTGGATTGCAATGCTGTTCGCGTTGACCTCGGTCGCGACGGCCATTGCCTGGGACTTTCCCAGCTTCCTCGCCGCGAGATTCATCGGCGGTCTCGCCGTCGGCGCGGTGTCGCTGGTCTCGCCGATGTACATCTCGGAGGTCGCGCCTGCAGCCGTGCGCGGCAGGTTGGGCGCGCTGTATCAGATGTCGATCGTCACGGGCATCCTGGTGTCCTATTGCATCAACTATCTGCTGCACGACATCGGCGCGGACAACTGGCGCTGGATGTTCGGCACCGGCGTGATCCCGTCCGTCATTTTCTTTGTGCTGCTGTTGCGCGCACCCGAGACACCGAGATTTCTCCTCATGGCGGGACGCCGCGACGAGGCGCGCGCCGTCATGGCGCGGATCGGGGAATCGCTGGACGCTGCCTCGTCAGCCAGCGTGGCGGACTCGTCCGCGAGCCGTCGCTCCTGGCGCGAGCTGCTCCAGCCGGGCGTGCGCCGCGCAGTGTTCGTCGGCTTCTGGCTCGCAATCCTCATCCATTTTTCCGGCATCAATACGGTCATCGACTACGCGCCGATGATCTTCCAGTCGGCGGGGTGGGAGCTGGACGCTGCGCTGTTGTCCACTTTCGTCGTGGGCATCGCCAACTTCGTGTTCACGCTGGTGTCTTTCTGGACCATCGATCGCTACGGCCGCCGCCCGCTGTACATCGCGGGGTCTCTGGGCATGGCCGTGGCGCTCGCCGCGCTGACGGTGTCCGTGCTGCTCGGGCGTTTCGAGGGCACCATGGCCCTGGTCCTGATCCTCGGTTACCTCGCTTTCTTCGCGTCGTGCATCGGCCCGGTGTTCTGGACGCTGGTGCCGGAGATCTTTCCCACGCACGTCCGGGGCACGGCGATGACCGTACCGGTGCTGACACAGTGGGTGGCGAACGCGATCGTCGTACTGTTGTTCCCGGCGGCGCTGAATCAGCTCGGACAGGCGCCCACGTTCGCGATCCTGGGTGCGGTTTCGCTGGCGCAGGCACTATTCACGTGGAAGTTCGTGCCGGAGACGAAGAACCGGACACTCGAGCAGATCGAGAAATTCTGGACGGATGGAGCGGCGGACGCGCGTACGCTGCGGGGCGCGACACGGGCCTGAAACGAGGACACGCAAATGGCCAAAGGACCGATCGGCGACGAGGCAGTCGCAAGTTTCGATGCAGATGGCTTCGTGCTGGCGCGCCGCATGCTCGACGCCGTGGAGGTGGACCTGCTCTCGCGCGCGGCGCGCGAAGACCGCGTGCTCGACCAGCACGCCTTCGGACGCGCCGACGGCGAAGGCGGCATCGTGCGGCTGTCGCTGTGGAATCATCCGACCGATACGATCTACGGCATGATCGCGCGCTCGGAGTCGATCGCAGGCTCGATGGAAAAACTGCTGGGCGGCGAGGTCTACCACTATCACTCCAAGATGATCATGAAGGACCCGCTGACCGGCGGCGCGTGGACCTGGCACCAGGACTACGGCTACTGGTATCACAACGGGTGCCTCAATCCGTGGATGGGCAGCGCCTTCATCGCTGTCGACCGCGCCACGCGCGAGAACGGCTGCCTGCAGGTGGTACGCGGCTCACATCACCTGGGCCGCATCGATCATGTCCTCACCGGTGAACAGGCCGGCGCCGACGTCGAACGCGTGCAGGAAGTCCTCAGGCGGCAGGAGCTCGTGCACGTCGAAATGGAACCGGGCGACGTGCTGTTCTTCCACTGCAACACGCTGCATCGATCGGATCAGAACCGGTCGGAGAACCCCCGCTGGTCGATGATCTGCAGCTACAATGCCGCGCGCAACGATCCGTACAAGGAATCGCAGCACCCCCGCTACACGCCGCTGACGAAGGTTCCGGACAGCCGCATTCGCGAGTACGGCGAGCGACGGTTCAGCGGTGACGAGGGCAGCGACGTCTGGCTCGCCGAGGAGCGCGATACGACCGCGCGAAAACTGCGCCGACCGAAATGAGCGACGTTGCCGCCGTCGATCGCTATACGCGCACCGCGATCGTCTTTCACTGGGTGATCGCCGTTCTCGTCGTCACGAACGTGTTCCTGGGATTGACGTTCAAGCATTGGCTCGAAGACTACTCGCCGACAGTTGCCAACACGCACAAGACCATCGGCATCACCGTGCTGGGTCTCGCGCTGATGCGGCTCCTGTGGCGCATTGGCCATCGGCCGCCGCCGTTCAGCCCGGCGATACCCCGCTGGCAGGTCGTCGCGGCGCGCAGCGGCCACGCGCTTCTCTACTTTATGATCATCGCCATGCCCCTGGCCGGATGGACCTACCAGTCGGCCTGGGAATATGCCGCCGACAACCCCATCAGCGTGTTCGGGCTTTTCGAAATGCCGCTCATCGGGTGGGTAGCCGACATCCCGAGCGGGCCGGGGAAAGAGCGGCTGGGCGAGATCGCGGGAAAAATTCATGTCTGGCTCAGCTACCTTCTCTACTTCCTGCTGGCGTCACACCTGGCCGGCGCGCTCAAGCACCAGTGGATCGACCGCGTGCCCACGCTTCAGCGCATGACGTTCAGCGGCATCGGGCGCAAATGATGAGAAATCGAGATGCCCGGGTTGGCGCGGGATCGCTGCTGGTTGGCGCACTGGCCTGCGCGCTGGCAGCCGCGCCGATGTCCGCCGCCAATCTCGGCGCAGTCGTCTCGTATGAGAAGACGGCGAACGGCATCGCCGGGCGCACGGCCGCGGCAGAGTTCACGGTCGAGGTCTGGTCGCCGCAGATGATCCGCGTGCGCGTCATGCCGCAAGGCTCGACACGAAATGTCGGCTATGCGCTCGTCTCCGACGAACCACCTGGCGGCGCGCCGTTCACCGTTGCAGCCTCCGACGTGGTCGTGTCGCTGAAGACCTCCGCAATCACGACGGAAGTGGAGCTCAAACCCGACCTGCGCATCACGTTCAAGGATGCGAGCGGCAGCGTCATCAACGAAGACCTGCAGGGCAAAGAGCTCGGCATGACGGTTCTCGGCAACAAGATCACCACGTACAAGCGACTGCAGGAAGACGAGCGCTTCATCGGCATGGGAGAGCAGCTGGGGAACCTCGATCGGCGCGGGTCCGTGATCACGCTGAAGAACACGGACAACTACAAGTACGACGACCCGAAGGTTCCGATGTACGTGAGCATCCCCTTCTTCATGGGGCTGCATCACGGGAAGGCCTACGGACTCTTCTTCAACAATTCCTATCGATCCGTTTTCAACTTCGGTGCTTCGAATCGCCGCTTCGCGTCGTTCAGCTTCGATGGCGGCGCGCTGGACCAGTTCCTCATCCATGACGCTTCGGTCGCGAAGATCCTCGAGCACTACACATCATTGACCGGCCGGATGCCGCTGCCGCCGCGCTGGAGCCTCGGCTACCAGCAGTCGCGGTGCAGCTACTATCCCGAAGCGCAGGTGATGTTCATCGCCAACACCTTCCGCTCCAAGCGGATCCCGCTGGATGGAATCACCCTCGACGCCGACTACCTGCACCAGTACCAGCCGTTTCGCATCGATCGGCAGCGCTTTCCAGACATGCGGCGCCTCGCCGATACGCTGCGCGGTATGAACATCGAGCTGACCGCGTCGATCAATCCCGGCATCGCCATCGACGACACCTACGCACAGTACAAGAGCGGCCTGAAGGAAGACGTGTTCCTGCGCTACGCCGACGGCGAGCTCTGGGTCGCGGATATCGCGCCCAATACCAATCATTTCGTCGACTTCTCCGATCCGCGCGGGCGCCGCTGGTGGATCGACAACATGAAGCTCTACCAGGATCTCGGGATCCGCGGTCTGTGGAACGACATGAACGAGCCGGCAATCGATGGCCAGGCCCTGCCGGACAACGTAGTGTTCGACTTCGACGGGCAGAAGACCTCGGCGCTCGAAGCGCAGAACTACTACGGGATGCTGATGGCGCGCGCTGCGTTCGAGTCGGCCGGGAAGTACGGCGGCAATCGGCGTCCCTTCGTGCTCAGCCGCTCGGGATTCGCCGGCATCCAGCGCTACGCCTCGGTCTGGAGCGGCGACAACCAGGCCAAGGACGAGCACATCCTGCTCGGCGCGCTGCTCATCAACCAGATGGGATTGTCCGGCGTGCCGTTCACGGGCCCGGACCTCGGCGGCTATATCGGCGACGGCAACAAGGATCTGTTCCGCCGCTGGGTGGAGGTTGGCGTCTTCGCCCCGTATCTGCGCAACCATCGCGGGGCGTACACCGCAGCCAACGAGCCCTGGGCCTACGGCGAGGAAGTGGAAGCGATCTCGAAGGCGTACATCGGCTTCCGGTACGAGTTGATGCCGTATCTCTATTCGACGTTCTACGAGGCGGCCGAGACCGGCATGCCGGTGAACCGGAGCCTCAGCATCGACTCACCGTTCGACGCGCGCGTCTTCGAGCCGGACTTCCAATACGAATTTCTGTTCGGCCCGGGGCTGCTGGTGAATCCGATGACCAGCAAGGAACAGGCGAAGTCCACGTACCTGCCGGCCGGCGCGTGGTACGACCTGTTCACGGACGAACGGCACGAGGGTGGTCGCGTCCTCACGGCGGACTACGCCGGTCACCGGATCCCGATCTTCGCGAAAGCCTCCGCGATCATTCCCATGCAGCGCGTAGTGCAATCGACGCGAGACGATGCGGGGCCGGTGCTCTCGGTGCACGTCTTCAACGGCGCCGAGCGGAACGAATTCGTCTACTACGACGACGACGGCGAGACACTCGACTACCGCAAGGGGAAATTCCGCAAGCGAGTGATCGCATTCGATCCGGCCGCGCGGCAGCTCAGTTTCTCGCGCGCCGAAGGCAGCTTTGCGCCGCGGTTTCGCAGGATCAGGGTGATCCTGCACGGATTCGGCCCGGTGAGCGGTGCGACGGTCAACGGCGTGGCGACACCCGTGCAATCGCAAACCGTACGCATGCTCGATCCTCTCGAAGCCCTGACCGACGTCTACTGGGACAAGCAGAGTCTCGAGCGCCTGCGGCAAATGGAGCCGATGAAGCCACAATCGACGCTGGAATTCGAAGACGCGTCGCAGGTGGTGGTGCGCTGGCGCTAACGGCGTAACGCCCGCGAATCGCTTGGAACAGCACTGCTCACTCGGGCGCATGGCGCGGCCACGCCATCGCCAGGCGCAGCTCGAGGGCGCGGCTCCGCTCCTACTGCCAGCCGCGTTCCAGGTCGTAGATCGCCGCGCCGCGACGGATCACGGGCTTGGGCTCGGGCTCCGCAGCCTTCGGGAACAGGCCCGGCACCAGTTCGCCGATGGGAATCACGGCCATGCCCCAGGAACTGACGATCGCTTGGCGGCCGTCCGTCGCCACGTCGAAGCCGAAACTCTGCTTCGGGCCCGGAACTTCCTCTGCAAGGTCGGTAGACACCCACGCGGCGTTGCGCAGACGGAACACGTACGCCGCGCCGTGCCAGTCCGCGAGCGCGAACGGGCTGCCGGCGACGAAAGTATCGCCCGCCATCGCCAACACTTCGCCGAACCTGTTCTCGCCGGCGCCGGCGTAGACGATGCGCGCGCCCGGCTCCCAGCGGCCGTTGCGATACAGGAATTCGAAGATCGCGCCGTGATTGCCGCTCGGGTCGCGATACTCCGGCGCACCGAGCAGAATGCGCGTCGATGACACGGCGGCCGATGTGCCCAGCCTGTCGTTGGCTTCTGGATCGGCGCCTGTGTCGGCCGCCGTCAGGCGCGCCTCCTGTTTCCATCCGCCCGGACCGTGACGAAACACGTACGCGGCGCCGCGGGCGAGGCCTCCGGCCGTGTGCGAGCCGGACGCGGCAACGAGCAGATCGCCATCGATGGCCAGCGTGCTGCCGAATATCTCCAGACCACGGTTCGTGCCGTCGGCGGGCACGAGCTCGGCTTCCTTCTTCCATTCGCCCGCGACCCGGCGATAGGTGTGCACCGTCTGCACCCATTCTTCCGGGTCCGCGCCCGCGGTGTACATGAACGCCAGACGATCGCCCTGCACGACCATCGCTTCGAACTGCCCCGGCCCGAGCTGCTCGCGCTTCAGCACGAAATCCTGCACCCAGGCCCTGCCGTCGTAGCGATGAACGAACAAGGCAGAGTGCTCGCTGACGGCGATCTGTTTCCCATCGGTGCGGATCCGGTCTCGCCCCGGCACGAAAGGAGACAGTGACTGCTCCTCCATCTGCAGGCGCTGCTCGAACTTCCAATCGCGGCCGACGTGCCGGAAGACAAAGGCCCGCAGCTTGCGCGCCTCGCCATCCCAGACCCCGACGACCGCGACATCGCCGTGCAAGGCCACAGAGTTGCCCATCAGCTCATAGGACTTGGCGTCGGTCGGGGCTTGCAGCGGCGTGCGGATCGGGACTGGCGCCTCGTTCCCGGCTTTCGCGTCGGCTTCGCCGCCGGTTGGGCTGTCAGAGCCGCCACTGCAGGCGGCAAGAGCAATCACGAGGCTGGCGAGGGCTGCGCTGCATGACCTTCGGCGATGCGTGTCGTTTGGTTTCATTGTTCCGCACTCGCGAGGGGCGTTACAGAACGATAGCGCGGGACGAGGTGCGTGGCACGCAGTTTGTTGCATGCTTTCCCTGTCGCGTCACCTCGCCACGAGCGGCGGCCGCCGCCGCGAGCCGACTGCGCCGACCTTCTGATCATTCGAGTTGCCGGCGCAGCCAGGACTTGGCGAGCCGCAGCTCGTTGTGCAGCGTGGTGCTCGAGAGGCCGAGCGCTTCCGCCATTTCCTCGTAGGTGAGTCCGCCGAAGTAATGCAACTCCAGGATGCGGCTCTTGCGCTCGTCGAATTCGGCGAGGCGCGTGAGCGCATCGTCGATGTCGGTGACCCCGGTGACCTGGGAACCGGCGATCTCCTCCGCCTCGTCCAGCGGCACCGCGATGCTGGCGCCGCCGCGCTTCGCCGTGCGCTTGGCGTGAGCGTGATTCACCAGTATGTGCCGCATCTGGCGCGCGGCGAGCGCGAAGAAGTGCGCGCGGCTCTGCCAGTCCACGTCGGCTCCGACCAGTTGCAGGAATGCCTCGTGCACCAGTGCCGTCGGCTGCAGCGTGTGGTCCGCCCGCTCGCGGCGAAACGCACCCCGCGCGAGGCGGTGCAGCTCCTGGTAGACGATCGGCGTGAGTTTCTCGACTGCGAGCGCTTCACCGCGCCGCCAGGCTTGCAGGAGTTGCGTGACCTCGGAGTCGTCCGGCATGAAGTGCCCCCGCTCGAGCCGGGGGCACTATAACCCGCTACGCCGCGCCGGGCATCGGTCGCCGGCGACGGCCGAGTGCAAGGAGCGCAAACAGCACGAGCAACGTGCAACTCTCGAGCGCGCCACCGCCACCGCCGCCACCGCCACCGCCCCCGCCGCCTCCTCCGCCACCCGGCGGTGGAGACGGCCCCGGCCCTGGGCCAGGTCCGGGGCCAGGTCCCGGGCCGGGCGACGCACGCGCCACGGTAATCGCCGCGATCGGCACGTCACTGAACCCGGCCATCGACCACGGCGTCGCATCGGTCGCCGTGATCGGTGCGGGATCCGCAAGCTGCGGCGTCCATTGCAACCATGCAACGTTCAGGTCCTGACCGAGCTCCGCAGCCGCCAGCTCGGGAATGATGCCGCTCAGCTTGATCTGCTCCAGTGTTCCCTGGATGGCCACCGTCGCCAGCACCTTCGTGTCGTTGACGAACTGGTTGTTGCGCAGCGTGTAGACCGGTGTGATGCGAACGTCGCCATCGGGCTGGCGGAACTGAAGCTGCTCGCCCACGCGCAGCAGCTTGGCGCTCACCAGCGCGAAATCCGCATCCTGCGGCCCCTTCACCTCCACGGCCGGGCTGAACTGCAGCTCGATCTGCAGATTCGGATCGAAGTGCAGCCGCTGATCGACGCTGAAGAAATTGGCGAGATCGACGTCGAGCAGGTTCAGCTCCGCTTCGAACAGGCCGAAGGGGTCGGACAGCACGACGCCGAGCGGCACTCCAGCCGCCGCAGTGATGACGTCCACGTCGACGTCCACGCGCGCGAGATCGGCGTCCTGCCGCCCATCGTCCACGAACGGCAGGATGATGCCGTTACCGTCGGTGATGCCACCGAGCAACGTGCGCGTGCCCGTCGGCGTGGTGCTGGTGATGGTGCCGTCGCCGGGATTGAAGTTGCGCAGCGGCCCGGAGCAGTCGTCGCAGTCGAAATTCAGCGGCGCCGGAGTGTCGAGCCGCGGCACGGAGAACATGAAGTCCGCGAGCGAGAAGCTCACCGGAAACTGGAACTTCGGCGCCTTCTTGTCGGGCACCACCTGCGATCCGGGCGGCCAGGTCAGGTGATAGTCGATCTCGTTCTGCAGCACCGGAATCGTCGTGTCGAGCACGCGCGCTTCGACGCCGGTCAGTTCCAGACGCACGCCGAACAGCTCGCGCTCACCGTTGGAGAACACGACGGTGCCGTTGACGGCCTGCGGGTTGTTGCGCGTGTCGATCGAATAGATCTGCTGCGAGCGGTTGATCTGATTTCCGGTTTCGTAGTCCACACCCGCGTACTGGGCGTCGACGCTAGCGGTCGCGTAAGCGAACACGTTGAGCGCGAGGTCGACGAACGGATAGCGCGACACCATCACGAACGGCTGTTGCGGCACGTGCGACGTGCCCAACGTCACGATGTCACCCGGCGCGGCGGAGTCACGGTCGATCGACAGACGCGCGCGGGTCGCGAAATCGAGGTCGACGCTGCCTTCGTCGTTGGTCAGCGTGCCTTCGAACCCGACCTGGAAATCGGCGTTGGCGGTCACCCGCACGCCGATGTCATACGGGCGCTCGGCGGGTTGCGTCGGCCGCGGGCCGATGCCCGCGCCCAGGTCGCGCACGAACTCGCGACGGTTGTCGAAGATGTCGGGGCAACCCGACCAGCCGAGCTGCGGCGGCGCGATGCAGTACTGACGCCGGATGTTGCCGGTGATGCACTCGCTCTCGGTCGGCGAGATCTGAATATTGATGATGGGAATGGTGAAGCTCTGCGCCCTGCAGGTGTTGATGGCTCGCTGCCAGATGGCCACCAGCGTGCTCACCGGAAGCTCCGTCTGCGTGTTGACGATGGTGCCGCGGGTGTCGGGCCCGAGCTGCTCGTCGAGCACGTGAAAGCGCACCACCTCGGTCTGGACCGCCCCGCCGCTGTCGGCGAACAGGCTCTGGCCGACCGTGCGAAAGGCCAGATCGCTGTTGACGGTGACCGGCGCCGCGCTCGCGTACGTTGCGGCAAAGGCCAGCAGTGCCGCCAGGCACCGTTGCAGGTATAGAGTCGACATAACGCCTCCCCGATGACGACTCAGTCGGTCGTCTCATAGGGGAAAGCAGGATTCGGCGGAAAATTTGCCGGCGATTCCTGCAATACCAGCGAAGAGGCGGGATCGAGGGGGCCAATGCGATGACACCGGAACGCTGGAAGCGCGTCGAGACGCTATACAACGAAGCGGTCTCGCTCGACGGCGATGCTCGTTCTGACTACCTGCGGCGTGCCTGCGCCGACGACGCGTCGCTGCTCGCGGAAGTCGAGGCTCTGCTGCGCCACGATGCGCGCGGCGACCAGACCATCAGCGCTGCGCTGCAACGGGCGGCGAGCGACTTGCTCGAACAACAGGCGGCCGCGCTGGTCGGACGGCAGCTCGGCGCCTGGCGCCTCGTGCGTCGTGTCGCGCAGGGTGGCATGGGCTCGGTGTATCTCGCGGAACGCTGCGACGGGCAGTTCGAGCAGCGGGTGGCGGTCAAGCTCCTGAACCCCGCGCTGCTGTCGCCAGACGCGCTGGCGCGCTTCAACAGCGAGCGGCAGATCCTCGCGCGCCTGTCACATCCGAACATCGCCAGGCTCTACGACGGCGGCACGACAGACGAAGGCGTTCCGTATCTCGTGATGGAGTACATCGAAGGCGTGCCGATCAGTACGTGCTGCCGCGAGCGGCAGCTCGGCACGCGCGCGCGGCTCGAGCTGTTCACCAAAGTGTGCGTGGCGCTCGACTACGCGCATCGCAACCTCATCGTGCATCGCGACATCAAGCCCTCGAACATCCTGGTGGATGCGCTGGGCGAGCCGAAACTGCTCGACTTCGGTGTCGCCAAGCTCATCGAACGCGATCCCCTGGCGCATCCCGCGGTGACAGTGGCCGACGCGCGCGCGCTCACGCCGAGGTATGCGAGCCCGGAGCAGTTGAGGGGCGAGACGATCACGACGGCGACCGACGTGTATTCGCTCGGCGTGCTGCTCTACGAGCTGCTGTCGGGCGCATCACCCTACGGGGATTCCGCCACGTCGCCGGGCGATCTCCACGCGGCCATTCTCGGCACCAATCCAGAGCGTCCGAGCACGGCGGTCGGTCGGCCCGGCGGCGAGCGCGTCGCGCATCTGACGCCCGAGCGACTGCGTCGCGAGCTCTCCGGCGATCTCGACAACATCGTGCTCATGGCGTTGCGCAAGGAACCCGAGCGCCGCTACCAGACGACGCAGCAGCTCGCCGACGACATCGCGCGGCATCTGGCGCACGAGCCGGTGCTGGCGCGGCCCGATACGTTCTCGTACCGCTCGGCCAAGTTCCTGCGGCGACATCGCGCCATGGTGAGCGTTGCGTCGCTGGCCGTGGTCGCACTCCTCGCCCTCGGCGCGCTACACGTGCAACGTCTGGCGGCGGAAAGGGATCGCGCGCTGCGCGCGGAGCGGTTGGCCGACCAGGAGGCAGCCACGGCGCGCGCGGTCACGGATTTTCTCGTCGGTACGTTCAGCGCGGTGGATCCGGTCTCGCTGAAACCGAAGCCGGACATCACGGCGCGGGAGTTGCTCGATCGCGGCGTTGCAAGCCTGGCGGCGGCGGACGCCGGTTCCCGCGAGGTGACGCGCCGCGTCGGATTGACGATGAGTCGCGCGTATGCCGGGCTCGGACTGCCCGCGCCGGCACGCGATCTCGCGCAACGCGCCCTCGACGAGATCGAGAGCGCGGGCAGCGGCGATTCGCTCGAGGGCGCTGGCGATTCGCTCGAGCGCGCCGAAGCGCACTACGTGCTTGCCGGTGTGTCGACGCTCGAAGACCAGTGGAAGCAAGCGCGCGTGCACGGCGAACGGGCCCTTGCGATCTACGAGGCCCGGACCGCGCCGGACTCTCCGGAAATTGCCGATACGCTGACGCGCCTGAGCGGCATCTACCTCATGCTCGACGCGCTGGACGAGCAGGTTCGCAGCGCCGAGCGCGCGCTCGCGATTCTGGAGAAGACGAAGGGGCCGGACTCCGTCAAGACGCAGGACGCGACGGCGGCGCTCGCCAATGCTTACGTCGCGGCCGGAAAATGGGATGAGGCACTGGCCTACAACCAGCGGGCCCTCCACGGATACACGCGGCTGCTGGGCCCGAATCATCTCAAGATCGCCGCGGCCACACATGTGCGCACGCGTGCGATGTACATGCTCGGGCGCTACCGCGAGGGCCTGGCGCTCGCTCAGCAGGAGCACGAGATTCTGAACGCGGTGGTCGGGCCCGACGATGTCCGTCACGCGCGGGCGTATCGCATGATGTACATCAACTACAACAAGCTCGGCGACGCGCCGAACGCGCTGCGCTCGATCAAGCGCGCGATCGCCGTGAACGAGTCGGCGCCCTCACCGAACCTCACGAACCTTCACATCGCCTACGGCAATCTGGGGAAATTGCTGCTGGACGAGGGGTTCCTGGACGAGTCCGAGCCCTGGTTCGACCGTTCCACGGAAATCCTGCGCCGGCTCTACGCGCCCGATCACTCCGAGTTTGCGTATCCGTACATGTTCTACGGAATCCTCGCCTACAAGCGCGGCAGCTACGACGTGGCGCGCGACTGGCTCGACCGCGCCGTCACGGTCGATCTCAAACTCTACCCGCCCGAACACGTGGAAGTGCTGAAGAAGCGCATCCATCGCGAGTACGTCGAGCTGCTGGCGGGCGACGCTGCGCGCGCCGCAGCGGGGCTCGGGGAAATTGCCGCGACTCTCGATCGCACCGTGGGTCCCGAGCATCCCTCGTCCGCGGAGGCGATCGGCCGCCTGGCCGAGGCGAATGACGCGCTGGGCAAGGACGCGGAGGCGGAGCAGCAGTTTCAGCGCGCGCTCGCGACCATCGAAAAACAGCAAGGGACCAGCAACATTCCCTACTTCGAAACGCTGCGGGCCTACGCGACGTTCGTTCGGCGGGCGCGCGGCGCCGAGAGCGCCAAGCCGATCTTCGACCGGCTGGCCGGACTCGAACAAAAGAGGACACCGCTGCAAGCAGCGGACGTGAGCTAGCCTTGCCTGCTTGGTCGGGCGTCGGGGCAGGGGTCGAGCGGCGCGACCGACGTCAGCGGCGATTTCTATCCCGCGAGTCGCGAGATCAAGCAGGAACGTAGGTCAACCTGACCACATCCTCACCAATCCGATCGTGAGTCACGAGGCGGAGCGGCGGCCGGGGTCCGGCGAAATAGGGCGTGCCGTGACCCACCACGACGGGGTGCAGGTAGATTCGATACTCATCGATCAGGCCAAGCTCGGTGAGGCTGCGGGCCAGGTCCGGCCCAGCAACTTCGATCTCTCCGTCGCGCTCGGCCTTCAGCTCGCGGATCGCGCGCTCGAGATCACCCTCGACAAGCCTGGCGTTGGGGCCGACCGACTTCAACGAGCGCGACACGACCCACTTCGGCTGATTCCGCCACGCCGCCGCGAAGGCGCGTTCCGCTGCATCCCATTCAGGGTGCTCGTCATCCCAGTAACGCATGATTTCATACATCTTGCGCCCGTAGACACTGCCGGCCTGCCGCTGAGCCTCCTCGATGAAGTGGCGGAAGAGCGTGAGGCTTGGCGCGAACGCCATATGGTCGACGTAGCCGTCCAGGGACTGGTTCATTCCGAACACGAGCTTGGCCATGCCGCTTCCCTATCGTCACGCGGCACATCCGCGCGTTTTGATTGCGTGCTGTCCGCAATTGCCGCTATCGGCATGCTCGCACCGATGGCGAACCAGCGGGCAGCCAAATGCACCGAGGCCTTGCAGCCGCTCTCGTCAAGTTGAGCCGGCGAACGTCGTCGAGCTCAGCCAGCCCGCCGCGCGCAGGTCGGCGATCGAGGACCGCGCGACCGGGACCGCGATTCCCGTCACGAGAATGAGCCTCAGGTTTCGGCCCTGCCATGTCACGCTTACGAGCGCATCTCGGGCCGCCCACCAGGATCGATGAACGCGCAGGCCGTCGCGATTTGCCACTGCCTCCATGGCCTGGCGGAAGGTCGCGAGTACCAACCGCGACCGCTCTCGTGTGTGAACGCGTACGTAATGGTCTTCCATCTGCAGACAGACGACGTCCTCCGGGCGCACGCCCAACAAACCCGGAACGATTGGGTCAGTCCGCGCCCTTTCACCTCCGGCGTCGGCACCGCCCCGTCGTCGCTGGAGCCACAATGCGAATACAGCTGTCACCGGCTGAGCGATGACCAACATCTGAACGTACCAGTCAAGCGGCTGCATAGAGGTCAAGGATGGCCAAAAGAATCCTGCGGATTTCGCCGACAGCCATGACAGCGGAATCGCCCCCACGCCACCGCCCGCCACCAGTAAGCACCACATCGCGCCTGGGCGAAGCCGCAAGGCCACGACGACCTTCGCGAGCGAGCCGAAGACGAGCACGCCGGCGAGAGCGCAAAGCGTGTGGTGCGCGACCCCCTGCCAAAGTGGGCCATTCAGATACGAACCGAAAGGCCCAAGCATCCCGAGGGTCAGACCGAGGATTCCCGCGAGGGCGAGCTGTACCTTCCAGTCACGTCCTAGTTCCTGCCGCAACGCTGAATTCATCAGGCGTGCACCCTCTGCCGGTTAGCGAACCCAATCGCCCATTCGCGAAAAAGCCCTTTTACACACTTATCGTTTGCAGATAATCCGACCAAGGGTAATACGGTAATCCTGCCGCCGATAGAAGGAGCACGTGATGAGGAAGCTAATTTCGGGAATGAAGATTTCTCTCGACGGGATGACTACCGGCAAGAAGGGGGAAGGGCAGCTCGAGGGTATCGCGGACTGGGTTGAAGCCTGGTCGGACGATTACGGCATGATGGACGAAGTCGACGCATGCATGGTTGGCGGAGGAATGTACCCCGGCTATGAGCGGTACTGGACTTCGATACAGAACGAACCGGAAAAACCGGTCTGGATCACTGGCGGTGCGCCGACGGAGGCTGAGCGGAAGTGGGCCCGTTTCGCCGCCGAGACTGCGCACTATGTGCTGTCGAGCACTTTGACCTCAGCTCTGTGGCCAAAGACGAGCTTCATCCGGGATCTCGATTCGGTTGCGGCGCTCAAGCAGCAGCCCGGCAAGAACATCTATCTCATGGGCGGTGCCCACGTCACGGCGAGCCTCATTGACGCCGGGTTGGTGGATGAACTTCGGCTCATCGTCTATCCGCTGATCGCTGGTGAGGGGAAGCCACTCTTTGCGACGACGGAACGTCGTCGAGCGCTCCAACTTCGGAAGGTTGAGCAGCTTCAAGGTGGGCGGTTGAGCTTGATCTACAGGCTTGGCTGACGGGCAGCAGCCATCGCATGATTGGCTCGAAAGAACCTGAGCAAGTCGGAATTCCACCAAACGGCTCATCATCGGACGAAGGGATAACTCATGCCGAAAACGAGCTTGTTGCGGACCTTCTGCTCTGTTGCGCAGGCCGGCTAGTGCAGGCACGCGATGGGTTCGCTTACGCTGCGGCGGCCCGCAGGTCTCGCGCTAGTGGGTCGCACTGACGTGCGACCGCGCACGTTCCCGACGTGCGCGCGAACTCCATCCATGGCCGGCGCCCACAGGGTCGCACTGTCGTGCGACCGCGCACGTTCCCGACGTGCGCGCGAACTCCCTCGTTCATAACGTCGGGAGTTCACTTCTCTCCTCGAGACGCCCTTACAGCGAGAGCGCGATCGCGCTTTCGCGCGTGAATGGCGCGCCCGGAGAGATTCGAACTCCCGACCCCTTGGTTCGTAGCCAAGTACTCTATCCAACTGAGCTACGGGCGCGTGCTTGACGCCTTGCGTCGCCTTCCGGTGGATTCGGGCGGAGCCGCGACACAACAGGCGCGGCCTGGCTGACTGCAAGGGCCGCGCATTATAGGGGCCGGTGCCCATGCTGGCTAGCCGGTTTCGCCGCCCTGCACCCGGGACGAGCCGGACGCGGCGCACCTCCAAAATATCTCGAAGTTCTGCCGGCTTGGAGCCGCATCCTGACGTGACCCCGCGCTCGCCGCCGCCCACTCGAGCGTATGCCCCGATGTGCGTCACCGGGCCTTCACGCGCAACCGCCAGGATGAGGCGTCCTCTGCGTCCGAAAACGACCACACTTTGATTTGACCCGCGCAAGCGGCCTGTGTCTAAATCCTGTCCGCTTAGACAGGGTCGGGGCCGCGCCACGCTGGGGGATGCGCAAAGCGGGTGCGGCAAGCAAGTGCCGAGAATAAGACTGAACTGACTGCGGGACGCGCAATGCTCCGTCAGAAGATCCTGCTCGTGCTGCTCACCGCCTTCGCCGCCGCGTGCTCCGCACGCGACGCGCAGACCCACGCAGCCGCGTCCACGACAGCAGCGACCGCGACGACGCCGGCAGCGGCCTCCCCTTCGTCGACCGTCACGCTCATGACGTTCAACGTCGAGAACCTCTTCGACACCCGCGACGATGCCGGCAAGGAAGACCGCGCGTTCCTGCCGCTCACGCTCAAGCAGTCGGCGGAGCACAAGCAGGCGTGCGCCAGGATCGAGCAGACACAGTGGCGCGACCAGTGCCTGAACTGGGACTGGAGCGAGGAGATCCTGAAGAAGAAGCTGTCGGTTGTCGCGCAGACGATCCTGCAGGTCGGGGACGGAAGCGGCCCGGACGTGCTGGCGATGCAGGAAGTCGAGAACGTCGGCGTGCTCGAACGCCTGCGCACTGAATATCTGTCCGCCGGCGGCTACGGCCCGGCCATTCTCATCGAAGGACAGGACGAGCGCGGCATCGACGTCGCGTTCCTGACGCGACTCGAGGTCGTCGGCCAGCCGACGCTCCATCCGCTGCGCCTGCCAGGCACGTCGCCGGACCGCGTCGCCGACACACGCGGCATTCTCGAAGCCACGTTCCGTCTGCCAGGAGGTGCGCTCCTGACTGGCTACGCCGTGCACTTCCCCGCGCCGTATCATCCGACCGAGATGCGCATCGCCGCCTACGAGCAACTGAACGCACTCAGGGCCGCCCTGCCCGCGGATCGCGCAGCCTTCGCCGCCGGCGACTTCAACACCACCTCGTCGGAGGATCGCGAGAAGTCCATGCTGCAGCGCTTCGCGCGCCCGCAATGGATCGTGGTGCACGAACGGGGCGACGTCGGCGGCAAGGGCACGAACTATTACGAGCGGGGCGACAGCTGGTCGTTCCTCGACATGATCCTTTTCTCTCCCGCCCGGGGTACTCACGACAGGGGTGGGAGGCACTGGGGGGTGCGCGCGAATTCAGCGCGCATCGCCAACCGGATAGCCGCGCAGGTGCACGACGCAACACCTGCGCGCTTCCGGTTACCCGAAGGCAGCGGCGTTTCGGACCATTGGCCGCTGCTGGTGGCGATCGAACTGAAATAGTCCTGCAACGATGGGGCGGCGACACTGCGCCGCTGGGTTCAACGTAGGGGGGATGTGATGAACAGGCAGATCCACGTGCTACTGGGAGGCTGCAGTCGGCTGGCGGCATGGGCCAGCGTCCTGCTCGCGGCCACACTGCTGGCCACGCCCAACGCGGTGCTGGCTCAGGAAACGACATCCGGAATTCGCGGCACGATCACTCAGCCCGACGGGTCGCCCGCGGCGAGTGCGAACGTCAAGATCACTGATACGCGCACCGGCAGCACCCGCACGACCACGACATCCGCCAGCGGACAATTCGTCGCCAGCGGCCTGCGTGTCGGTGGCCCCTACACGGTTCAGGTCGAGGCCGCAGGCTCGGCACCGCAGGCCATCACCGACATCAATCTCGCTCTCGGCGAGACCTACGACTTCGAGGTGGCGTTGGCACCGGAAGCGACCGAAACCGTGATGGTCACGGCGGACGCGGTCCGCGCGGCGCAAGTCGCGGTTGGGCCGTCATCGACGTTCAACCTCGAAGAGCTGCAGGATGCGCCGGCGGTCAATCGCGCGCTCACCGACGTCATCAGCATCGACCCGCGCATCTACATCAACGAAGCGTTCGAGGATTCCGTGCAGTGCGCCGGCGCCAGCCCGCGCTTCAACGCGCTCACGGTCGACGGCGTGCGCCTGAGCGACGGCTTCGGTCTCAACAACAACGGCTACCCGACCGAGCGCATGCCGTTCCCGTACGACGCGATCGACCAGGTGTCCGTCGAGCTGGCGCCGTTCGACGTCATGTACGGCGGCTTCACCGCCTGCAACATCAATGCGGTGACCAAGTCGGGCTCCAACTACTTCACCGGCGAGGCGTTCTACGACTTCAACGACGACTCGCTCACCGGCGACAAGCTCGAAGGCACGACGATCAACACCGGCACTTTCGAGGAGAAGCGCTACGGCCTGGCCATCGGCGGACCGATCCTCAAGGATCGGCTGTTCTTCTTCGCCGCCTACGAGAAGTTCGAGGGCGTCAACCTCTACGAGCGCGGCCCGGCGGACGTGGCCTCCGGCACGCCGGTGCTCGGCGTGACGCAGGCGCAGCTCGATCGCATCGCGCAGATCGCCCGCGACGTGTATGGCTACGAGCCGGGCAGCTTCCCGACGAGCCTGCCCACGGACGACGAGAAATACATCGTCAAGATCGACTGGAACATCGCGGAGAATCACCGCGCCGCCTACACGTATTCGTTCAACGACGGCTTCAACAACGCCCAGGCAGACAACACGCCCACCGAGATCGAGTTCTCCAACCACTTCTACGAGCGCGGCGCCGAGCTCAAGTCGCATGTCGCGCAGATGTTCTCGACCTGGACGGACAACTTCTCGACCGAGCTGCGGGTTGCCTTCCAGGACCTGGACAACCGCCAGATTCCGCTGGCCGGCACCGACTTCGGCGAGGTGCAGATCCGCACCTTCAACGATCCGGACGGCGTGGGCGGCATCAGCCCGCAGCAGGCCACGGTCTACATCGGCGCCGACGACTCGCGTCACGCCAACGATCTCGCGTACGAGACCAGCAAGTACAAGCTGGCCGCCTCGTACACGGCCGGCGACCACGTTCTGACCGCCGGCGTGGAGCGTGAAGAGCTCGAGATCTTCAACATGTTCATCCAGGAGGCCGAGGGCGAGTATCGCTTCGACTCCGCATCGTTCTGCACCGCCGCCAACCCGCTGACGTTCAGCGGTTGCATCGACGCGTTCGAACGCGGCGAGCCGAGCCGCATCACGTACGAGAACGCCGCCGGCACCAACGTGCCGACCGACGCCGCCGCGCAGTTCGGCTACGAGGTCAACACGGCGTACTTCCAGGACGAGTTCCCGCTCGGCCCCCTCCAGGTCGTCGCCGGACTGCGCTACGACTGGTACACGAGCAGCGACACACCCACGTTCAACGCGCGCTTCCTGGCGCGCAACGGTTTCAGCAACCAGGAAACCCTGGACGGCCGGGAACTGCTGCAGCCGCGCCTCGGGCTCACGTGGGACCTCACCGACGACCTGAGCTTCCGCGGTGGCGTGGGCCTGTACTCGGGCGGCAACCCGAACGTGTGGATGGCCAACAATTACCAGGTGGACGGCATCACGCAGATCGAGTTCCAGGAAACGCGGCTCGACGATCAGAACGCCGGCGATCCCGGCACGCTGTTCACGATTCCGTTCAACGGCAACGGCAATCCGATCTTCGACATCCCGCAGGGGCTGTTCGACCAGGTCGCCAACTCGACGCTGACCACCGCCAACGGCGGCGTCAACGGACTCGATCCGGACTTCGCGATCCCGAGCGAATTGAAGTTCGCGTTCGGCCTGACGTACGACTTCGACGCCGGCTTCATGGGCGACGGCTATCGCCTGATGTTCGACTACCTGCACACGGAGAAGAAAGACTCCGCGATCATCGTCGACAACACGCTGGAGCAGATCGGTCTGCTGCCGGACGGCCGGCCGCGCTACCAGAGCATCGATCGCAGCGACCCGGACTGCCTCACCATCCCGCCGGGCCCGCCGGGCAACGGCGCCGGTCAGTGCACGAGCCGCTCCTTCGCGCAGGACTTCATCCTGACCAACGTCGTGGGCGATGACGGCAAGTCGGACGTGTACTCGCTGGCCATCAGCAAGAAGCACGACTTTGGCCTCGACTGGACGCTGGCGTACGCCTACACGGAATCGAGCGAGATCAGCCCGATGACCAGCTCGGTGGCGTTCTCCAACTACTCGTTGTTCGCCGTGAACGACCCCAACGATCCGGGCGACGCGCGCTCGAACTACGAGATCAAGAACCGCTTCACGCTCAACCTCAACTACAAGAGGGCGTTCTTCGGCGACAACGAAACCAAGATCACGCTCTACGGCCGCGTGAACGAGGGCCGCGCCTACAGCCCCACGTTCAATCTCGGCGGCAACATCTTCGGCGACACCATCGACGGCCGTCACCTGCTCTACATCCCGTCGGGCCCGGGCGATCCGGCCGTGGTGTTCGGACCGACCTTCGACCAGGCGGCGTTCTTCAGCTTCCTGGAGCGCAGCGGCCTCGATCAGTACGCGGGCGGCATCGCGCCGCGCAACTCGCTCGACAGCTCCTGGTGGCACAAGTTCGACCTGAGGATCTCGCAGGACCTGCCGTCATTCATCGAGGGCAACAAGTTCTCGGCGTTCGTGATGGTCGAGAACCTGGGCAACCTCATCAACGACGAATGGGGCGTGTTCTACGAGCAGCCGTTCCCGCACACGCAGCAGCTGGTGAATGCCGCGCTGATCAACAACAACACGCAGTACCAGTACAACACGTTCTTCTCGCCCTCGCCGCAGGGGCGCGTGGCGAATGCGTCGCTGTGGAAGATCCGCCTCGGCATCAACTACAGCTTCTGATCCGACGAACGTGCAGGCACGAGGGCGGCCACGATGGCCGCCCTCCTTTTTTGGGAGGCCGACGTGAACCGATACCCCAGGCCGCGGTACAGCCCCGTGCTCATCGTCGCCGCGCTCGTGACGGCGTGCGCGTCTGCACCGCGCTCCCAGGATCCGCCGACCGCGTCGCCAGTGACGGAGCCCGCGCAACCGGATCGCGATTTCGGTTTGCGCTGGGTACGTGAGGCCGCCGAATACGAAGCGGCTGCGCTTCAGGCCTACGCCGCGGCCACCGAGGATCTGCCGCGGCTGCTCGCCGACGAATCGTGGCGTGTCCTGCCGCAGCCGCCGGCGAATCCACCGGGCCGCGCACCGGCGATCATCTTCGACATCGACGAAACGGTCGTGAACAACGTCGAGTTCCAGGCGCAGCTCGAGCCGCCCTTCAGCGAGGCGAAGTTCGATGCCTGGCACGAGGCGAACCAGTCGGCGCCCGTGCCCGGCGCCGCTGCCTTCGTGAAGCGGGCCCGCGAGGCAGGCGTGAAGCTGTTCTTCATCACCAATCGCAGCTGTGTGCCGGCGGCGAGCGGCGCGGACGCCTGCCCGCAGAAGCGCATCGCGCTCGACGACCTGCGCGAAGCCGGCATCGACGCCGATCCGCGCGAGCTGATGCTCTCGAACGAGAAGCCCGGCTGGACGCAGGAAAAACAGGTTCGGCGTGACGCGGTGGCGTCGAGTCACCGCGTGATCATGCTGTTCGGCGACGACCTCGGCGACTTCCTGCCGTGCGTGCGCCGGCGCGTCTACGCGCCGTGCACGCAGTCGGGCACGCGCGCCAGCCGGCTTCAGCAGACGCAACAGAGCGGCAAGTATTGGGGCGAAGGCTGGTACGTCCTGCCCAACCCCATGTACGGATCGTGGACGTCGGCGCAGTGATCGCTCACGGCGCAGTGAGGCGGCGGCGATCGCGACCGATCGCCGCCCCTCTTCTGACTAGTGACGGAACTCGAGGCCGAAGTTGATGCCGGCGGCCCAGCCGTCAGCGCTGTCCTCGCCGAGACTCACGGCATCGTCGAGCGGGCTTTCGCGGTTGTTCGCGAAGCTCAGGTGGTCGTAGTACTCGTAGCGACCGAAGAGGCCGACCACGAACCGGTTGCCGAGGTGCAGGTCGAGTCCGATGCCCGCGGCGCCTTCCCACGAGAAGCCGTCGTCCTCGTCAGACACGCTCTGCTCGATGAGCATGTCGGCAGCCGCACACAGGTTGCACTCGGCGCGATAGTCGCCGGTGAGCTCGGACTCGTAGAAGCCGGGCGCGACCTGCAGGTGCACGTTGGGTCGCACGGCGCCCGAGTTGTTCCAGGTCTTGCGCACGGTCAGTGGCACGGACAGGTAGCGATCCTCGATCTCTTCGTCGAACCTCGCGAAGACGCCGGGGAACGCTTCGGTGCCCGCCCAGCTCATCATGTCCTGGGTCGTCGTGCGGTAACGCAGCCCGAGGCCCCACTGCACGCCGTTGTCGCCCGGGATGCTCACGCCACTGAACGAGAAGCCCCAGCTCTTGACGTCGTTGGCGACGATCGTGTCGAGAGCGGTGCCCACCGGAAACGCGAGCCCGGTCGCTCCGCTCGGCGCATCGCCGCCCTGGTGAGCGTAGCCGCGGCCTTGAGTCCCGCCGGGCAGCGTCTCGCGCGCCTCCGCGTCGAAACGAGCAAGCGCGGCGGCGAGCTCGAATCCGCCCCGGTAGGCCTCGATGAAGCTGGGAATTCGCAGCACCGCGCCGGTCGACTCGCCTTCATAGTCCTCGGGTGCGAAGGTGACGAACTGCTCGCTGCCCTCGTTGCCGGGTTCGAACTGGATGCCGAGGCCGCCACTGACGTTGGCAAGCGTCGGCTCGGCGTAGCCCCAATAGAGCTGAAGACCGGGCCCCCCGCCGAAGTCAGGGCCGGACCCGCCGCCGCTGCCCGGAAATGGCGTCACGTTCACGCGAATGCCGTCGGCGGTGACCGTACCCGTGCCCGTGGTGACGTTACCGTCGCGGTCGCGCAAGGTGACCTTCACCGAAGTGCCGATCGCGACCGACGACGCCGATTGCGCGAACCACAGGTACGTCGAATCGCAATCCTCGTTCTCGGCCTTGCGGTTCTGACAATCGCTCCGCGAGACCAGGGGTTGCGGCGACCCGTCGCCGAAGCTGATCGTGCCGGAGGCGACCTGGTCCGGCGGGACGCCAGTCACCTGAACGCCGTTGTACACCGCCAATGCGGGAATCGAGAGCAAGGCCAGGGCGGTGCAGAAGGCTACCCTGCGTAGCAGCGGAAAGCGCATGTTGAGCTCCTCGTTGGCGCCCGCGGGGCCTTGTTCAGCGGCCAATGGCGGACTGTCGAAGCTCAATGCGCCGGATCGCTCCAACACGCGCCACGGTTGGCGCGTGGCGAAGCCTCGCGTCGCATGTCTGTCTGCGATCCACTCAGGCGAGGTCTTTGCGTGGCAGCAACTGGCTATACTCCGGCCGCGTGGCTTCAAGGGGAGGCGGCGGCGACGAATTACGTCGTTGCCAGAGAACGGGTGCAGCGCATCACGGAACTGCTGACACAGATCCGCCAGGGCGAACGGCATGCGGCCGACGAGCTGCTGCCGATCGTTTACGAGGAGCTGCGCAAACTCGCCCGCGCCCGCATGGCCCGCGAGCAACCGGGGCAGACCCTTCAGGCGACCGCCCTGGTCCACGAGGCCTACCTGCGGCTCATCGGGGACGAAGACCCGAAATGGGAGAACCGGGCCCACTTCTTTGCCGCGGCCGCCGAAGCCATGCGGCGCATCCTGGTGGAACGAGCCCGGCGCAAGGCACGGCTGCGCCACGGTGGGGGGCAGGTCCGGGAATCCCTCGGCGATTCCGTGGCTGCCAGCGGCGATGACGCCGTGGATGTGGTTGCCGTGGACCAGGCGCTCGGCCGGCTCGAGCGACTCGACGGCCAGATGGCCCAGCTCGTCACCCTGCGCTACTTCGGCGGACTCGAGATCGAAGAAGCGGCCACTGTCATGAATCTGTCCCCACGGACGGTGAACCGTCTCTGGTCGGCAGCCCGCGCCTGGCTGCAGTGTGAGCTGGCGGACTCAAAGAGTTCGGGCTGACCAGCGCCGGGACGGCGCGCTGCGCAACGGCCCGCGGCCATTTGACCCGTATCCGGGTCTGTGCCTAAATCTTGTCTACTTAGACAGGTTAGCCTGAGCAGTCAGCTATAGACCTGCCCGCTCCCGCTCAACCAGTCGCCGCTCACAGCGGCGGCCCGTTGCGGAAGGCGTTCCTTCGAAATGCGTTGCGGACCTGAGCTTGCGGGGGACCTGAGAATGTCTGCGCCACAACGGGCTGTGCATCACGGGAAAGTCGTCGCCAATTTCATCGGCGGCCAGCGTGTGCCGGGCACGAGCGGCCGGGGCGCGCCGTTGTTCGATCCAGCCACCGGACAGGAGTCGGGCTGGGTCGAGTTCTCCTCCGCCGCCGACGTCGGCCGCGCAGTCGCGGCGGCCAGCACGGCGTTTGCCGCCTGGTCGGAAACGCCGCCCGCGAAGCGGGCCAACCACCTCTTCAAGTTCAAGGCGCTGCTCGATGCGCGGCGCGAAGACGTCGCGCGCCACATCAGCGCCGAGCACGGCAAGACGCACGCCGATGCGCTCGGTGAAGTCGCACGCGGAATCGAGGTGGTCGACTTTGTCTGCGGCATCCCGCACCTGCTCAAGGGCGATTTCAGTCGCAACGTCGGCCCCAACATCGACACGTACAGCGATCGCGAGCCGCTCGGCGTGGTCGCGGGCATCACGCCGTTCAACTTCCCCGGGATGGTGCCGCTGTGGATGTACCCGGTGGCAATCGCGTGCGGCAACACGTTCGTGCTCAAGCCGTCGGAGCGCGACCCGTCCGCGGCAATGTTCGTCGCGGGCCTGCTGCACGAAGCCGGTCTGCCGCCCGGCGTGCTCAACGTCGTGCACGGCGACAAGGAAGCAGTCGACGCCATCCTGTTGCATCCCGACATCCGCGCCGTGAGTTTCGTCGGCTCGACGCCCGTCGCCGAGCACGTCTACACGACGGGCAGCAAGGCGGGCAAGCGGGTGCAGGCACTTGGCGGCGCGAAAAATCACATGCTGGTGCTGCCGGATGCGGACATGGAACAGGCCGCCGATGCGCTCATGGGTGCCGCATTCGGTTCGGCGGGCGAGCGTTGCATGGCCGTATCGGTGGCGGTGCCCGTGGGCGAGGAGACGGCCAACCAGCTCGTCGCGGCGCTCGAGCGGCGCGCATCCTCGCTGAAGATCGGCCCGAGCACCGATCCCGACGCCGACATGGGCCCGGTGATCACCGAGCAGCATCGCCAGAAGATCACGTCGTACATCGAGAAAGGAGTCGCCGAAGGCGCGAGTCTGCTGGTCGACGGTCGCAAGGCGCCGATTGCCCGCCAGAAGGGCTTCTTCCTCGGCGCATCGCTGTTCGATCACGTCAGCAAGGACATGACGATCTACCGCGAGGAGATTTTCGGGCCGGTGCTGTGCGTGGTGCGTGCGCACAACTACGAAGAGGCGGTCGACCTCGTGAACCAGCACCACTACGGCAACGGCGTCGCGGTGTTCACGCGCAACGGCGATGCCGCGCGCGACTTCGCCAAGCGCGTGCAGGTCGGCATGGTCGGCGTCAACGTGCCGATCCCGGTGCCGGTCGCGTTCCACAGCTTCGGCGGCTGGAAGGGCTCGCTGTTCGGCAGCCACGCCATCTATGGGCCGGAGGGCGTGCACTTCTACACGCGCCTGAAGACCGTGACCTCGCGCTGGCCGACCTCGATCGGCGTGGGCGCGGAGTACGTCTTCCAAACTCACAAGTAGACAAAGGGCTCAGGCAGCTTTTCAGGTCAGGCATTTTTTCCGAGGGAGAGAGCGGATGAGAAAGCTGAAGTGCGGACTCATTCAGATGGGGCTGAAGGGCGACGCAGCGTCCATGGGACCAGACCAGATCCGGGATCGGATGCTGGAAGCGCACGTACCTCTCATCGAGAAGGCCGGTGCGAACGGCGTGCAGGTGCTGTGCTTCCAGGAAATCTTCACGCAGCCCTACTTCTGCCCGAGCCAGGATCGCAAGTGGTACGGCGCGGCCGAGGCGGTGCCCGACGGTCACACCACGCGCTTCATGCAGGAATACGCGAAGAAGCATCGCATGGTGATGGTGGTGCCGGTGTACGAGGAAGCGATGACCGGCGTGTACTACAACACCGCCGCGGTCATCGACGCCGACGGCAAATATCTCGGCAAGTACCGCAAGACGCACATTCCGCAGGTCGAGCCCGGCTTCTTCGAGAAGTTCTTCTTCAAGCCGGGCGATCTCGGCTACCCGGTGTTCCAGACGGCGTACGTGAAGCTCGGCGTGTACATCTGCTACGACCGCCATTTCCCCGAGGGCTGGCGGGCGCTCGCGCTCAACGGCGCCGAGTACATCGTCAATCCGTCCGCTACGGTTGCCGGGCTCAGCAAGTATCTCTGGGAGCTCGAGCAGCCCGCGTCCGCGGCAGCCAACGGGATCTTCATCGGCGCGATCAATCGCGTCGGCAAGGAGCAGCCGTGGGCCGAGCGCATGGGTGAGTTCTACGGCTCCAGCTACATCGTCAACCCGCGCGGCCAGATCGAGGCCCAGGCGAGCTACGACAAGGACGAGCTGCTGGTGCACGAGATCGACCTGGACATGATCCGCCAGGTGCGCGACACGTGGCAGTTCTTC
>Ga0187893_10002388_pt1 | contig 41457 bp, 36 predicted proteins | sample MA1701074metaG_FD_139574 | JGI IMG/M metagenome (GOLD analysis project Ga0187893, IMG submission 139574) | White microbial mat communities from a basaltic lava cave in the Kipuka Kanohina Cave System on the Island of Hawaii, USA - MA170107-4 metaG ...
CTCGCCCTGGCCCTCCGCGCTCCGATCGGTCACCGTACCGCTCATGAAGTCGTAGACAATCCCCGCTTCGGTCCCGGCGCCTTGGGGCGACCCATTGAAATCGTGCCGCTCCTGGAGCACCAACATTAGCTGCCCGTCACCACTCAATCCTGTAGGCCTCTTCCTGTCGATGCGATCTCTTCAGCCGCTCCAATCGGCATTTTCCCTCTGCCCGATCGTGGAAAGGTATGGGTGGCCATGCGCGCGAGGATCTTGACGGCCGGAGTTGCTCTCGCCGCCCTCATCGGCTGGTCCGATGCCCTGCACGCGGCGAAGTCCGCTACGGCTTCCCCTCTGCAGGACGCACAGGTTGCTTTGGATGAGCGGCTGTATGATCGGGCACTGACCCTCGTCGAACCCCTCACCAAGGGGGATGGGGCGTTGCCGGAGGCACGGCGTCTGAAGATCAGGGTTCTGACGCGGCTCGGGCGACCGGCGGACGCACTGGCCGAATATGGCCGTCTCGAGGCAAAGATCGGCGCGGACGACGATGCCCTGCTCCACGAGATGGCTATGGGGTTCATCACCGCGCTGCTGAAAGACATGCGGGAGCAGATGCGCGGAGCCGCATATACTGCGTTAAAGGAACTGGATACGTTTGAGGGTATCCCCTATTTTGAGGACGGGCTGAGCGACGGGTCGGGGCTCATTCGAGCGCTGGCGGCTGAGGGGCTGGGGCGGTCCAAGGAAGGCCGGGAGTCTCCCCGCCTGCGGACAGCTCTGGAGGACCAGGCTGCCATCGTCCGGGTCGCCGCCTTGAAGGGCTTGGGGCGGTCCGGCCAGCGTTCGGTCGTCGGTCTGGTCGAGGGGAGGCTCAAGGATGAACAGCCCACGGTAAGAGTTGCCGCTTCCGCCGCGCTGGTCTTGTTAGGCCGGGTCGACGCATGGAATCAGGTGCGGGACGCCGGTGCGGCCACCAACCCGGAGGAGCGTGGCGCCGCTCTTCGTAGCCTTGGGGATCTGCGGGACCGTCGAGCCCTGCCGCTCCTGAAACAGGCGCTGAGCGATAGCCAACCTTCCGTGCGGGGGGCCGCGGCCTCCGCCCTGGGAGAACTGGGCGCGCCACAAGTGACGGCAGCCCTGGTTCCCCTGTTGGCCGATCCGATTCCAGCCGTGCGCGCCGCGGCGGCGGTGGGTCTTGGGGAGTCGCGCGAATCGGAGTCTGTCCCCGCGCTGAAGAAGGCTCTGTCCGACGCGAACCAGGCGGTGAAAGCTGCCGCGGCCTCAGCCTTGCTGCACTTGGGGCGCCCCTATGAAGATGTGGCCATGGCGATCCGTGACCTGACCCAAAATGCCGATCCGGGGATCAGGGCGGCGGCAGCGAAGGCACTGGGCAGAAGTGAAGGACCGGCAGCTCAGGAGGCGATTGGGAGGTTGCGGCTGTTGTTGGACGATCCGTTGCCCCGGCCCCGCATCGCCGCCGCTCGCTCACTGGGTCATGTGCAAGGGGGAGAGCGCGGTGAATTGGTAACCATCCTCAAACGGGCGCTTGCCGATCAGGACGAAGCGGTTCGGGCTACCGCCGCCGGCGCCCTGGGACGGATCCTGAGACCTTCAGGCTCTGGAAGGGCTCAGAGGACCGATTGACCTGGGCGGATCTGGCGGGCCGGCCTCTCTGGAAGCGGGGGCCTCATCCGGACCTTGACACCGGGCGCCGATTCAGGTATAAGAATCGCCCTCAAAACCTCAGGAGTGACCGCTCTATAGCCTCGAGTACGGCAGACCACCATCGAGTGCAACGCACGGGTCCCTTGTGTTAGATTCAATAGAGCGGTAGTGGTTACCGCCCCTTGGCGGTGGCGGTCAGCGTTACGGGGAAATGCCAGGTGTCCGTGTTTGGAACTTATCCGTTCAATCAAAAGGAGGCTGTAACATGAAGAAGGGTTTATTGCTCACAGTTTTGGCTGTGGCCGGGGGGGCGTTGTTAGCAGCGCCGCTTCTGTCCTATGCCGGTGGTACGATCGCCGGAAAGGTGACATATGCCGGTAAGGCCGAGGAAAAGGAATTCCTGTTCTCGAAATTCCCCAATCCCAAGTTCTGTCCGAAGATTCCCAAGAAGGAATTTGTGAGGGGCGAAAAGCGAATACTGCCCACTCTTGAGGTCGGCAAGGACGGCGGATTGAAGGGCGCCGTTGTGGCCGTGACCGACATCGAGGATAAAGCGTTTGTTGACGGGTACAAGGGCACCGAAATCGTGGCGGAGTTCTGCGAGTTCATGCCGTTCACTGGTGTCGTGGTGGCACAGAAGAATTTCCATGTCGAGAATCACGACAGCGACCCCGATGATCCCAAGTCCGTGAAGGGCGTGCTCCATAACCCGCACAGCTTCTTTGTGAAGGGAGCTTCTTCGTCCACCGACTTCAACATAGCTCTGGCGGAAAAGGGCTCCAAGCTGGACAAGCCGGTAAAGTTCAAGGGTGGGCAGGAGAAGACAGGGACGACGTACCGGCTGCAGTGTGACCAGCATGAGTTCATGCAGGGGTTCTTTCTGCCCGTGTGGAATCCCTACCACGCGGTCGTGAAGGATGACGGCACCTTTGAGATCAAGGATGTGCCGCCCGGCAAGCACAAGATCATTGCATGGCATCCATTTGCCGGCAAGATGGAAATGGAAGTGGATGTGACCGAAGGTGGTACCGCTCAGGCGAAGCTGGAAGTCAAGAAGAAGTAAGAGTTCTACAAGGAAAGCAGCGGCGTATTGCCGCCGCGCAGAAGGGGCAGTGGTCGTAGGCCACTGCCCCTTTTTGTTTGCCCGCAGGGTGACGCGATGGTCCGCCGTGTCCTTGCCTTTCGCGTCTTGATCTGGTTAAGATTGGCTCCTTTTTGATGCCGATGAGATTCCACTGTATGCGCCGAGGCCCTGAGTGCCACGAGAGTTGTCGCTCGCCGAGATCTTTCAACTTGGCTATTACTGGGAGACCAAGATCCTCCTCACGGCGGTGAAGTTGGATGTGTTTTCCGTGCTGGAGGGGAAGGGAAGGACGGCCGCGGAGGTTGCGCGGCGTCTCGAGGTCGATGCGCGTTCACTGGAACTGCTCATGAACGCCCTGGTCGCCCTCGGCGTACTGCGCAAGGAGGCCGATCGGTTTGCCAATTCAGAGGTGGCGCAGACCCACCTGGTCAGGTCGACGCCGAACTACGTGGGACACCTGCTCCTGCTCCACGATGCCGAGTGGGCGAACTGGGGCCGACTTGAGGAAACGGTGAGGACCGGGCGTTCGCCGGTGAAGCGGCATGTGTTTGAGAACGATCCGGAGCTTGGCGCCAGCGTGCTCACGGTCCTCGACCGCATCGGGCAGCAGAGCGGCCCGTCGCTGGCGCAGCGGCTGGCTCTCGGCGGAACGGCGACCCTCTTGGACCTCGGGGGCGGGGCGGGCACCAATGCCATCGCCTTCTGCACGGTTTATCCGCAACTCCGCGCAACGGTGTTCGATCTTCCCCAGACGCTGACCACCACCGCTGGCGTGGTCAAGGAGGCTGGCCTCGAGCTGCGGATCAGCCTGCTCCCCGGTGATTTCAACGCAGATCCGTTGGGCGGGCCCTACGATGTGGTCCTGATGTCGGACATCCTGCACTACCAGGGACCCGACGAGAATGCCGCGCTTGTGAAAAAGGTGTTTGCTCATCTGACAGACGGGGGGCAACTGGTGATCAAGGATCGGTTCCTGGACGAGACAAGGACCAGTCCGGCCTGGGTCACGGCGTTTGCGGTTCACATCATGGTGAACACCGAGCGGGGCCGTTGCTATAGGAGCGCCGATGCGATGGACTGGATGAGTGCGGCCGGCTTCGAGGCTGTCATCGAATTGGAGCGTACGGCGGTGGTGCGAGGGGCCAAGTCCAGGGTGAAGGAGTAGAGGGGGGCGAGTCCGGGCCTATGCTGGAATGGCTGAAACAACCGGGATTCGTGGGAACCCACGCCACCATGGGGGCGGACCTGAGCCAATTCATGGCGACCCTGTTCACTGCACTCTTTGTGCTGGGGTGGTTCCAGGCCAGGAAACGGCAAGCTGATGCCCACCATTGGTTGATGCTAGGTGGGATGGTCGCCATGCTGGCGTTCTTTACCAGCTACTACCTGTTCAGGCAATTGGGCATCCTGGCTTTCGAAGGCAAAGAAGGGTTCGGCGGTTCCCAGCAACTCTACGACCGCGTGTTCATTCCGCTCTTGACCTTCCACATCATTCTGGTTGTCATCGGGCTGGTGATGGCGGTCTATATGATCGTCCTCGGTTTTCGGGCTCAGACCGTCGTGGCCGGCAAGCGTGTGCTGCGCGACGGACTGTTGCAGACCTCGTGGAGCAAGATCGGCGTCATTCTCGGCAGTATCACCACCCTGGTCCTGCTCCTTTTTGCGTCGCGCGTTGCGACCGCGGGGTTCTCCGCACGAAAGCTCACGGTCTATCTGGGACTCCTGGTGCTGATCGGCATTGTCCTCGCCGTCGAGATCACGATCCAGCGGATCTGGCCGAACGGGGCTCGGCGGCATCGGCTTTTGGGACGTTTCACCATGATCGTCTATTGCACTCTGTTCCTGACCGGCACCATCACGTATACGATGCTCTACATTCTCTACCCCGGAAAGATTGGATAAGTACTGGGTGCGCCTATGTTGGTCTGTGGCTGCGGCCGGTGGATGCATACGGAGGGGGTCGAAGAGCGGACAGACGATATGCGTTCGCCGAATTGGTTCGTACGTTTCGAATGTCGCGGGTGCGGGCTGCGTGTGGGCGTGGAGGCACCGTCTTCCCAGGCGAGCGCCTTCGTGGATCGGCTGATCTGGACTGACGATGCGCGTCACGTGCTGGATCGGCTTCCTCCCTACCTGGAACCGCTCGTGCGGCGGGAAGTCGAGGGCTACGCCAGGTCGAAAGGGGAACGAGTCATCACGTTTGATCTGCAACTTCACGCGCGGCGGGGTGGGAACGTGACCTGGGATCCTGACGCTGAGCGGCGTTTGGCCAATGTGCCTGCTGCGGTGCGTCAAATGGCCCGCATGGAGTTAGAACGGACGGCCGTCGATCGCGGGCAGGGGCAGGTGACCGTCGCGTTGATGGAGCAAGTGAAAGCAAGATACTTCGGAATGGGATTGGGCAGTGTGAAGAGTGATGGGTGAGGAGTAACCGCTCTCATGTTGCACCGTTTGGCATTGCGGGTTCTCCCCCGGTTGGCGCTGGCCGTGACGGAGGTATCGGTCAGCAAACGGAAGCGGCTGGTCATGCTGGTTCCCGGGTTCTTGGCCTTCGCCATCTATCGCCTGCTCAAGCATGTGATTCCCCTGGCGGACCCTGTGACGCTCCTCTGTGTGAGCGGGTTGATTTCGAGTGCAACCGCTGTCGCGGCCTATCGGATCGGTCGCCGTGCCCCTCTTTCCAGGATTTGGGAAGAGGACGGTGCTCGCCGGGTAATGTGGCTGGTCGGGTGGATCGGGTTTGTGTACGGCGCCCAACTGAGCCTGATGGTCCTGGCCCTCCTGAAAATCCTGGTCAACTACGATTTTCTTCTCCACCCGGAGGGGCCTGCGATGATGGCGATCATCATTGCCTGTACCTCTGTGGCCAGAGATGCGTTTGAGATTGGCCATGTCGGCTGGTTGCAGCACGAGGGCAAGCCGGTCCTCACCTTTCCTGACGGAGCTCCGCTTCGCGCATTGCTGTGGGAGCAGCCGGCGAGGCTTTTTCGATGGTCTCTCGTCGGGGGCGCGATCTCCGGAATGGTGGCGCTTGCGCTCTCGGCCCTCGGTGACCTGGGTCGAGGCGACATCGGCCAACTTGTGGGGGTGACGGCCGTTGGGGGAAGCGTGGCCTTGTGGGCCTATCTCGCTGGCCAGCAACGGCCGGGAGGCCTGTGGGCAAATCTAGGCGTGGTCGGCTGGGCGGAGATGTTTCGGTTCTGGTGGTGGCCCGGCCTCGCGTTCACCGCCACCTATTATCTGGTGCTTGCCGGTGCCCTGACGTTTCTGCTTCGGGTGGACGGCGTGGGGGCTGCAGGCCACGCGACGGTGGCGAGTATCGTGGCCGGACTGATGGCCATCTATGGCTACTACCTAGGATATCGCCGGTTCGAGGAAGATCGGGTCGAGCAGGCGGTGCCCGCCTCTCTCTTGCGTTGTCCGTTCGTCCTAGGGATCCTGAGCAAGCACGGCTGGCATCCAGGTGGGAATTCTCCCGAGGTTGGTGAGATGGGCCTAGAAGAATCGCGGGTCAAGAGTTAGGAGCGGGACGGTGGGATTGCCAGTCACACGCAAGCTTCTCCTGCTGGCCGGCCTCGGCGCCGTCCTCACGTCGTTGTTGCTCGGGTGGCAGGTCACGCTCGGGTTTGATCTCGCCTCAATCGCTCCTGCGTCTCAGACTTCCAACGATATCTATTACAAGACCGAGGGTGTCCCTGTTGGCCCGGCTGCCCCCTCCTCCCGGGAGGTCGCGTATCCCCGCTATGGTCCGCTCGATAGTCGGATTCTGATCTGGTTTGTGACGCAGCAGCACACCTATTTCGGCGGCTTTGTGCTGGCTCTTCCGATATTCTGCATGATTTTCGAGGTTCTGGGGCTCATCGCCAGGGACAGGCTGTCCGCGACCCGGTACGACCGACTCGCCAGGGATTTCCTGCAGGTTGCGCTTCTTGCCTTATCCCTGACGGCCGTAGTCGGCAGCCTCATGCTCGCGCTCTTCCTGAAGCTTTATCCCAGCTTTATGAGCTATATGGGCGGCACTTTCCGACCGATGATGCCCATCTATGCCGTCGTCTTTCTGGGAGAGGCGGTCCTCTTGGCTGTCTACTACTACAGCTGGGACCGTATGATCCACCCTGCTTACAAGTGGGGGCATGCGGCACTCGGAGTTGTCGCGAACGGCTTGGGAGTGGTGCTCCTCTTGTTGGCCAATGCCTGGGCGGCCTTCATGATGGCCCCGGCGGGTGTGGACGAGCAGGGGCGGTACCTCGGCAATATCTGGCACCTGCTGCATTCCGCTCTGTGGAACCCCCTCAACGTTCATCGCTTCTTGGCAGACCTCATGTCAGGAGGCGCCGTGGTGCTGGCGTACTCGTCTTACCGGTTCCTCACGAGCAAGTCTGACGAGGAACGTGCATACTATGACTGGGTTGGCTATGTTTTTCTGTTCATCACAGTGTGTGCCCTCCTGCCGATGCCCTTCGCCGGGTACTGGCTCATGCGCTCCGTATATGCGTTTCGGCAAAGCATGGGGGTGACCATGATGGGCGGCCTGCTCACGTGGCTGTTCGTTGTACAGACCCTACTCATCGGGGTGTTGTTTCTCGGCATCAATTACTACTTGTGGCAAAGCTTGGGCCGAGTCCGCGGGGGGGAGCGCTATCAAAGCTCTTACCAGTACCTGGTCTGGGGCCTGATGGTATGCCTGTTTGTCTGGCTGACGCCGCACACGGTGATCATGACCGCCAGCGAAGTCAAGGCCATGGGGGGCGCCCAGCATCCGGTGATTGGCAATTACGGCGTCATGTCGGCGAAAAACGGGGCCATCAACGTCATGATCTGCCTCACTGCCCTGGGATACATGCTCTATCGACGCGCCAATCGAACGATGGTCGTGTCCTGGGTGCGGACGGGAAACATGGTCCTGGCCATCCTCTTTGGACTGGGAATACTGAACATCCTGTGGCTGTCGATTTACGGCTTTTATCTACCCGCGAGTGTGCGAGTGGGCCTGTCTTCGCCCCAGGCCTTCACGACGCTCTCGGTCGTCTCGGTCGGTGTGCTGATCAATCGGGCGATGTTGCGCGGAGCATTGGTGCATGGCCCTATCGAATGGGGAAAGATGTCCGTACGCGGCATGATCGGCCTCTTTGGGCTGGCCGCCGCTTTTACTTGGGTGATGGGCCTCATGGGCTATATTCGCTCGTCCGGTCGTCTGTCATGGCACGTGAATGAGATCATGCCGGATCTCTCTCCCTGGGCCTTTACCCCTTCCCTTGGATTTGCCGCGAAAATGGTGACGCTCAACTTGGTCGTCTTCTGGCTCGCGGTCCTCCTGTTGTTTTGGATCAGCAGTCGTGGACGTCAGCCCGTGTCGCTCGACGAACTGCAGTCTGCGCAAGAACCAGGGTTGGTACCGCCGGGCGAGCGAGGGGTGCAGCCGTCATGAGCGATGCGCGGGGCGCTGGCATACAGAGGATCCGGCATCAGGCGCTGCTTGTCATCGGCCTCGTTTCCATTGCGGGCTTTGTCGCAGGAGACACGACCGTGGCGCAAGGACGGGGTCCCATCGTGCTGGAAGACTTCCGCTCGAACGATGGGACGGGGTTTCCCCGAGACTGGAAGGCCCAACGGAACGAAAGCCAGGGCCGACAGGCCTACACGATAAAAACCGAGGGAGCCTTGGCATATCTGGCAGCGAAAGGAGCCGACCAGCGGGTATATAAACGCATTGCCTGGGACCCCAAAGCGACTCCGTTCATCACCTGGCGCTGGCGGGTCAAGTCCGCGCCGGCCGGGGGAGATCTGGTGGCGGCCGTGTTTGTGTCCTTGGACACGGATCTGATGGTGATCCCAGTCGCGAATAAGTATGTGTGGAGCGCCACGAAGCCAACCGGCACGATCACCGAAGGAGGTCTCTTTGACGCGTCGGAGTTCGTGATTCGGTCAGGCCTGCAACCGATCGGCGAGTGGGTGGAGGAGCGCACCAATGCGTACGAGGACTTCAAGCGGGTCCACAAGCACGAGCCTGCTGCGCAGGCTTGGGGGATTTCGCTCTTCGCGGGCCCAGGCGTCGAGATGGATTTCGGACCGATCAGCGTTTCTCCCTCCTAATAGGTGAGGAAGCAGTCCCGTGACGTCCACCGGCGCACCGTGTTCTCGCTTCTCCTCGCGGGTCCTCATCGACATGACATTCGGTGCCCTGGTTATGGGCTCCATTGGCACCATGATCGGGCTGATTCTTGGGGGGCAAGCTCACCTGGTCGGGGCTGGTATCGGATTGATCTTAGGCACGGTCGTGGGCGTCTTCGGCGGACGTCGGTTTCTGTTCAGCATTTTGATCGGGGCCGTCTTGGGTGGGACATTGGCATGGGTACTTGTGGGTGCCGAGAAGGTCACCTTGGGGGCCGGCGCCGGCGCCGCAATGGGTGGCTTCCTCGGCGTGCAGGTCTCCATGCTCTTGGACATGCGGGCCGAACGCAAACTGGCTGGGGCTGCCAGGGAGCCGGAAGAGAATTAAGCAGCCGTTCCTTGATTCAGTCCAATGGAGAAGCATGGAAAATAAAGGCGTACTGATCGGAGCAATTATCTTCGTATTTGCCTCGTTTATCCTGATGATCGTCGGGCTGGTGTATGAGTCCTATAAGGCCAAACAGAGCCGGGATCTTGCGGCTTCCATTCAGACGGAGAGCACGCCCGTGGCAGTTGCCGCGGCTCGCGACTTCTCGATGTACAAGACCCTCGTCGGGGATGAGGGTCGCGAGATGGTCCAGATTCCCGAAGGGCCGTTCACGATGGGGAGTCGGGACGGGGATCCCGATGAAGCGCCTGAGCACCAGGCCTTTCTCAAGTCCTATTACATTGATGTCAAGGAGGTTACGCAAGCGGACTATGACCGCTTTGTCAAGATGACCAAGCGGGGCAAGATCTTTGTGCCGGTGTTCGAGGACGATATTTCCAAGATCATGAAACCGGAACTTCCCGCCATGGGTATGTCCTGGGCCGATGCCGACGCCTTCTGTAAGTGGGCGGGGAAGCGTTTGCCAACCGAAGCGGAATGGGAAAAGGCGGGCCGGGGTGAAGCGAAGCGACGCTACCCCTGGGGCGATGAGTTCCGGACCGGTTATGCCAATGTGGACGGCTCCGAGGATGGATTCCCGTACTTGGCGCCTCCTGGCTCGTTTGAAGCAGGCCGAAGCCCTTACGGCGTCTATGATATCACGGGCAATGTGGCGGAGTGGGTCGCGGACAGTTATGATGAGGCCTACTATCAGAAGACTCCCTACCGCGATCCCAAAGGACCGGTCGAGGGCGAGCACAAGGTAATTCGGGGAGGGTCTTGGCGCGAGAACGAGCACAACGCGAGACTCACCAAGCGATTCCAGGCGAAGATGTGGCGGACTGACAGTACGATCGGCATTCGGTGTGCGAAGGACGCAGAGGAACGACAGGTTGATTCACGCCAGCAATAGCGCTCGATACCGGTGAGGGCCAGGGTGCCTTCGAGACTGGTTTGTCCAGCCTAAGCCATGCTTGAGACCAGGTTCAAAGTGGCTCTGCTTTTGACCGTGCTCTTCTTTACGAGCCTGCCGGTCATCGGCATCTTCCGAGGGACAACGGCTCCCCCGCAAGACCCAGTTCTCCCGTCCTCAGCGAGCGACGCGGCCCCGTTCACAAAACATGACGCGGCCAAGATAGACGAGCCTCTTACTGAACAAATGGTACGTATCCAGGCTGGTTTCTTCGTGCGCGGCACCACAGCCGGTGGATACGATGAGAAGCCGGAACGCAGGATTTTTCTGGATGCCTTTTCCATCGACCGCTATGAAGTCACTAATCACGGGTATCAGGAGTTTGTGGCTGCAACCGGCCATCGAAAATCTGGACCGCCGGCGCGATATGCAAAGAATATGGCTCGGATGCGGGGTCTCAATCAACCGGTGGTCTATGTGTCCTGGGACGACGCCGAGGCTTACTGCCGCTGGAAGGGGAAGCGTCTACCGACCGAGGCAGAATGGGAAAAGGCCATGCGCGGTGTGGATGGCAGACGCTGGCCGTGGGGGAATGAGCCGAATGCGCTGGCTTCCAATTGGAGTCATCCCAGCGATGGGTTTGAGGTGACGGCACCGGTCGGCTCGTTCCGTCAAGATGTCAGTCCCTTCGGTGTGGCCGACGGGTCAGGGAACGTCATGGAATGGGTGGCGGACTGGTACCGGGAGGATGCCTACAGCGAACCATTCGATCGAAACCCCAAAGGGCCTGACCACGGTGTGTATAGAGTCATGCGCGGGGGAGCCTACACCAGCACTGGAATCGATGTCCGGATCACCAGTCGAAGTCGCATGGTGCCGGATTTCCGGGATGAAACGATAGGGTTCCGGTGTGTCGTTTCTGACCCCAGTGGAGGGCAGGAGACAGGATCGAGTAGAGAGGAAAATATCACAGAAAATCAAAGTAGTAGAGGATGAGGAAGACCGCCAAAATTATATTGACAACCATTCCAGCCAAAACTATAATGTCGAACACTTTTGAGTTCTTGCCCATGAGATAACCTCTGAGTAAAAAACAGGAAGAGACGTTTAACATAGAGTCAAGACCCTGTCAAGACTGAGCCGGCATGACGGGGGCGCATACTAGCATATGACGAGGAGAAGACATGGACACAGCTGAGAACGAAACCCACACTAAAATCGGAAAGATGATCTTCTACATCACCTGCGCGGTGGGCCTCTGGTTTTTCTACTGGTTTGCCGGGATTCAGTGCCCTTGCTGAGGGAAGCTTTGAAGACACTTCCGCGCGTTGGGTAACCCGCGGAATCTAACGTCTGTCGAGGGCCCAAGAGAAAAGCTAAGGGAGAAGGGACACATGGGGAAGACCATTTTGTATGTGGTGATTTCTTTGGCGATCTCGTTGACCTACTTTACGATCGTTGATCATTTCATGATGGATATGCAAGGGTTGGACTACTGGTACCTGTTCCGGAAATGACCGGGAATTCTGGTCGGGATCTCCTCCAGCAGAGGCAATTTTCCTTGGAATGTTAGGGCATTATGGCATAGGTGGTGACAGGCGAGGTGTCGCGTCACCGTTTGTTAAGGAGGTAAGCCAATGGGCGGTGTAACCCGAAAAAAGTTGATGGCGACCATGGCGCTGGGTGCAATGGTTGGCCTTCTCCTCCTGCCGATTATCGTATCGATTCCCGCGCTGGCGAGCGGCGGAGCGGAACCGGCGGCCGGAGGGCCTCCGCCTGATGCGGCCAAGAAGGTAGAGGGCGGGGCTGGGGACAAGGACAAGAAGGTCGAAAAGGCTCGTGATGTGTACTACAAGACTGAGGGAATCGTTTCGGGGGCGCCGGCGCCGAAGACGACCGACGGCCCTAAGGATTACCCTCGATACAATTTCGAGAGCCGCGTCCTTCTGTGGTTCGCCAACCAACAGCATCTCTATTATGGCAGCTTCGTTCTTGCGGTGCCGATCTTCTGCATGGTCATCGAATTCATGGGGGTGGTCAGCAAGGACAAGGCCATGGCGAAGAAGTATGATCAACTCGCCTATGACTTCGTCAAGATCAGTCTGACGGCCTACTCTCTGACGGCTATCTTAGGTGGGATCCTCATTTTCACCTTCCTGACGTTGTATCCGGCCTTCTTCGGGTATCTCTCCAGCATTTTCCGACCGGTCATGCATATCTATGCGCTCATGTTCGTGGCAGAGAGCGGTACCCTTTATATCTATTACTATGGCTGGGACAAGATGAAGGTGGGGCTTCTGAAGTGGATTCACCTCAGTATGTCGGTGGTGTTGAACGTCATCGGCACCGTGCTCATGTTCCTGGCCAACTCTTGGATCGGCTTCATGATGTCGCCGGCAGGGGTAGATGAGCAAGGTCGCTTCCTCGGCAACATCTGGCATGTGATCCATACCGCGCTCTGGAACCCACTAAACGTGCATCGGATCCTCGGGAACATGGCCTTTGGCGGCGGCGTGGTGGCAGCCTATGCGGCCTATCGGTTCTTGGCGTCCAAGACCGATGAGGAGAGGGCTCACTATGATTGGATGGGCTACATCGCGATGTCGCTCGGCGTCGCGTTTCTTATCCCGCTGCCCTTCGCCGGCTACTGGCTGATGCGCGAGGTCTATGCCTACAGGCAGCAGATGGGGATTACGCTGATGGGCGGCCTTCTCGCGTGGCTGTTCATTATCCAGGCCACGATGATCGGGATTCTGTTTCTCAGCACGAACTACTATCTCTGGCAGGCCCTGGGCCGGATGCGGGGAGCAGAAAAGTATCAGCGATACATCAAATATATGGTGTTCATCCTTGTGTGCGGGTTCCTGATCTTCATCACGCCGCACACCATCGTGATGACGCCGGCCGAGTTGAAGGCCATGGGTGGGCAGCAGCATCCGGTGCTGGGCAACTATGGGGTGATGTCGGCGAAGAACGGTGGAATCAACGTGATCATCACCACGACCGTGCTGACTTTCATCTGGTATCAGCGTGGGAACAAGGTGCCGGTCGTGAAGTGGGCCCAGTTCGGCAATATCTTCATGACCTGTTTCTTTTTCCTCGCCTACGTCAACATCATTTGGCTCGCTATCTATGGGTATTATATCCCGGCCAATGTGCGAGTGGGGCTGTCTGTGCCCCAGGTGGCGACCACCCTGTCCTGCCTGTTCTTTATGACCGCTTTGAACCTGGTGATGCTCAAGGGGGCGAAGTTGAGCGGACCGGTCGAGTGGGGGAAGATTTCGGTCCGGTCGCAATACGCCCTGATTATGTTGGCCACGGCCTTCACCTGGATGATGGGGCTGATGGGCTACATCCGGTCATCGGTCCGCCTCTTCTGGCACGTGAATGAAATCATGCGCGACAACTCCCCCTGGGCGTATACGCACACAGTGGGATTTGCAGCGAACATGATTTCGTTTAACGTTCTGTTCTTCTGGGTCAGCATCCTCTTTGTCTTCTGGCTGGGGGCCCTGGGTGCGAAGAAGGTTCCAGTTGAAGCCAAGGTGACTGTTCCTGGCAGGGCACCGGAGCCAGCGACGGGACATTAATTCTCTATCTATCAGACTTGAGGGGCGCGCCCGTAAGGCTGGGCGCGCTCCCGGGAGGGTTCAGACGTGGCTGAGCTGTTTGAGGCTGCATTCGGAATCGGGTGGCCCGTTCTGGCTATTCTTGTCGCCTTGCTCGTGTACTTTCAGGTGAGCATCGCTGATCCTGAAAAGAAAAAGCGCGCTGTTTTCAAGACGTTCATTGGCATCATCGCTGCGGCGATGGTCTTCATCGCGATCGCCAACTACAAGATCAACTTCTACGGTAATTCCCGCCTCCTCCCGGTCTCTCTCGTCATGATCACGGCCCTTGCCTTCATGATGGGCCTCTACTTCTCCAATATCGGTGCGCTGCTGAAAATCGGCGGCTTTATGTTCCTGGTCGCCGCTGCTCTCTCCGGGTATGGGAACTGGCTTCCTCAGGTGGAAGGTGGATTTCCGCCGCCGGACGTCAAGTTGCAATTCGATGCCATGAGCACCCAGCAGTTGGGGGACGAAGGAGAGAAGATCATCTTCGGCGGCATCGGGCAGAGCAAGGTTCAAGGGGCGATCGGGAAAGGGCAATGCCCGCTGTGCCACGGCTTTAACGAGGGCTTCTTGAGCGAGCGGGCTCCGAACCTGTTTGGAATTCCAGATCGGTCCAAGCAGAGACTCGACGATCCTCGCTATCACAAGGGCAAGCCTGGTGACCGAGATACGACCGAAAAAGAGTCTTTCCCAGGGTCTGGGACTGCGGAAACTGGGCAGGAGTACATTTCTGAGTCGCATGCCTGTCCCAACTGTTATGTGGTTGCGGGTTTCGGCGTGAAGGGGACCAACGACAAAGAAAGCCCCATGCCCAAGATTCACAAGCCGCCCATCTCGCTGAGCCTCGGAGAATTGGCGGCGGTGGACACCTGGATGTATGTCCGCGAGGGAAAGGAAGCTCCGAGCTACGAAGAGATCATCAAGGCCTATGAGAAGTTTATCCCGGAGGCGGATCGCCCGAAACAGCAGGAAGACAAGCCGGCTGCCGCCACCGGGGGCGTATTGGCGGACGGCTCCGAGCCCGTTGATCAAATCTTTGCGAAGGCGCAGTGCGTGGTCTGTCATACGATTCCAGGGATCCCCGGGGCGATGGGGACGGTGGGACCGAAGCTGGTCGAAGGTACCAATGCCCCAACCCGCCTTAAGGACCCTACATACAAGGGCGGTGCGAAGACCGTAAGGGAGTACATTACGGAGTCGGTGATCTCGCCGAGCACCTACGTTGTCAAGCCGTTCCAGGACGGCGTCATGCCGAAAATCTTTGGGCAGAAACTGAGTGCCGGGGCTCTCAACAAAATTGTGGACTACCTCTCCCAGGTTCAAGAGGGAAAAGAGCCTCCAAAGATTAACTAGCGGCTTTGCCTGCGGGCAGTGACGGTAACGAAGGAGTCATAAAAATGAAAGCTGTGGGTTTCGTCCTCTTTGGCGTCGTCGCGGGTATCATCTTATTGCTCTGGTTCGGTGTTATGCCTGCCACGTCCCTGAAGCTGGTTGAGGGCTGGATGCCTATGCAGATGTTGTTCGAATTGGCGATCTGCGTGGCGATCTTTGCTCTTGCGAGCTATCTGCTGAATGCCGGGGGCGTCCAAATTCCAAGGTTCTGGCAGGGGATCGCCTTCTGGGCGTTCATCCTCCTGTATCTAAAATATCGGGTATACCCGCCGATACCGTTCAGCGTTCGTGCCATGTACGGCACGGTTTCGCTGATCGCGGTCTTCATGTGGATGTCCAGTAGCGAGGAGGATTGGAGAAAATTCAAGCAGCCGATCCTCAATGTGCTCGATGGAATCAGCGGGTTCCACAAGGCCCTCCGCACGGGGTACTTGATTCTCATTCCGATTCTGATCGGGGGGTTTTCTTATCTGTCCTTCCTCCCAAACCTTGATGAGCCGATCGAACTAAGGACGGTACATCCCGCCCCGCCTGCGAGCACCAAGGTCCATGGCAAGACATTTGTTCTGCAAACCTCCCAGAATCCCTATCGGGTAAACCCTGAAGGGAAGTATGATCAGGAATACACGAATGCGAATATTGTAGAGCAGAGCATGGGCCGTCTCATGAAGCCCAATGCCAACCCCTGGGATGAGAAGGCGGAAGGCTATCTGAAGTACGTTCGTGAGGGGGGAGAGATTTTTTTCCAGAACTGCCATTTTTGCCATGGGGATAACTTGAACGGGCGCGGACTGCATGCCTTTGCCTTCAACCCGATTCCCGCGAACTTTACAGATCCCGGCACGATCGCGCAGTTGCAAGAAAGCTTCATCTTCTGGCGAGTCTCGAAAGGCGGAATCGGGTTGCCGACCGAGAGCTTCCCCTGGGCCTCCGTGATGCCGCCATGGGAGCAGCACCTGACGACCGATGAGATTTGGAAGGTGGTTCTGTTCGAGTACTGGCACACCGGCTATTATCCACGGACGTGGGATTAATTCTGAATTTACTGGCGAAGGGGTAAGCTTATGCGCAATTCGTGGTTGTGGACCAAACCGACCCTTATCCTGGCCATTGTGGTGGCTGTCACGATGGTCTCCGGGAGTGCCGTCGTATGGACGTTCGCCGAAGACAACAGCGGAATTCCTGAAGGCTTTAAAAAGGCAGAGCTCGTGCCGCTTCCGCCGGCGGATTTTATCGAGGCCGGCAAGCGGGTGTATTTCACCAAGTGTGTTTGGTGCCACGGGGTTGATGGTGCCGGCGACGGCCCGGCGGCTGATCGTCTCTGGCCGCGCCCGCGCAATTTCAACCAGGGAACCTTCAAAATCAGACATACAGCGAGCGGTGAGCTTCCCCTGTTCGATTACAAGAAGCCGGTCAAGGGCCAGAACGACCTCTTTGAAACGGTCACCCACGGCCTCCCCGGGTCGGCGATGCCTTCGTGGGAAGGGATTCTGACCGAAGAGCAGCGCCTCCAGGTGCTCTCTTTCGTAACCACGCAGCTAGTGAAGGACAGAAAGTTCGACGATAAGGCGACCGAAACTCAGACTGTCCTCCAGCTTGACACCATAAAGCCGGTTCCAGCGACCAAAGAGAGTCTGGAGAAGGGCTCCCAACTCATCGTCGATAAGAAATGCATCGAATGTCACGGTGTCGATGGACGGGGAGATGGAAACGCCTTCAACCTCAAGGACGACTGGGGCTTTGCGATCCAGCCGGCCAACTGGCACAAGTGCTGGAACTTCCGCGGGAGCCGCCAGGATCCCTACAACGTGAAGAACATCTTCCGTACCTTCTCGACGGGAGTGAACGGGACGCCGATGCCCTCGTTTGCCGATAATACGACGGTTGAAGAACGGTGGCATATCGCCAACTGGGTGAATTCGCTCTGTGAGCGGGATGCGAAGGGTGAGCCACTTCCTATTGACCCGCTCACGGATAAGCCGAAAATCAACTTTGTGGTCCGGTCTGGCCCGATTGAGGGAGAGATTCCAGACGATCCAGAACATGAACTCTGGCAGAAACGGGAGCGCCGGCTCATTGCCCTGGGCGGCCAGATCACCCACAAGCCGAGGAACTTCGTCACCCGCATTGACGATCTGTGGGTGAAGTCCATTTATAACGAGAAGGAGATCGCCTTCCTGGTCCAGTGGGACGATCGCTCAAAGAGTGTGGCGACGGAAAAGCTGAAGTTTGCACCGACGGAGGTCAACCTCGATCAGTATGGCATCAAAGAGCAGCCCCCCAAGACGGGAGAGGCAGAGTCCATTGCGTCCAACCAGATCAAGTACACCGTCTACAACGACGCCTTGGCCATCGAGTTTCCGGTCAAGTGGCAGGAAATTCCGCCGCCCTTCAAACCGCGGTACCTATGGGGAGATCAGAAGTACGCGGTGGATATCATCAAGTGGGAGGCGGATGACTCGCTCCGTGCCTTCAAGGGTACCGGCTGGGACCAGGATTTCGAAGACCGCGACGACTTCAACGAGAAGCTCAAACTGATGAAGTCGGAATGGAAGAACGGGCGCTGGACGGTCATGCTCAAGCGGCCCCTGAAGGCTGATTACGATGAAGACACCCAATTTGACATGGGCAAGTACATCCCAACGGTGTTCTTTGCCTGGGACGGCCACAATGGAGATATCGGAAGGAAGATGTCGGTGTCCGCCTTCTACTACACCGTTCTGGAGCCGCCCATCCCGAAGGAGACGTACATATATCCAGCGCTGATCGCCCTGGGCGTGGTTGTCCTTGAAGGGTGGGTCCTCACGCGACGGGCCAATAAGAAGAAGGGCAAGGCGATCTAAGCGCGAGTGTCCGATGTCCGGAGAAAGGGGGGTGGGGAAAACCCACCCCCCTTTTCTTTTCAGGGGGTCGTGGAATTAGCGCCGCTGAAGGAAAGGCCTCTATGGGCTACCAGCTTAGGTCGATCACCAGTGTCATCCTTGCGGGTGGAAGCAGCCGTCGGATGGGGCGAGACAAGCGGTTCATCGAACTCGATGGCCTGACGCTATTCGAGCGTACCCTGTCTGTCCTAGAGAAGCTGTTCCTAGAGGGGGTAGTCGTCGTAGCGGAGCTGACACCTGACCTGCCCAAGCTGGGACACTACCGGGTCGTGCGGGACATCATCCCGGCCTGCGCCAGTCTTGGGGGCCTTTATTCAGGCCTGTTTCATGCCACGCAACCGAGGGTCTTTGCCGTCGCGTGCGATATGCCCTTCCTGAACGAAGCCATCATCCGACGGATGATCGATGTAGGGGCGGGAGCCGATGTGGTGATGGTCCGGCTCGCGACAGGCCTTCAACCCATGCACGCACTCTACTCCAAGTCCTGCCTGCCCCGTATGCGCAAGATGATCGACGCCGGGAATCTCAAAATTCAGCAACTGATCGAGGCGCCTGAACTTCAGGTAAGACTCGTGGAGGAGCAGGAGCTTCAGGCGACACAGGACCAGTTCCTATCCTTCCTGAATGTGAATACGCCTGCCGACCTTGAACTGGCCCGGAAAATCCTCGGCGGCGGCGGGGAGAGGCCAACCCGGGTACGCTGATCTATGAGACGGAACATCGTCATCATTCATCCGGGAGCTCTCGGAGACGTTTTATTGGCGTTGCCTGCGATGAGAGCATTGCGGGCCAACTTTCCGCTTCACGAGCATCTCCTGATTGCCGGCTCAGAAGTCGGCAAACTCCTGCAGACATGCGCTGAGGTCGATCGGGCTATCACGATCGAGGGAGACACCCTTGCTACTTTGTTGGCAGCAGGTGCCACGGTACCAGCAAATCCCCACTTATGCCTGAGTCGTTGTGACCTGGTGGTGTGCTGGATGGGGAACGTAGAGGGAGTTCTCGCGGCGACCTTGCAGGGGCTTGGTGCTCAACGAGTCATTCTCCGGTCGCCTTTCGACGGTCAATGGGAAGGTCTTCACCAGTCAGATCGATTTCTTGAGACGGTGCGCGAGGTCATACGACCCGGGGATTACAGTAGCGCACTGAGATTGCCGGACAGCGCCCTAACCACGGCCAGAGGCCTCATCGCTGGAACAGGAGAACCAGGGCTGGGAGTGGTTGCCCTGCACCCGGGTAGCGGCAGTCGGCACAAGTGCTGCCCGCCATCACTTTTCGGCGCTGCCTGCAGAGAACTCTTCGCCCGAGCCTATACGCCCATCCTACTCGGTGGGCCGGCGGATGACGCCACATTGACCGATGCCGTCACGGAATGTTCGGAACCGCATCCCATCTTTACGAGTCTGGATCTTGTGTCGATGGCCGGACTGCTCGCGCAGGTGGATCTCTACGTCGGACACGACTCAGGCCTGACTCATCTGGCCGCCGCTCTCCATTGCTCGACGATCGCACTGTTCGGTCCCACCCAGGTGGAACGGTGGGCACCAAACGGAGACCATGTCAGGATTCTTACTGGGGATCCCTGTCGCTGCCCCACGTCGGAGGAGGTTCGGAATTGCCAACCCAAACCCTGTTTGGATATTCCCGTGGAACGGCTTATCCACGCGTGCGAAGCGATGATTCACCAACCCCAACTATGCGATGGCGATCTAGTGTAGAGCGGTCCGGCGCCTTGTTCTGATCGGTGAGTTATGCTAGATTGCTTCGCTCATTTTGTCTATGTGGCGGTGCAGTAGGGGAGACCACGTGTCTCAGGACATTGTGCGGGAACAAGTGGTTGGCGCGCTGCAAAGTGCCTTACAGCAGGCGCAACGGAAGGGCCTGCTGAGGATCGGCTCCCTACCCCCGCTGACGCTGGATCTGCCGAAACGTCCCGAATGGGGAGATCTGGCCTCCACCGTGGCCATGAGCCTGGCATCTTCTGAACAACGCTCTCCTCAAGAAGTAGCGCAAATAATTGTGGACAATCTGGAGCAGGGCGACGCGATTTTCGACCGCGTGGAGATCGTCCGTCCCGGGTTTCTCAACATGACGCTCAAGCGTGATCTGTGGCTCAAGGTGCTCCGTGAAATCGAGGAGCAGGGGGACCGGTATGGTCGAGCCGACATAGGGAATGGGCGGCGCGTATTGGTGGAATATGTGAGCGCGAACCCTACCGGTCCGCTGCATGTCGGTCATGGTCGCGGTGCGGCAGTGGGGCAGGTGATCTCTCACCTGCTCGTGGCTGCGGGGTATGACGTCGTGGACGAGTACTACATCAACGACGCCGGTCGCCAGATGAAGTTACTGGGTGCCTCCGTCTACGCCCGCTATCAGGCCTTGCACGGTCGGGAGGTTGAGTGTCCGGAAGACGGCTATCGAGGCTCGTACATCGAGACGGTTGCGGCCCATATTCGGGATCTTGTGGGAGCCGCGCTGCTGGATCTGCCCCGTGAGGCTGCCGAACGACGGTGTCAGGAACTGGCCTACGAGGAGCTCTTGGGTCTCATCCGGCGCGATTTGCGTTCATTCGGAATCGAGTTCGCGTCCTGGTTCAGCGAAGCCGCTCTCCTGTCGTCGGGGTCTGTGGACGAAGCCTTGGCCGAGCTCAGAGAGAAGGAACTTCTCTTCGAGCAAGACGGGGCCCTGTGGTTCCGCTCATCCGCCTTCGGCGATGAAAAAGATCGCGTGGTCCGCAAGCAGGAAGGGGAGTACACCTATCTCGCCTCCGACATCGCGTACCATCGGGACAAGTTGCTTCGCGGCTATGATCTTCTCATCGATGTGTGGGGGGCGGATCATCACGGCTATATTCCAAGAATGGAAGCGGTCGTGCAGGCCTATGGCAGCCCCAAGGAACGTCTCCGCGTCGTGCTCGTCCAGATGGTCAACCTGCTTCGCGGGGGACAGAAGGTCGAGATGTCCAAGCGTGCGGGGGAGTTCATTACGATGCGCGAGGTCATGGATGAGGTGGGCGCGGACGCGGCGAAGTTCTTTTTCCTGATGAGGCGGTCCGACACGCCCCTTGACTTCGACCTCGAATTGGCCAAGCAGCAATCGGCTGAAAATCCAGTTTACTACGTACAGTATGGTCATGCAAGGATCGCGAGCCTCTTTCGGGTCGCTCAAGACCGAGGCATTCCTGTACCGAAGCCCACCGACACGGACCTTCGTGTCCTCGAAAACCCGGATGAATTCACCCTCATCCGAAAGCTCTCGGCGTACCCCTCGGTTGTGCTGGCCAGCGCGGTGAATCTGGAACCGCATCGCCTGACGTTCTACCTGCAGGAACTCGCCGGTCTGCTGCATACCTTCTACTTCAAACATCGGATCCTGCCGCCGGCCGTTGATCTTGATCTGGCGGACGCCGGGCGATTCGTGAAGGATGCCGAGGCCGCGCCAGCCAGGCCCAGGGAGTCAGTGGCGCCTGAGCTGACGGCCGCACGCCTGGCGTTGATGCGGGAGGTTCAGACCGTGGTCCGAAACGGTTTGAGCATTCTGGGGATCAGTGCGCCGGAGCGAATGTAGCCGGCGACGAAAGGGGCCAGAGGGGATGCTGAAATTCTCGGTTCGGCAAGAGGACCTTGGGGGACATGCCCGCGTGGGCGTTCTGAGGACGGAGCATGCATGCATCGACACCCCTGCCTTTATGCCTGTAGGTTCGCTTGGCGCGGTCAAAGGGATTGAGTCGAGTGATCTGCAAGCGCTCGGCTTTCAACTCATCTTGACCAATGCCTACCATCTCTTTCTCCGTCCCGGCCACGAAACCGTGGCGGCCATGGGTGGCTTGCACGCTTTCACGTCCTGGCCTGGCGCAATTCTGACCGACAGCGGGGGGTTTCAAGTTTTCAGCCTGGCCAAACTCTGCACGGTCATGGAAGATGGGGCAACGTTCCAATCGCATCTGGACGGGACAACTCATCATATTACTCCGGAGCGGGCGATCGCTATTCAGGAAGCGCTGGGAGCGGATATCATCATGGCGTTCGACGAGTGCGTCGCGATTCCCAGTTCTCGCGAGCGAGTCTCGGAGGCGGTGCGCCGGACCTCCCAGTGGGCTCGACGGTGTTTGGACGCGCGCCGGCGAGCGGACCAGGCGTTGTTCGGGATTGTGCAAGGAGGGCAGTATCCGGATCTCAGGCTGCAGGCGGCCGAGGATCTGGTCTCCATGGGATTCGACGGCTACGCGGTTGGGGGGCTTTCAGTCGGGGAAGAAAAGTCCGTGATGTATCGCATCCTGGAGACGGTCGTGCCGCTCCTTCCCCCTGAGAGACCCCGCTACCTGATGGGCGTTGGGATGCCGGAGGACCTGGTTGAGGGGGTGGCCAGGGGAATTGATCTCTTTGACTGCGTGGTTCCCACCAGGCATGGAAGGACAGGCTGGCTGTTTACTTCCTTCGGGCGCGTACTGATCAAGAATGCTCAGTATGCGCGCGACGAGCGGCCGATCGATCCCGCGTGTTGCTGTCCCGTCTGCAAACGCTACTCGCGGGCGTATTTGCATCACTTGTTTCGCGTCAAGGAGATGCTCGGCGTGCGTCTGAATACCCTTCATAACTTGTACTATTTCGCCGACCTGATGCGGCGCATACGGAGCGCGATCGACCAGGGCACGTTCGAGCAGTTCCGAGACCAGTTTCTCAGAGATTGGCCAGGTGCGGGGAAGCGTGGTTCTGGGATGTCGGAAAGCGACCGCACCGTCTGTCCAGGCCCGATATCGGTAGGGATGGGCGATGATTAGCCTGATGGCTTCTGTGGCCTGGGCACAGGGGAGTTCCTCCGGCGGTGGCGGAGGCACGCTGCTCTCTCTGGTTCCATTCGTTCTGATCTTCGTAGTCTTTTACTTCCTGCTCATCCTACCTCAGCAGAAGCGTCAGAAGAAGCTCAGAGCGGTCCTGGACGGGCTGAAAAAGGGCGACAAGGTGGTCACTGCATCTGGAATCTGGGGGACCGTGACCAATCTGGGGAAAGAGACGGTCACGCTCCAGATTGCCGACAATACGAAAGTGAAAATTCAGCGGGATCAAATCGCGCGGCTTCGTACGGACGATGAAGACTAGCGCTCGGCTGAGAGGTTGATGCACACATGAAGAGGGTTGGTGGGCGGGTTGCGTTGCTCGCTTTGGTCCTTGTTCTCTCGTTGGCGTTTTTCCTTCCGTCGTATCCGGCTCTCTATCAGTCTCTCCCGGGCTGGATGAAGAAGGTACTTCCTAATAAGGGCATCACGCTCGGGCTTGACCTGCAAGGAGGAATCCATTTGGTCCTCGAGGTGGAAGAGGATCGAGCGGTGGAAATTGCCGTGGACCGGGCTGCCACCGCCATCCAAGATCTCATCGCCGACAAGAAACTCCAGGTTGATGCCGTCACCCGTACGGGCCATTCCCAGATCACCCTAGAATTCAAGAATGGGGAGCTAAAGCCGGAGCTTCAGAAGCTTCTGGAGGAATTTCCTTCCTTCTTCGAGGTGGAGCAGGGGGGGACGGCGACCCGATTGGTCTACGAACTGCGGGAAGGGGAGATCAAACGGATCAAGGATTCGGCCATCAATCAAGCGCTGGAAACCATCCGCAATCGAATCGATCAGTTCGGGGTTGCCGAGCCGTTGATTCAACGACAGGGGTTGAAACAGATCGTGGTGCAACTGCCCGGCATCAAGGAGCCGAAGCGGGCGAAGGACCTCATTAAAGAAACGGCGCTGCTGGAATTCAAGATGCTGGATGAGGGCAGCAAGGTCGCCATGGAGCTTCCGCAGCGCATCCCGAAGGGCAAGGAAGAAGAGATCCTGAAGCAGTTCACTGATCGGATTCCTCAAGGGGACGAGATTCTCTTCGAAAGGGCGGTGGACAAGGACACGGGTCGGGAGTTCCGGAGCCCCTATTTGATCAAGAAGCGTGTCATGCTGGCGGGGGACGTTTTGAGCGATGCTCGAGTGTCGATCGGGCAGTTCAACGAGCCCTATGTAGCGGTATCCTTCGACGCAAAGGGGGCTCGGGAGTTTGAACGGATCACGGCCGAGAACGTGAAAAAGCGCATGGCCATTGTACTCGACAACACGGTGTACTCCGCGCCGGTGATTCAGGAACGCATCGGGGGCGGAAGGGCGCAGATCAGCGGCACTTTCACCATGCAGGAGGCGAACGATCTGGCGATTGTCCTGCGGGCCGGCGCGCTACCTGCCCCGCTGAAAATCATTCAGGACCTCACGGTCGGTCCCTCCCTGGGGCGGGACTCCATCGAGAAGGGCATCCGGTCCACGCTGTTTGCCGGTGCCTTGGTGATTCTCTTCATGGCGATCTATTATCGCCTGTCCGGAGTCATCGCCGACTTCGCGCTGGCTCTCAATCTCATCTGCCTCATCGGCGCCCTGGCAGGGCTCAATGCTACCCTCACTCTTCCCGGGATCGCGGGAATCATTCTCACGATCGGCATGGGCGTGGATTCGAATGTCCTGATTTTTGAGCGCATCCGAGAAGAGCTTCGGTCGGGGAAGCCGGTGCGTCTGGCGATTGATGGTGGATACGACAAGGCCCTGCTCACGATCATCGATTCACACGTGACGACACTGATTACCGGATTCGCCCTGTTCCTGTTCGGCACCGGTCCCATCAAGGGGTTCGCGGTGACACTCTGTCTCGGCATCGCCATCAATCTATTCACGGCGTTGATTGGGACGAAGGTGGTCTTCGACGTGCTCAACCAGCGTCAGCAAGTCGAGCATCTCAGCATTTAGCCGGCAACATGTCAGACAGCGAGACCGAGTAAGGATGATCAATGTTTGAAATTCTCGGAAAAACCGACATCGACTTTATGGGAAAGCGCTACATCGCCTTCGCATTCTCAGGGGTGGTGGTATTGCTGGGTGTGCTGGCGGTGATCCAGATCATGCGTGGAAGCGCGAACCTGGGGATCGATTTTACCGGGGGGACGGCAGTCCAACTGAAGTTTGACAAGGCCATCCGAATCGACGAGGCCAGGAAGGCGCTGGAAGCCAATGGGCTGGGGCAAGCTGAGTTGCAGGAATTCGTGGAGGAGAACAAGATCCTGATCCGGGTCAAAGCGGCGACGACGATCGAGGAGAAGGTCGCCGAACGGGTCGTGGCGGTCTTCGGCAAGGAATTCCCCGGCAATAAATTCGAAGTTGGGTCTTCGACTGAAATCGGACCAACGGTCGGGAAAAAACTGCAAGAAGATGCGCTCATCGCAGTTCTGGTATCGTTCGCTGGTATCATCATTTACATCGCAGCACGGTTCGAGTTCCGATTCGGGGTGGCTGCGGCGCTGGCCACCTTCCACGATGTGCTCGCTGTTCTGGGGGCGTTTTATATCCTCGACAAAGAGATTACTCTCCTGGTCATTACAGCCTTGCTGACGCTGGCTGGTTATTCGCTGACGGATACCGTCGTGGTGTTCGATCGTATCCGGGAAAACCTTCGGGTACGCCGGCGCGACGCCATCGAGACGGTCATCAACAACGGGATCAACCAGGTCCTGAGTCGGACGATCGTGACCAGCCTGACAGTCGTCATCGTGTTGATCCCGCTCGCCTGGGCGGGGGGGGAGGTGCTGCACGATTTTTCCCTTGCGCTCTTGTGGGGGGTCATTTTCGGCACCTACTCCTCGGTGTATGTGGCCAGTCCCCTGCTGTTGATCTGGCCGGGAGGCGAGGGTCGCCTGCTCAAGCGAGGGTGAAAAAATCGAGCGAGCGTTACCGATTCTTGACATTGGGGTGTAGAGCGAATGAAAATAACGGCTTAGAAAGCCTCACCATGTTACCGAAATGAAACTCTGGAGTCGGTCACCCAGCCTCCAGCGCAAGATCATCACAGCCATTGTGATGGTCGGCCTCCTGCCCTTAAGTCTTTCACTCGTGATCACCTACCTGGAAGAACGGCGCGCGCTACGCGAGACGATCGGGGCCAATTTCAAGGAAACGGCCGTCGAAGCCGCGAGCAAGATTGAAATGCAGGTCACGCGTGCGATCAGCGAGGCGCAGCAGCTCGCCGTTGCACCGTTCCTCCGGACCGCCGTGACTGAGGCCAACCGCAGCTATGCCGGCAAGGACGAGGAGAGCATTCGGGCCATGATTCTGGACTGGCAGGGACGCTGGCGTACGCGAGCGCAGCGAAATGAATTTCCCCTCTTCATTAATCGGATCGTCACCAATACCCTCATCAGGCTCCACGACATCCGCAAGTCAGATTACGTGGGCATCCTGGTTACGGATAATCGGGGGGCGCTGGTGGTCAGCTCGATTCCTCAGGTCGAGTACTACTACGGTAAGGCGGGATGGTGGCAAGCGGTCTTCAAGGAAGGGCGTGGCCAGACCCATGTCAGCGACATCTATTTCGATCCCTCGTTCGGTACGCATGTCTTGAATGTGTCTGTGCCCATTCTTGACGACGAACAGCATGTGGCCATTGGGGCCGTGACCTTGCTGCTGCGGCGGGATTCGCTTTTTCGAGCAGTTGCGGAGGTCGCCATCGGTTCGACCGGTCACGCCATGCTGATGAACGCTGACGGTGTGCCTCTGATCTGTCCGGTCCTGGCCCCGGAGGAGCATGTCGTGACCCCTGCGCTGGTCAACGAAGTGGCGGGTCCTCGTGCAGGCTGGGTCGTTGCGGCGGATGATTCCCACGGAGGCCACAATTCGATCGTGGGATTCGCGCGCGTCCGGTTCGGCGACAAGCTCCCGGCCGACAGCCTAGGGGGCAAGCCGTGGTCGGTGTTGGTTCGCCAGGACCCCGGCGAGACCTATGCACCCCTCAATCAACTCTTGATCAAGGTGGCCATCTACGGAGGGGTGGTTCTGGCCGTTCTTTGGGGAACCGGGATCCTTGTCGCCGGACGGCTTGTGCGACCGATTCGGGTTCTTCACGAGGGGGCACAGCGCATCGGAGCAGGAGAACTCGATCACCACTTGGTTCTGCAAACAGGTGATGAGATCGAGCATCTGGCGGAGGCCTTTAATGCGATGGCCGCCAGTTTAAAGCGATCCTTCGGGCAGCTTGAGCGGCGGATGGGTGAGATTCGCCGGCTGGAGGAGAATTATCGCGATCTGATCGAAAACTCCCCGGAGATGATTCACCAATTGAACAAGGCCGGCCAGTTTGTCCATGTAAATAAAACCGAGCTCGAAAAGCTCGGCTATACCCGTGAAACAATGCTTAGTATGCACCTCTGGGACATTGTTCCGACGGGGAGAGAAGCTGAGATTCTGGCTTACCTGGAGCGCCTCGTCTCGCACGGCCGAAGCACCATCGAAACCGTGTTTGTGACCCGTGACGGCAAGTCGATCGATGTCGAGATTCACGCCACGGCGCTGCTCGATCCGGACAGCGGAGGTCTTGTCTATTCCCGGGCTTTCGTCCGCGATATTACGCAACGCAGGCTTTTGGAGCAACGAGTTCAGCGCTATACGACGCACTTGGAGCAGGAAGTTGCCGAAAGGACGGAGCAACTGTCTGCATCGCAGAAGCGCTATAAGGCACTGTTCGATCTGGCCGCCGATTCGGTTCTCATGATCGACCCGGACGGCAGGGTCATTGCTGTCAACAAGCGCGAAGAGCAGGCGTTGGGCTATGCCGAAAGCGACATGATAGGCAGGCCATTCCTGGAAATCATTGTGCCGCGGAATCGGGAGGTGACGCGCGGGCTGATCGCCAAGATCACCCTGGGTGAGAGCCAGGTCCCGACGCGCGAGATTGAAGTCGTGACGCGATCAGGAGTCGCCACGCCCGTCGAGATGGATCTCATTCGTATCGAGGACGGCCCTATCCCGTCAGTGATGATTCAGCTTCGTGATATCACCGAACGCAAGCGCCTAGAACAGCGGCTTCAGGAATACAGCGAAGAACTTGAGCTGAAGGTCAGGGAACGGACGCGAGAGATCGAAGCGACCAAAACTTACCTGGAGAACCTTTTGGAGAACGCCAACGACGTGATCTACACCCTGGATGTCGAACAGCGATTCACTTACGTCAACAGCAAAGTGGAAACGTGGGGCTATCGCAAGGATGAACTCATTGGTCGTCCCTACCTGTCGGTCCTCTCGAAACGTCATCGGGGGCGCCGGTTGAAGAGCACGTTGGACATTGGCGCGAAACAAGTGTACGAAGTGGAAGTGTTGACTCGGTCCGGTCAAACGAGAGAGGTGATGGTGAGCGTATCCCCACTCCTGGAACCTGACGGAGGGATTCTCGGCGTCCTGGGAATTGCCCGGGACATCACGGAAACCAAGAGGATGGAGCAGCAGATCCGGAATTCTGAAAAACTTGCTTCAGTCGGAAAGCTGGCGGCAGGTGTCGCCCATGAGATCAATAACCCATTGGGCGGGATCCTCAATTGCCTCTATAACCTCCGAAAAGGCACCGTGTCACCGGCGAGAGGAGAAGAATATCTGGCATCCATGGAAGACGGCCTCCGAAGGGTCCAAAAGATTGTTCGCCAGCTGTTAGACTTCTCCCAGCAGCACGAACCGGAACTGTCCGCCACCGACATCAACGCGGTCGTCGAGCGGGTGTTGATGCTCACCACCCATGCGTTTACGGCGAATCAGATCCAGTTGGTGCGTGAGCTTGGCCCGGATCTGCCGCCGCTCATGGTCGATCGGCATATGATCGAACAGGTGTTGATGAACCTGATTCTAAACGCGGTCCAGGCCACCAAGGGCGGTGGAGCCATCACGATCCGCACTCGAGCGGTCGACGGCGTCTGTGCGGTGTTGGTAGAGGATACCGGATGCGGAATTCCGGCGAGTGTGCTCCCGCACATCTTCGATCCCTTCTTTACGACGAAGGGGACCGGGGAGGGGACGGGCTTGGGACTGTCGGTCAGTCTTGGAATTGTGGAACGGCACGGCGGGCAGATCCTCGTCGAGAGCGAGGTCGGCGAGGGCACTGTCTTTACCGTCCGGCTTCCTGTGGTTCGCGATCCCGCGGTGGCAGGGAAACAACTGTGAAGCCCCCGTCTCTCCTGATCATCGATGACGAACCCCTGATGCGCCTCTCCATGATGGACGCCCTCAAGGCCGTGGGCTACGAGGTGCGGTCGGCGGCGACCGGCCAAGACGGGCTGGCCTTGCTCCGCAAGGAACCGTTTGACTTGGTCATCACCGACCTGCGCCTGCCCGGAGCCAGCGGTCTGGAGCTCTTGCAGACCTGGAAGCAACACGCGCCTCGGACTGAGGTCATCGTGATCACCGCCCATGGCTCAGTGGAGACCGCGGTGGAAGCGATGAAGCTGGGCGCATACGACTACATCACCAAACCGTTCTCCATGGAGGAATTGCTCCTGATCGTCGAGCGTGTGACGAAGGTGCTAGCGCTCCGGCAAGAAAACCTCCGCCTGCGGGAGGAGCTGGATGGCAAGTTCGCGTTTCAGGGGATCCTCGGCAAGAATGAGCGCATGCGTGAGGTTTTAGAGAAGATAAAGCTGGTGTCTGCGACGGATTCCACCGTCCTCATTGTCGGTGAGAGCGGAACCGGGAAGGAGTTGATAGCCAACGCGATACACCGCAACAGCCCTCGTCGAGACCATGCCTTGATCAAGGTGAGTTGCGCGGCTCTTCCGGAGACTCTCCTGGAAGCGGAACTGTTCGGGCATGAAAAGGGGGCCTTCACGGGCGCGCTCAGACAGCGGCGTGGCCGGTTTGAGCTGGCCCATCGAGGCACGCTGTTCCTCGATGAGATCGGTGAGATCTCGCCGGTGGTTCAGGTGAAACTCCTGCGAGTTCTTCAGGAGAGACAGTTTGAGCGAGTTGGCGGGAGCGAGACCGTAGAGGTGGACGTCAGGGTAGTCTGTGCCACCCAGAAAGACCTGAAAAAGGAAGTGCAACATGGACGTTTTCGGGAGGATTTGTACTATCGGTTGAACGTGGTCCCGGTTGTGCTGCCTGCGCTGAGGGAGCGGCGGGAAGATGTCATGGTCATTGCAGAATCCATGCTCCAAGATCGTTCCAGCCGCATGAACAAGCCATTGAAGGGATTTTCTCAGGGCGCCCGGGAAATCCTGCTGCGCTACTCATTTCCTGGGAATGTTCGCGAATTGGAGAACATGATCGAACGGGCGGTTGCCTTGGGGCGCCCGCAGGAGGAAGTTCAAGCCTGGGACCTGTGCGGTTTTACTTCCTGCCCGTACCTAGGCGGTATGCTGCAAGAGACCTGCGGATTTTGCAGCGAAGGGCTGACGCGCAAGAGTGATGGCGTCCACGCGATGGATTCCCTCTCGGCGGCGAAAGAGCAGTTCGAGCGGCAATTCATCCTGAATGTCTTGAGCCGTGTACGAGGTAGTCGTACTGAGGCAGCGAAGATGTTGGGGGTATCGAGAAAAGCCTTGTGGGAGAAATGCAAACGGTACGGCATTTCGTCCGGCGCGCCGGACCGGGATGAGGAATAGGCTTAGGTCTCCGATTCGGCTTCCCCGCTCCATCGTTTCACCGTGCGATCCCATGACGCGCTGGCTAAGTAGAGACCGTCTGGAGAGAACACCACTCCTCGCACAGGTCCCGTGTGCCCCTTGAGGGTTCTGAAGAGGTGGCCTGCCTCGATATCCCAAAGCTTGATGGTGTGGTCGTCGCTGGCACTGACCAGTACCTTGCCGTCCGGTGAGACGGCAAGGGAGCGGACCCACGACGAATGCCCTTTCAGGGTCCGAACCTCCCTGAGCATCGGCATCTCAAAGAATTTGACGGTGGAGTCCCGGCTCCCGGTGATGAGGAGTTTGGCATCCGGCGTGAAAGTCATAGCCCCAATCCAATAGTTCATCGGCTTCTGGAACCCGCCTTCATCCTCGACGAAGTAACCACGGAATTCGGTCGTGTCGTCGTCAATGGTTTCTTGCCAGTGCCCGTTGTGAACGACCTTTTCTTCACCACTTGGGAGAACTTCCCAGAGCTTGATTTTCCCGATGTCCGAACCACTCGCCAAGTGAATGCCATCCGGGGAGAACGTCACGCACGGGGACCAATGATGATCATACTGATCTTTGCCGAGTAGAGTCATGAGTTCGGTGCCGGTCGTGATCTCCCAGATCTTGATATCCTTATTGTGGCTTCCTCGCGCCAGCATCAGCCCGTCCGGGGACAGGGATAAGCTACAGACATTATGGTCATAACGCGTGAACAGCAGCTTGGTTGGCTCTCCGGTCGTCGGATTCCAGAGCCGGATCGTGCGATCCTCGCTCCCGGTCGCCAACGTCTGGCCATCGGGCGTAAACACGGCGGCCCGAATGTCATGCGTGTGACCGCGCAGGGATCTTAAGAGACGGCCGGTCTCAATATCCCAAATTCGGACGAGTCGATCCACGCCTGCACTCACGAGAGTGAGCCCATCGGGAGCATAGGCCACTGTCCACACACCGTGTGAGTGACCCCGAAAAGTATTGACCTCTCTGGCCCCCGACTTCCAATACTGCAGCAGGTCAATCCCTCGGGGCGACGGTAGCGGCTCTCGGTACGGAGTGGGGTAAATCCCAGGTGAGGCCGCCGGAATGAGTTGGTCGGTCATGCGAATAAAGCCCTCAATTCGAAACGGAACAACCTCTGCCCTAACGATTGGCCGATTGCAAACCCGCACTCCGGCACATATAATAACCAATCTGTACCAAGGTGATCTTAAGAGAACCTCGGAAAGCAAGTCAAGTCGCCGCACCCGCGACATCCCCCGGGGTTGGAGTTGTCTCGAGGAGGAGAGAGCCCGCCGAGCGGATCACTGAGACATCACAGGGGAGAATCTTGCATATGGAAATCAGGTTTCAACCGGCACTTCTCCAGGAAGTCATTGACTCCTTCGTGGAAAAAACGGAGCGAGAAGGGGATCCCACTTACTATAAGGAGTTTCATCAGTACGCGGATCCCATTTACGAACGGTTTTCATTGGATGATCGGGAGGCCGAATTTAAAAAGCTATACCAGTATCTTTTCGGGATCTGGGGGTTCTCCGACATTGTCCGTGATGCCTTCGACGAATTGCCCGCCCTCAAGGAAAAGATCGGGATCGTCCTGATCAAAGGCGTCTTGAAGGAAGACCAGGAGGGCGTCGACATCCTGCGGAAATGGGGCTCGGTGGAGCACGATCTCGCAAAGCAGTTCGAGGAAAAAGGGCTGAAAGGTGTGGGCATCAAGCTCATTCCTCGCCGGTTTTACGATCCTGCGTTGACCCGGTACTGCCGTCACGAGCTCATGCACATCGCCGACATGTTGGGCCCCGAGTTTGGGTATGATCCCGATACAAAAGTGGGTCAGAACCCGGGCGAAGAGACCCTGATCCTCCAGCGCTATCGCGTGCTCTGGTGCCTCAACATCGACAGCCGCTTGCTGGCCGCCGGCAAGGAGTCCATGCTGAGCAAGGAGGACCGCTTCAAGGAGTTTCGGTCCTGGTATCGCAAGATCCCGCCCACCCAACTAAAGTCCGTCTTTGAAGGCCTCTGGCAGGCGGACACCATGACGCACTCCGAACTCGTGGAGATGTCGACCGATACCACCCGTGTCATGGACAGAGCGTTGGAAGTTGAAGGCTCGGAGGTTCCAGATCATCAGAATAAGATCATGCTGATGCCGGGATTCCCCTGCCCTCTCTGCCGATTCCCAACGTATAACTGGGTTGAAAATCTCGACGCCTCGGTGGAAAAGCATGTTCTGGACTTCATCCGAGAAAATCACCCTGGCTGGGATACCGAGTTCGGGGCCTGCGACCGATGCGTCGAAGTTTATAAGCTTCGGGCCGAAGGCGTAATGTAAGGCGGAGCAGAAAGATGGCCACCGACCCTGAATTTGGGCGTCGCCGTTTCATCAAGGAATCCGTTCTTTCCATCGCGAAGACGGCCCATGAGTACGTGAAGTACCGCGATGCGTCGCCCGCGCCTGCGACTCCCACGCCGCGTAGCGACTGGCTGCGCCCGCCTGGGGCCGTCCAAGAGGATTTGTTCCTGGACCGTTGCACGCGCTGCGCGGATTGTCTGAAAGCCTGTCCCTACGAATGCGTAAAATTCCATCCCCTGGACGGAACCCCGATCATCTTTCCCGACGCGGCACCGTGCCATCTCTGCGACGATTTCCCTTGCATCGCGGCCTGCCAGACTGATGCGCTGCTTCCTGTTCCGAGCAAGGAACAGGTCGACATGGGCCTCGCCGTCGTGTCCCATCGAGATTGCACGGCGGGCCAGGGATGTCACGCATGCGTGTCCCAGTGTCCCATGAATGCCATTGTCATGGACTTGGCAAGCCTTCGACTGAGCGTGACAGCCGAGCGTTGTGTCGGATGCGGAATTTGTGAACGCGTGTGCCACACGGTCAACGATAAGGTCGCAATCAGGGTCACTGCGGCCAGGCTGATTTCGTGACGCGGGGAAATGCAGCGGGGAGACCCTCTCGCCCGGAAAAGGCTTTCTCGAAGAGGACTCGACTGGAATAAGCGGAATATACTTCGTCAATAAAATCAGTTGCTTTGGTCTGAGTCAGATCGCGCTTGACATGCAATTGGGCATTGCCTATGATACGCAAACCTGCGCCAGGAGCTCGATGTTGCGAAGTGTATGGGAGCTGCTGCGGAATGGCCGTCCGAGGCTTTCGCTCATCGGGTTTAGGGAGGGCAGAACATGAATATTAAGGAGAGTGAACGAAGAGTGGTGGAACCCGCCGCGGTCGCTACAGTTCCTGCCGGCCTCCAAGATTCGCCATCCGTAGAACGTGCTCTGGGGCGAAGCAAGCTCTACCTTCTCATTTCGTGGAGCATGCTTTATCCGGAGGACGAGGAGTTCCTTGACTACCTCCAGTGCGGTGAATTCGTTGAGGACGGTCGATCTGCCGTGGAGAGTCTTAACAAGGCGCTGGATGGTGTTGGAGGAGATCGGGCGAAGACCAAACTTGTTTCAATCGCCGGCTACCTCGACCAGATCGAACGGTGGGTTTCCTCCGAATGCGTCAATTGGCAGTTATCTGACCTGCAGGCGGAGCATCGCCGAGTATTCAGCAACGTTATCACCCTAGATTGCCCCCCCTACGAAACTCTTTTCGGGAACGACCACGTGTTTGGGCAATCCCATGTCATGGGTGACATCGCGGGCTTTTATAAGGCCTTTGGAGTGGAACTTTCGAGGGATATCCACGAACGCCTGGACCATTTGAGTGTCGAGTTGGAATTCATGCATTTCCTGGCCTACAAGGAGTCCTATGCACGTTGCCACGACGGAGCCGAAAAGACCCAAATCGTCGTGGACGCGCAGAAGAAGTTCGTCAAGGACCACATCGGGCGATGGGTTCCACTGTTCGCCCGGATGTTGGCCAAGAAGGCTGATTCTGGCTTGTTCCGGATTGTCGCCGATCTCTCGTCGGACTGGATGGATTTTGAAGCAATCTACCTGGGTGTCAATCCGCAGCCCTATTCGGAGGCTGATTACCGTCCCGCGACTTTCACTGCGCCTGAAGGCCAGACCTATGAATGCGGGGCCCAGGATCAGGGGAACGAGTTGAATGTCCTGCTTAATGAGGTAGGGGCACAGTCATTCATGGATCATAAGGAGAAAGACAAAGAAGGGGCTGGCCCGGTCGGGAATGCCTGACAGCGGGTGGTCCAGCCTATTCGGGTGATGGTTTAGTTGGTGGCTTCAGAGTGATCCGGAGCAGTCCAGCAGTACTTAAATCTTTTAATCTAGAGGAGGGTATCTTCATATGAGAGTGATGCAGACACGCAACAAGAAAGTGGTGTTCGGCATTCTTCTCTCGGCTCTCATGGTCGGAGTGCTGTTGACGCTAGGGCAGGTGCCTCTTGCAGTCAGCCAGCCGGTCACCATTCCGGTGAAGTCGATCAAAGGGCCGATCCCGATGGATGGGGCTAATCCGATCTGGGAAGGGGTGCCAGGCGTGGTCGTTCCGCTTAGCGGGCAGACGATCACCACCCCCATGCACCCCAACATCTCCGTAAAGGCCGTTTTCGTTAAGGCCGTCTCGAATGGAAAGGAGATCGGCTTCCGGTTGGATTGGTCCGATCAGACCAAGAATGATACGACCATTGGCCCGCAGGACTTTCGTGACCAGGCTGCGCTCCAGTTTCCCGTGAACACCTCCGGTGCGCCGCCGTTCCAGTGCATGGGCCAGTCAGGCGGTACGGTGAACATTTGGCGCTGGAATGCAGAATGGCAGAAGGATCTTGGAAAAGACAGCGCCGGCCTCTGGGATGTCGACGATCAGTACCCGGGAATTTTCTGGGACTATTACTTTGAAGAGCCGGCGGGTGGTGTGACCTATCCGGATCGAATCGGGCGCAGCCTCGGCCCCTTCAACCCCGGCATTTGGTCTGGAAACATCATGTCTGATCCAACTCTTCGTATCAGCTCGGTTGAGGATCTAAATGCCAACGGCTTCAGCACCTTGACGACTCAGGGGCACCAGGACGTGATTGGGAACGGCCTGTGGGAGCCTTCCGGTTCCATCAAGGGCGGCTGTTGCGTCGGTCCCACTTGGCGGATCGTGGTAAAGCGTGCCTTGGCTACGAGCGATCCCAACGACGTCCAGTTTGCGGCTGGTGCCTCGGTCCCAGTGGCGTTTGCGGTGTGGGACGGCACCAACGTGGAGCGCAATGGCATGAAGGGCATCTCCACGTGGTTCACGCTGAAGCTTCCCTGAGAGTCTGCCCCGAGTAGGGGAGTGTTCCGGGGATCTTTTGATTCCGGAACAGGTTAGGGAAAAGGCCCCGCGCCAACGGTTGAAAAGGCCGATAGAGCGCGGGGCCTTTTTGTTCCAGCCGGGTCGCGTGGGCCGTGCCCCTTTCCTGCGAACTGAAGGCAGCAAGGTTGGTGGTCGGGTGTGGGTGCTCGCTGCCTTGGTTGAATTAGGGCAATCGGAGGGTGTATAAGTAGCAGCAGGGTAAAGACCAGCGATCAGCCTGTAACCTGCAGAAAACATAGAGGACATCCGTGAAGATATCCCTGCTGTTTCCCCCTACATGGCATCCCTCCCAGCCTTACTTGAGTTTGCCATCCCTGACGGGTTTTCTCGCTCAGGCCGGAGTCGGAAATGTTACCCAGCGGGATCTGGGGATTAAGGTCCTTGATTTGGTACTCACGCAAGCCTATGGCCGAGAGGTCTACCATCGGCTGCTTGACAAAGTGAAGGAGCTGGAGCGAGGACGGCAGGGTGAGACTGGCCCTGGGAGCGATGAGCATTACAGTCGGGTGGTGGAAGCCATTGATCGGTTTCCCTATCTCATCGACAGGATCGAACCGGCCAAGGAATCACTGCGAGGCGAGGATTTTTTTGACATCGAGCGATATCGCGAAAGCCTGTTCCTGATCGACAAATGGCTGGAATTGGTGTCCACCCTCTATTTTCCAACGAGGATGACCGTCGTGGACAACCAGTTCAATACTTACTCCATTTACTCCTCCAAAGACATAGGGAAAGCCATCAGAGATGAGGCGCAGAATCCCTATCTGGCCTTGTTTAGAGAACGGGTTCTGCCGTCAATCCTTGCTGATCCGCCGGATCTGATCGGCGTATCAATCACGGCGACTTCCCAGATCATTCCTGGGCTGACGCTGTGCCGACTCATCAAGGAGGCCAACAGGGACCTGCACCTGACCATCGGCGGAAGTATCTTCACTCGGCTGGTAGACAATCTGCGCCGGTGTCCTTCCCTCTTTGAACTGACCGACGACTTCATAGTCTTTGAGGGCGAAACCGCACTCCTGGAATTGATCAACCAGATGGCTGGCAAACGCGATTTCAGCAAGGTGCCGAATCTGATCTTTCAACAGCATGGAAGGATCACGGTCAACCAGCCGTTTTACTCCGAGAATATCAACGAGTTGCCGGCACCGAACTACGACGGCTTCCCCTTGGATCGTTACCTTGCGCCACACACCGTGCTGCCCGTGCAGTTCTCGCGTGGCTGCTATTACAAGGATTGTGCCTTCTGCGCGCTTACCTTGGATCATCAAAACTTCAGGCAGAAGGATCCTGGAAAGACGGTGGATGATCTACAGATGCTCGCTGAGAAGTACCGGACCCCATATTTCTTCTTCACGGATGAGTGCCTGGCCTTATCTCCGACCAAGCGATTATGCCAACAGATCATTGACAGAAACTTGCGCGTTCAATGGACCGCAGAGATGCGGTTCGAAAAGAATCTTTCGCGCGATCTTTTGACCCTGATGCGGGATGCCGGATGCCTGAAGATCGTTTTCGGTCTGGAATCGTTCAACCAGCGTGTCATGGATTTCATGAAAAAGGGGATCACCCAGGCCAGTGTCCGGCGCATTACCGAGGACTGCCTGGACCTGGGGGTCGCGATCCATTGTTACATCATTGCGGGTTTCCCGACCGAAACCGAAGAAGAGGCTCTGGAGACCATGAATTTCGTGGTGGGCAACGAGAGGTTGCATTCGTCCTATGGATTCTCTTGTCAGCCCTGCCTATTTGACCTCGAAAAAGAGGCGCCCATCATGAGCGATCCCGGTGGTTATGGTATACGTCGTATTATGCGACCTGCCTCAGAAGACCTGAGTCTGGGGTTCTTTTATGAAGTCAAAGAGGGGATGACCCCAGAGGAGGCGGAAAAAGTCTACCAGCATATCTACGGGAAGGTCAGTGAGGTGGTGTGTGAACTGCCCTTCAACTATTCCATGGCGGATGGTCTTCTCTATCTCGCTCGAGCCAAGGCACAGGCCCAGCAGGTCCCGGAAGCTACGGTCTCGTGAGGCCGGCGTGGTTGAGCGGCCGAGGCCGTTACATGCGCTGTCAGCCTAGATCGGGCGAATCGCCTCATTGACGTGGTCGAAGGCTTCCGCCTATAATTCCAGGTCTTGGCTCTTTCATCATGAGCAAAGGGGCTGTGCAAGGTTGTGGGAGGGGAAGCAGGCTTGGAGAAAGGGGGTGGAAAGCTCGACGAGCAAGGGATTTTGTTCGACTACACCGTCAAATTTCTCTTGCTGGCGGGGTTTCTAGAGCTTGTTCTCTACCGGCTCGTTTCGCGGTTGGGCATGCACCTCGCGAAAGTGGCAGAAAAGCACGAGTGGGTGCGCATCACTTTCCGAGGACTCTCGTCCATCGGTTTTACACTGCTCAACTTTGTCTCCCTGCTCGTATTCCTTGCGCTCTTCCTCCTGCTCTTGCACAAGACACGGAGTGGCGGTAACGGGTTCTACGACCGCCTGCTGGTTCCCGCCCTGTCGCTTCTGGTGCTCCTCACCATAGCTTTCCTGATCTTCCCTCCGGCCATGCTAGGATCAGTCGTCTATAACCTCCTGTCCTTCGGCGTGCTTGTCTTGACCGTGACCGAGTATCTGCGCAGCCACAAGCTCCGGCGGCAGCGAGGCATGGTTCTGTGCTATGCGCTGGGCGTCACGGGCTGGTTGTATTACCAGACAGTCTCGACCACATTCGGGCTGCTTGGGGTGGTTTCCGCCCCACCACTTGTTCACGAGGTGAATCGAGCCGGTGAAGCCTTCATGGTGCTTGCAAGTATCCTGGTATTCTGGGCCTACGGGGGGACACCCATCTGGAGCACGAACAAACGTCAACGTCGACGGTCCCTGATCTTCTATGCGACTGCCGCGGGCGCCTTCCTGGTTCTGCTCTTTCTCGACTATTTTCTGGTCAGCTATGACCAAGCATTGGCAGAGGGCGTCCGGAAAGCCGGAGAGGGGATCGGTTGGATCTTCCAGATGGGCATGGGATACACGTTCTATCTTCCCTTCGCCTTCTACGTGACGGGCCTGCTGTGCTGGGGATACACCGTGATCAAGCTCATTGCGATCGGGCGGATGGCCGGCTTTGGACTTGGGTTGATGTTCATGGCGGGTTACGCGCTGCAACTTTCGCATCTAACACTTATGATGGTGCTCGGGTTGTTACTACTGAATCTCGACCGCAAACGTCTGGCAGCACCAGCTCGCGAAGGTGTCGAGATGCCCGTGGTGGCTATGCCGGCGACCACTTTGGCAGGCGAGCGAGTATAGGAATCGACACCATGGCTGAACAAGAAGCTCCCAACTCCCCAGATGTCGGCGACCCAGGGTTGGAACCATCGGAACAGGCGTTGGCGCCGGACGAAGAGATCACCGAACTGGAGAAGCATCTTGGCAGTGAACCGGATGACTTCCAGGCTCGTTGCCGCCTTGGTGAATTGTACTTCAGCAAGGGACGCTTGGACGACGCGCTCACCGAAGTCAAGAAGTCCATCGAAATGGCAGAGGCGTTGCGGGTTGAGATGAGCCGATCCCTTGCGATGTATTACTCCAATCTGGGAACGATCTATGCGACCAAGAATATGGTCGAAGATGCGGACGCCCAGTTTAAGAAAGCGCTGGAATTGAATCCGTACGATGTGCTTGCTCTTTTCAATCTCGGTCGCGTGTGCTCGGAAAAGCGGCAGTTTCTCGAGGCCAGGTCCTATTACGAGCGACTCGTGGAGATTACCCCAGATGATCCGATTGCATGGTACAATCTGGCAGGCGTATACGTGGAATTGGATAACCCCTCGGTGTCAGACTACAATACGATTGACATGGCCACCCAGTGTTACCTTCGGACCCTGGAGCTGGATCCCAAACATCTTGAAGCCAGCTTCAAGTTAATGGACATTGCGATCGTCCACCAGAAGACCGATCTAGCCATCAAAGTGATGGAAGATGCCGTCGAACACAATCCGGATGAACCGCTCGCCTACTACAACCTGATCAACGTGTACGACAAGTGTAAAATGTTTGAACAGGCTGAGCAGGCACGACAGAAGCTCAAGGATCGGTTTGCAAAGCGGGCAAAGGAGACCGGCAAATCGTAACGGTTTTACACGAAAGAGAGAGTATGCCATGTTTGGGAGCATCGGTTTTACAGAGTTGATCTTGATCCTGGTCATCGTGCTGATCATCTTCGGGGCAGGCAAGCTTCCCCAGTTGGGGGAGGGGGTGGGGAAGGCGATCAAGGGGTTCAAGAAGTCGGTTCACGAGGCGGATGCCATCGAGGCTGAGGCACAATCGCAGGCCCAGGTTGTGGCGGCGCCGGCGCAGCCAGCACCAATCCCCGTCCAGCAGGCTGGAACAGGGACGGTGGTCGAGACTTCCGTTGCCGACCGGCACACTGCCGCCGTGGCGCCGACCTCCCAAGCATAGGGGTTCGGTAAACGGTCTTTTGCTGGCTGCCTTTGTGATACAGGGTTGTACCTGCTGTCTTCGGTGACTGTGAGGCCTTGGGCGTGGAAACTGGAGTAGAACTCGCGGTCGGTCATATCGAAACGTTTGCCGGTAACGGGAAGTCCCGAAGTACGGGTGATGGCAAACGTGCCATCAAATCCGGCATCCCGCTTCCTCACCACCCAGCGTTGGATAAAGAGGAACGCTACCTGTACTTTGCCGAATCAGGTTCGGATCGTATTCGGCGCATAGACCTGCGAGAAGGCACGGTGCATAACTTCTCCGGGATCGGTGAAACGTGCTACAGCGGGGACTCAGGCCCCTGTGGCGAAGCCGGACTGTATCTGCCACTCGGCGTCGCCTTCGACTCCCAGAACAATCTCTACATCTGCGATTCGGGAAGCAACCGGATCCGGCGAGTGGACCATGGGACCGGGATCATTACAACAGTGGTGGGGACGGGCCAGTGGGGCTTTAATGGTGACGGGCCAGCGTTGGAGGTCAATCTTACGTACCCGGCGGCGATCGCTTTTGACATCAACGACGTCCTCTACATCGCCGACACGCAGGCGCATCGGGTTCGCCGGTACGATCCCCGGACGGGACACGTGACCACCATTGCCGGTTCCTGGTCGGCCGAGGATGAAGAGCGAGAACAGCCGCTGGTTGCTAGGAACCTGGTTGTCCTCTCGGGGGATTCCATCGGCATCGACTTCAGCGACGATCACGGGTGGCTCAGGCCTGAGTGCTCGGACGGGCTCGATCTGTCGTTCTACTTGGATGATGGGCGTCTGGCGCTGGAAGCCCGCCTGTATGATCTGGTGGGGGTTGCGGTCGACCGGCTTGGCGATGTCTACGTAGTTGATAAAGGCAGCCACCGGGTACGGAAGATCCATGCGGACACGGGGATCATCTCGACCGTGGCGGGTGTTTGCCGATATGGATACGACGGGGACGAAAAGCCCGCGATCAAGTCTATGCTGCACGCGCCGGAGGCCGTGGTCTTCGATCCTTTGGGCAACATGTATATTTCCGATACGATGAACCACCGCGTGAGGCGGGTTGACGCCGCCACGGGGATCATCACCACCATCGCGGGAAACGGCGACAGTGGCTACGAGGACAAGAACATGGGTGGTTGCGGGATGGCCCGATTCGTATCCAAAGACTCCGCGGGTCTGCTGAAGCACGGCGATGGGTCGCTGGCGGTGGACGCGGTGGTTAAC
>Ga0187893_10002389_pt1 | contig 41441 bp, 52 predicted proteins | sample MA1701074metaG_FD_139574 | JGI IMG/M metagenome (GOLD analysis project Ga0187893, IMG submission 139574) | White microbial mat communities from a basaltic lava cave in the Kipuka Kanohina Cave System on the Island of Hawaii, USA - MA170107-4 metaG ...
CTGCGCACGGTTGCGGCCCAGGTGACAGACCGCACGGTCGAAGGGGTGTGCTAGGTGGGCGAACCTCACAAGGTCAGGGAAGGGCACACCGATGAGCTTGAGTGGGTTCTCTCGGTGGATGGCGGTCCGTTTGCACTTACCGGCATGACGGTTGAGCTGATCTTGCGAGACAACGAAGGCGATGACCTCGCTTACGCTGGCACCTTCGAAAAGGACGCCGACCAGGTGACAAACCCCGGGCTCGTGCGCTACGCGCCGCACGAGGATGACCTTATCTCCGACCAATCACCCTACGAGGTCGTCGTCCGCGTCACCGACACGGATGGGCGTGTGGCTTTCTTCCCCGAGGGCTCTGGTATCACAGAGCTCCTACTGGTGACCCGATGAGGAGGCCTCCTGGGGCAGGCCGAAATTCAGGAGGTTGAGACATGCCTGCCGGACGGCCGCCGAAGCCGACCCAGCAGAAGGTGGAGCAGGGCACGTTGCGCGAGCACCGCGAGCGCGGCAAGGGTCCCGAGCCGCCCCCGATGATGACCGTCCCGCCGCCACCATCGGGCCTATCCGTGCGGGCGACCGTGGTCTGGAAGCACCACGCCGAGGTCCTCGTGAAGCGGCGCTACCTCGCGGAGGACGGCGGGGACCTCCTGGCCCTCGAGGTCCTGGCCCGCGAGTATGACCGCTATATCGAGCTCCACGAGGACATCTACGCGGGCAAGGAGCCCGAGGGCGTGAGCTTGGTCGACGTCGCAGGGAAGTGCTACCGCAACCCCAAGGACATCGCCATGGACGCGGCCCTGCACAACGTCCAACGGCAGCTCGCCGAGTTCGGCCTGACGCCATCGGCCCGGGCCCGGGCCCGGAGCGCGGCCGCGCCTGTGCCCAAGCCCGAGGATCCGTTCGGGGAGTTCAAGGTTCTCCCGGGCGGGAAGCGGTTCGGTGGCGCGCCGTGACGCCACGGCCGCGCGCCTCCCCAAGCACGTCCAGGCCCGCCTCGACGAGGACGTGGCGACCCGCTACGCCCTGGACGTCGTGCGGGGCAAGGTGCCCGCGGGGCGTCTCCATGTCGCGAGCTGCCGGCGACACCTCGAGGACCTGCGGCGAAAGGGGAGCGAATGGACCTGGAACCTGGACGCGGTGCTCCGCTTTCAGCGGTTCTGCTCACTCCTCCCCATCCCCGACAAGCCCGACCTCCGCTTTGAGCTGCAGCCCTGGCAGGTCTTCGTGGCGGGGTCGCTCCTGGGGTGGCAGGACGCGAACGGGCTCCGCCGGTTCCGCCGGGTGTACGTCGAGGTAGCGCGCAAGAACGCCAAGACCATGCTTCTCTCGGTCCTCACCCTCTATCTGGCCTTCTTCGCTGGTGAGATCCGCGCCGAGGTCTACTGCTGCGCCACCACGCTCGACCAGGCGAAGCTCGTCTACAACTATGCGCGCGACATCGTGGACCAGAGCCCGCACCTGCGGGGGAAGGCCGGGGACGGAACGATCGTCTGCTTCGGCGGTATCGGCCCGCGGGCGAAGCCGCGGCTCTACGATCCGCTCACGGGATCAATCCTCGAGCCCGTCGCGGCCGACTCCACGAAGCGCGACGGCTATAACCCCTCCGCGTTCGTGGCGGACGAGCTCCACGAGCACCCGGACTCACGCCTCGTGGACAAGCTGCGCACCGGCCAGGGCGCGCGCCGCGAGCCCCTCCAGATCGCCATCACCACCGCCGGCGCCGACCAGGGCTCCTACTGCTACCAGGTGCGGGGTCGTGGCGCGAAGGTCCTCGATCACCAGGTGGAGGACGAGCGCGCCTTCTTCTTCATCTGCCACCGCGATGAGAAGGACGCCTGGTGGTCGAAGCGGGCCGTGGTGAAGGCCAACCCCAACCTGGGCGTGAGCGTCCAGTACAGCTTCATCGAGGACGAGATCCAGCGCGCGCGCACAGAGCCCCGGGAGGAGAATACGGTCCGCCGGATGTACCTCTCTGACTGGGTCACCCAGGAGACGCGCTGGATCCCCCTCGCGCGATGGGACCAGGCCCCGCCCCTCCCGAAGCCCGCGATCCTCCGGTCGCGGCCATGCTTTGGCGGTCTCGCCCTTTCCCGCAGCCGTGACATGGCCGCGCTTGAGCTCCTCTTCCCCCCCGAGGGCAAGGAGACCGTCTGGTCGCTCCTCTCGTGGTTCTGGGTGCCGGAGAAGGCCGCGAAGGAGCGGGAGAAGAAGAACCTCCAGAACTACACAGCCTGGGCCAAGCAGGGCCTCCTCCATCTAACCACGGCCTTCGACGGCGAGGCCATGGACTTTGCCGCGGTCAAGGCGAAGGTGGCGGATCTCGCGAACGACTACGACATCCGCTCGATCGGCTTCGAGAAGCATGGGGCGCTGCAACTGGCCCAGGAGATCGAGCAGGAGCAGGGCGTCGAGATGGTGGCCATGCGAATCACCAACGAGCACCTGTGCGAGCCATCCGGGAAGTTCGAGGATCTCTGGAAGACGAAGAAGCTCGCGCACGGTGGGAACCCGATGCTGCGGTGGATGGCGGAGAACGCCGAGACCATCACCGACGGCGCCGGCAACTGGCGGGTGACCAGGGGGAAGAACCCCGAGAAGCGGGTCGAGGGCATCCTGGCCGCGATCTTCGCCCTCCACTGCGCGACCCTCACCGACGAGGCCCAGTCAGCGGAGTCCGCCGAGGGCCTGGTCACCATGCTGAAGGGTTGGGCGTGATGGACGATGAAGCCCTCGAGCTGCGCTTCGAGGAGATCGAGCGGCGCCTCCGCCAGCAGGGCGAGGCCGTGCGGTCGACGTCTAATACGCGGGGAGTCCAGATGATCCTTCTCTCTCGAGCCTTGCGTCGGGTCGTGGCCCTCGTGGGCCTGGGGGTGGGCGTGGGGATCGCGCTACATCCGGGGTGGGGGATCGCAGTCGCGGCCGCGCTCCTCGTCGCCTACGATATGCTTCCGGAGGTGGGGGGATGATGCGGGATGCGCTCATGACCGCGGGCGAGGTCATCCTTGCCGCAGCGTCTGGCTCTGAGCGGGCCGTCTGGAACCACCCGAGCTGGGGCGAGCCATGGGGCGGGGGCGGGGGGCTCTCGAAGGCGGGACCGAACGTGAACGCGGCGCGGGCCATGAACCTCTCGGTCTTCTACGCCTGCATCAAGATCCTCTCCGAGAGCGACGGCCGGATCATGCGGAATCCTTTCCGGGAGTTCGGCCCGGAGGACCGCGAGCTCGCTCGCGACCTCCCGCTCTTCCGCCTGCTCACCATCCAGCCCAATCGCTACCAGACCCCCTACTACTTCCAGCAAACGGGGATGGTGCACCGGCTCCTTGCCGGCAACTCCGTCGCGGAGCTGGTCCCGGGCCCGGGTGGCATCGCGGAGGCGGTGCCCCTGAACCCGCAGCGGCTTGAGATCCTGGACCCCGAGGCGGCCGCGACCGTGGCCTCGAGCCTGGGAGGCCTCGAGGCCCTGGGGATCGAGGGGAACGACGGGGACCCCCCGGTCTACCGAGCCTGGGATTGGCGGGGCCGGCCGCGGATCCTCACGCGAGGTGAGGTGCACCACGTTCCCATGCTGGGCTCCGACGGGCGCAAGGGCCTCTCTGTCCTCACCGCCGCGCGCGAGGCCATCGGCGTCGGGATCGCCCAATCCGAGTTCTCTGGCGGATTCTTCGCCCGCGGCCTCACCCAGCGCGGTGTGCTGCAGCACCCGAAGCGGATCTCGCCCAAGGTGAAGGCCGAGCTGCAGAAGAACATCACGCAGCAGGGTGGGGTCTCGGGGGCCGGCGGGATCCTGATTCTCCAGGAGGACATGAAGTTCTTCGGGATCAGCGTGAACCCCCAAGAGGCCGAGCTCCTCGATGGCCAGCGGTTCACCGTCGAGCAGATCGCGCGGTTCTTCAACATGCCGCTGGCCAAGCTCGGGGCCCAGACCGAGGGCTTTTCGTATGCGAGCGTGGAGCAGTTCATGCTCGACTACGGCGCCTCGACCATGGAGCCGTACCTGGTGGCGAGCGAGCAGGAGTGGAACCTGGCGATCCCCGGCGAGGAGATCTATGTGGAGTGCGACCGGTCGAGTATGAAGAAAGGCGACATCCGCTCAACCTGGGCCAAGCACGCCATCGCCATCAACAGCGGCGTCTACTCGCCCGCTTACGTCCGCTACCTCGAGAGCATCCCCGAGCTTGCGGCGCCGGCGCCGAAGCCGGTTGCGCTGGGGAAGGACCCCTCGAAGAAGGTGGACCTGGTCCCGGAGAAGGAGGCCAAGACCAGGGCCATGGGCTGGGACCGTTGGGAGGGCCGGCGCCTGGAGCGCGAGAAGGCCCTTGAGCGGGCCCGGCGCCTCGATGCCGACGCCTCCCGGATCAAGGGCCTGGCCGAGGCCGCCTCGAGGGCGCTCGCGCGCGAGGAGGAGGTCTTCCTCGCGAAGTGGAAGCCGGGCTACGGCGCCGACGTCGTCGAGGGCTTCTATCGCGACCTCGCCCACCAGGTGGCGCGCGACCTCGCGATGCCGGAGGGGACCGCCCTCACCTGGTGCGATAAGCGCGCCAACGAGTTGCTGCACGGGGTGGAGGGCGGGAATGGGTTCGACAAGGAGGCCTTCGCCGCCGGCGCCGCGGAGGCCCTGACCAAGCTGGCGCTCGAGGACGAGGGGGAACGCGATGTTGCATGAGCTGCTGGAAAGCCTGTGGGCCATGGACGAGCGCGGCCTGGCCCTCCGGAGGATGGCGCTCGAGGGCCTCGCGCCCCTGGTTCGCCTGGACGCGGGGGGCGGCCCGGGCTCGGCGGAGGTGATCGACAATCGGAGGATGGCGCTCGAGGGCCTCGCGCCCCTGGTTCGCCTGGACGCGGGGGGCGGCCCGGGCTCGGCGGTGGTGATCGACAATGAGGGGATCCTCGCCCGTCGCGAGCGCCTGCTCGGGGAGATGCTCGCCGCGGATCCCCAGCTCGGGGGGCTGCTCAGCCAGGCCGCGAGCGGCCTGAACGGCGAGCCGGACTCGAGCCCGATCCGGGTGGTCCCGATCTTCGGGATGCTCGTCCAGCACCCGAGCTGGCTCACCGCCTACGGCCTAGCCACGAGCTGCGATCAGGTGCAGATGGCCTGCCGGCGCATGGTGGCGGATCCCCAGGTCCAGGCCATCGTGCTCCGGATCTACTCCCCGGGGGGGAACGTGCACGGGGTCAAGGTGCTCGCCGACTACCTCCTCCAGGCCCGGAAGGAAAAGCTGATCTGGGCGCACGCGGACAGCGTGGCGAACAGCGGCGCCTACTGGATCGGGGCGAGCTGCGGCCGTTTCAGCGCGAGCCCGATGGGGGAATGCGGCTCGATCGGCGCCTTCACGGTCCACCGGTCCTACGAAGAAGCCGACAAGAAGATGGGCATCAAGAACACCATCATCCGGGCCGGGAAGATGAAGGCATCGAGCACCGAGTGGGAGGACCTCACGCCCGAGGCCCAGGCCCACATGCAAGCCCGGATCGACGCGGCTTACGCGGAGTTCGTCTCCGGGGTGGCGAAGGGGCGGAGCGTGCCGATCGAGGAAGTCCGGAGCGGCATGGGCCAGGGCGCGGCTGTGGACGTGAAGGCCGCGCTCGACATGAAGATGATCGACGACGTGGCCAGCTTCCCCGACACCCTCACCAAGCTCGTCCGCGAGCTGCGGGCCAATGGCTCCGGCAAGGGCGGGACCGGCGCCTCGAGCTCGAGCGAGGTCATGGAGCAAGACCTGGATCTCCTGCGCTGGGCCGCCGAGTTCGGGGTACTGGACCGGATCATGACCCAGCCGTTGACAGAGGGGGGGGAGAGGTCGTAACGTACCACCTGCGTAACGTACCACCTGTTGCGGGCATCGTAGGTCCGCGCCACAACCGACCGTAGCCGCCAATTCAAGGCCTGGCGGGCTCCCTAGCCGGGGAGGGGCAATTTCCTCCCGGAGGGCGAGCCGTCAGGCCTTTTGCTTTGCGAGGGAGAGGGCAGATGGATCCAAAGAAGCTTCGGAAGCTGCGGGAAGACATCGCAGCCCTCGATGCGGAGGCCACCAAGATCCTCGAGATGGCAGCGGGTCGAGAGGGCGCCGAACGGAAGCTGAGCAAGGAAGAGACGGACCGGATCAAGGCGATCAAGGCCGAGCGTGCCGAGCTGGCCTCGCTCGTCACCGAGGCCGAGGCCGTGATCGCTACGGCCAAGGACGCCCTCTCGCGGGCCCTGCCCGCGGACCGCGTGGACGGCTCCCCAGCTAAGCCGCCCGCAGGCGATCAGGCCCAGGCGGCGGCCCGCGCCCTGCTGCCCGGCGTGAACCCCTTCGGCGGACTCCATGGCCACCCCGCGGAGCGGCTACGCGTCGGGGCCTTCCAGGGGATCGGGGACTTCTTCGCGGCGATGGCCAGAACCGCGATCGCGCACCAGCGCCACCAGGGCGAGCCCGATCCTCGGATCGAGGAGATGGGCATCGCGGCCGCGGACGGGCGCACATCGGCGGAGGTTCCCTCCGACGGGTCCTCCCTCGTGGGGCTCCAGTACGCCCAGACCCTCCTGTCGCGGGCCTGGGAGATCGGCCAGATCTTCAACCGCTGCTCCTTCCAGGGCATCGGAGACGGCTACGACGGCGTGTCCCTCCCGATGGTGGACGAGAAGAGCCGGGCCGACGGCCAGCGGTACGGGGGGATCTCCGTGTACTGGCTCGCGGACGCTGTCCCGCCCACCGCCACCCACCCCAAGATCGACGTCGACGAGCTGCGCCTGAAGGACCTGGGCGGTCTCGTCCGCGTGCCCGAGAAGCTCCTGCGGGACGCGACCGCACTCGGCAGCTACATCATGCGGGCTCTGCCGGAGGAGCTCATCTTCCGGGTCGAGGACGCGATCATCCGGGCCAACGGCAAGGGAAAGCCGCTGGGGATCCTCGATCCGAGCTGCTCCGCCACGGTCACGATCGCGAAGGAGGTCGGCCAGACCGCGGACACGATCCTGGCCAAGAACACCGAGAAGATGTTCACGGCCTTCAAGCCCATGAACCGGGCGAACGCGGCCTGGTTCATCAATCAGGAGGATCTGCCTCAGCTCCTGGAGATGAACGTGGAGATCGGGACGGCCGGGCAGCTCGTCTACATGCCCCCGGGCGGCCTCTCCGGGTCCCCCTACGGGACGCTCTACGGACTCCCCGTGATCCCCATCGAGCACTGCTCGAAGCTCGGGGACAGGGGGGACATCCTGGTCTCCGACTTATCGGAGTACCTGGTGATCCGCAAGCCCGGCATGGACTTCGCGAGCTCGATGTTCACCTGGTTCGACACCTTCGACATGGGCTTCCGCTGGAAGCTGGAGCTGAACGGGCAGCCCCTGCTCAAGTCGGCCATCACGCCGAAGCACGCGAACGCGGGCTTCAAGGTCTCGCCGTTCGTCACCCTAGCGGAGCGGGCGTAGGGCCAAGGCTCCACCATCCAGAGAAGAGGGGAAGCAGGTCTCTAGCGAGGGCTCGAAAGACAAGAGGAGCAGGACATGGAAGAGATCCTTTCGGAGCGGGCGGCGGTTTTCACGGCGCTCGCGGCGGTGGCGGACCGCTACAACACCAACCCCTCCACGGTGGGGGTGAGGATGGGCCTCGCCGACCACGTCGCCTTTTTGCTCTCGGAGGGCGCGGGCGGGACCGGAACCGTGAAGCTCGAGGCCACGGCCGAGTCCGATGCCGGCGGGGACGCGGAGGCCATCCCCTTCCGCTACCGGACCAAGGCGCACACCACATCCGTCTTCGGCGCCCTCTCGGACAAGGTGGCCGAGTACACCACCGTCGCCGGCGCCAACAAGGACGTGATCGTCGAGGTGCAGGGCGTGGGCCTACCGGAAGGGAAGTCGATCGTCCGCCTGAAGCTCACCGAGGTGGTGAACGACCCCTGCCTGGCGGGCGTGCTGGCGCTCGCCTCGCGCCTCCGCTACGCCGGCGCCGTGCTGCCCGAGTTGCTGGTCGCGTAGGGCCGGGGTCGCGGTGGCCACGAGCAAGCTCACGCTGAAACGCGTCGCGGCCGGCGGCGACACGAAGCAGGGGACGGTAGTGGTGATCAGGTGAGCATCGCCTACGTCATCATTCCCGACCGTATCGACCAGGTCGCGGCGCCGCCCGCGAGCCCGAAGGTCGTGAGCCTCAACGCCGCGAAGTCCCACACGCGCATTACCTCCGCGAACGAGGACGCCCAGATCAACGCCTCGATCGACGCGGCCACGAGCAGGGTGCAGGAGCGCACCGACCGGCAGCTCATCCAGGCGGCCTATCGCGCCGTGCTGCCTGCATTCCCCTGCCCCGCCGCCAAGATCGAGCTCCGACCCGCCCCACTGGCAGTCCTGGGCCCAGGCCCGGTCCTCGTGAAGGTCGCCTATCGCGACGTCGATGGCGCCGAGCAGGTCATCCTCGACACGGACGCCGACTGTCCCTTCGTGGTGGTGAAGCCGGTCGGGCCCGCCTGTGAGGCTGGGCGCATCGTCCTGAAAGACGGCCACGAGTGGCCCGAGACAGAGGTTCACCCCGAAGCCGTGAAGATCGACTTCCAGGCCGGCTACGGCGTCGTGGCCGACGCCGTCCCTTACCGCCTCGTCCACGCGGTCAAGGCCGGGGTCGCGGAGCTCCTCAACTACCGCGAGAAGCCCGACCTCGACGCCGCGATCGACCCCTTCATCCAGGACTTCATCCTGTGGAGGGAGTAATAGGGCCCGTGCGCGAGCGCGACCCCGAGGCCATCGGCTCCGGCGAGAAGGACCGCATGGTCACGATTCAGCACGCGATCGGCGAGAAGCGCGACTCCAGCGGGCGCCTACAGAAAAAGTGGGTGCCCTTCGCCACCTGGTGGGTCAAACAGGAGGCCCTCTCAGGGACGGAGAGCTTCGCGGCCATGCAGCTCGCGGCGAAGGTGAACACGCGCTTCCGCGGCGACTTCGTGGAAGGCCTCACGCCGCGGGCCACCGTCCGGATCGTGGACCAGGACGGGCGGATTTACGACGTCGTCTCCGTGCGCGAGGTGGGGCGGCATGCGGGCCACGAGGTCATGGCCTGGTCGAGGGCCGAGTGACCGAGGCCATCCCCGTGCGGCTTCATCGGTTGACGTCTGGCGGCGCCCTCGGGATTCCGCCGGACGACGGCTATGTGGACTCCTTCCAGGAGGGGATTCTCATGGGCGCCCTTGTCCCGGAGGTCGGAGGCTATCCGATCCCCGAGGTCTCGATGCGCTCGGCCGAGGACGTGAAGGCGTCCTTCCGGACCGGCGCCGAGATCGACATCGTGTGCCACGAGCTCGGTCCTGACGGCAAGCCCTTCCTCGCCGGCGCCGACGGGGTGGCCACCAAGACGATGCGCGTGCGGGTGGTGCGATGAGCCTCAAGCTCAATCTCACCGGCTTCGAAGGCCTCGGGGCCACGCTCGACCGGATATCGAAATCCGTGGCGGGGCAGGGCCTGGCCGCGGCCGTGAAGGAAGCCGCGGAGATTCCGCGCGCGGCCATGGCCAGGAACGCCCCCCGGAGTGACGAGGCTCCCCACCTCGCGGACAACATCGTCGTCGAGGAGGTGTACGTGAGCCGCGACAAGGCCGAGGTCGCGGTCGGGCCCACGGCCGAGTACTTCTACGGCGAGATCCTCGAGCGTGGAAACGCCGAGATCGAAGCCCAGCCCTGGGCGCGGCCGGCGGTCGACGAGACCAAGGGGGAGGCCCTTGCCCAGATCGGAGAGGCCCTCGGTGACCGCATCGAGCGCGCGGCCAAGGGGGGCGCATGAAGCCCGCCGAGGACGCGGTGCGGGAGTTCGTGCTCGAGGACCAGGCCGTCGCGGCCCTCGTGGGGGACCGCATCCTCCCCATGCCCTTCGACCAGGCGGGCACGGTGCCGGCGATCACCTACCGGCGGGTCACGACGCGCCGCAACCAGACCCTCGACGGGCCCTCGGGGCTCGAGTGGGCCCGCACTCAATACGACATCTGGGCGAGGAACGAGCAGAAGCCCACCGCCGGCGAGGTCTTCGAAGCTCTGAAACTCGCGCTCGACGGGAAGGCCCCCAGCCGTGGGTTCCCGTTCGTCCGGCAGGGCGTGAAGGTGATGAACGTGGAGGTCGGGACCCACCAGGACCTCTACGACGACGCGGTGCGGCTCCATCGGGTCTCGGTGGAGCTCGTCATCGGCTACGGGAAGGCCGCTTGAGGAAAGGGGAATAGGCATGTCGCTGCAGACGACGCTCAACCTGGCGCTCAGCGCCGAAGTGGTCGAGGCCGTGGACCTCGGCACGCGGCGCGCCGAGCTTGTGAAGCGGATCGCGAAGACCTTCGCGGACGGCTCCGGGGCGAACCAGGCCAACAAGGTCTACCAGGACTCAAACACTCTGGCGGGCGGCGCCACCCAGAGCCTGGACCTCGACGCGGGCACGATCCTCGGCCCCTTCGGCGTGGCCGTCCCCGCGCTGGCGCAGGTCCGGGCAATCCTGATCGAAGCCGACCCCGCGAACCCCGACAACATCGAGGTCGGGGGCGACTTCGTGCAGACCGTCATCATGGACGGGTTCGTCGACGACCCCGTCGCGATCCGGGTGCGGCCCGGAGGAGCCCTGCTCCTCGTGGCCCCCGCGGCCGTCGGCTACGCCGTGGCCGCCGCCACCGGAGACGTCCTGTCCGTCACCAACGCCGACGGCGCCGTCGCCGCGACATTCTCCATCCTTCTCATCGGCTCGTAAGGCGCCCAGGCAGGTAGCGAAAGGAGCAAGACATGGCCGAGTATGGCACCAAGGCGGTCCTGGTCCACGGGACCCAGGTCCAGCGTGGCTTGGGAACGACGCCCGAGACCTACGAGATCATCACGGAGATCGTCTCCGTCGACCCGCCTGAGGACCAGGCCGACGACGTCGATGTCACGCACACCGAGGCCCTCAACAAGCGGAAGCAGTTCATCCGCGGATTGATCGACTCCGGTGAGGCGAGCGCCACGATCAACTACAACCCCGCCGAGTACCCGGTCCACGTCAGCCTCCGGAACGACTTCAAGACCGGAACCATCCGCAAGTGGCGGGTCGTGCTCCCCGGCGCCATGGAGACGATCGAGTTCGACGCCTACGTTAAGGGCCTCAAGCGGAACCTGGGCTCCGCCGGCGATGCGCTCACCGCTGACATCACCTGGCGCGTCTCCAACGTCGACGTCACGTAGCCCCGGGCGCCCATGACCAACCGCTACAAGGGCGAGGTCGAGATCGAGGCGCTCGGCCAGAAGTGGACGATGCGTCTCGGGATGAACGAGACGATCGAGCTCCAGGATGCCTTCGGGCTCGAAGAGGACGCCGGACCCGAGGACCTCATGGAGGCCCTCCAGAAGATCAAGACCCTGAAGAAGCTCCGTAGCTTCTTCCACGTGGTCTTGCGCTTCGCTCACCCGGAGATCGACGAGAAGACGGCGGGCCAGGTCGTCACCGAGCTCGGCCTCGAGGCTGGCGTCAAGCACGTCCTCGAGTGCCTCCGCTGGGCGATGCCGGACAGAGAGCCGGCGCCCGCGGGCGGGGGCAAGCGGGGAAAAGGCGAAGCTCCTGGAGCGACTTCCTAGCGGACGCTGCGAAGGCCGGCATCAGGCCCGAGGACGTATGGAGGTACACCCCGCGGGAGATCTCGATCATCGTCAAGGGGGCGATTTGGCGGCAGCAGCAAGCGTCGGAGATCGGGATCACCGCCGCGTGGATGACGGCGAAGCTCATGAGAGCCAAGAAGCTGCCCAGCCTGAAGACGCTGCTCAAGGCGAAGAAGGGACCCCGTCCGCCCCAGTCCCCTGAAGAGCAGCGCGAGATCTGGCTCGAGATCGCCGAAGGGCTCGGGATGAAGGTCACGCGCCACGAGCACCCGGTGATCTGAGGTGGCCTCCCAGATCATCGGCGCCCTGAGGGCGGTCCTCTCCGCGGAGACGGCGGACTTCGAGGCCGGCTTCAAACGGGCGGGCGCCCTCACCAACAACCTCTCCACCGAGCTCTCCAACCTCAACAAGCCCCTCACCTCGATCGGGAAGGACTTCGCCAAGGTCGGCCTGGGCATCGCGGGCGCGGCCGCGGCCGTGGGCGGGGCCGTGGCCTTCGCCACGAAGCGCTTTCTGGACCTCTCCGACGGCCTCGTCACCATGGCCGACAAGAGCGGGACCACGGTGGAGTGGCTCCAGAAAACCAAGTACGCGGCCGAGCAATCGGGCACGACCCTCGAGGCCGTCGTAGCTTCGACGGGCAAGCTGCAGAAGGCCCTCGCCGAAGGCTCGCGGGACACCGTCGAGGCCGTGAATGCCCTGGGCCTTTCCTTCCAGGACCTGCGCAACTCGTCCCCGGACGAGCAGATGGACAAGGTCCTCGCCGCGATCTCGAAGGTCGCGGACCCGACCGAGCGCACGGCCCTCGCCGTGAAGCTCCTGGGGAGGAGCGGTGCCGACCTCATCCCCCTCGCCGGGAACTTCGAGGAGCTGAAGCAGAAGGCGGAGGAGCTGGGCCTCGTCATGTCCGAGAAGGACGTCCGGGCGGCGGAGGCGCTCGGGGACTCGATCGACTCGCTCTTCGCAGCGCTCGGCGGCCTGGTCAACAACGTGGTCGCCGTCATCACGAGCAGCCAGAGCTTGCACGTCCTGATCGAGGGCCTCACCAATATCTTCGCCTCGCTCTCCTCGAGCGTGAGCGGCAACCGCCAGATGATGGCGGACCTCGTCTCCCAGGGCGTCCTCCTCCTTGCCAAGGGCCTCGTCTTCCTGGTCGATGTCGTGCAGGTCGGCATCAACGTCTGGGACGCGCTCCGCCTCACCTGGCTCTCGCTCTACAACGTTGCGCTCCAGCTCGCCCTCGGCTTCGCGACGGTGGAACTCGCGTGGGCGAAGCTCACGGGGGACAAGCAGGCGGTCGCGGACAACGCGCTCAACATCAAGCTCATCGAGGCGGAGATCGCCGCGAACGCCCGGGCCGTGACCGCGGTGGAGGAGAGCAACACCGCGAAGACGAACGCCGTGCAGGGATTCCGGGCGCAGCTCGTCGAGCTCGAGAAGCAGGTCGCGGCCGCGGCGGGGAAGGAGGTCGAGCTCGGGGAGAAGGCGAAGCAGGGTGGCGCCGGCGTCCAGGCGATGACGGCCGAGATGAAGAAGGCGGCCGAGGAAGCCCTCAAGATGAGCCAGGACCTGGACAAGGCCATCGGCCAGGCCCAGGCGGCCTCCCAGGAGGGCCTCGCCGGCGACTTCGCCAAGATCGGCGTCGACGCGGAGGCGCAGCTCCGGAAGATCGACGACCTCCTCCGCAAGGGCCTCGATCCCGCCTCCGCGGCCGCGCTCGCGCAGCAGGTCACGGTCCTCACCAGGCAGCTCGAGGACAACGCCGTCGCGGCCGCGCGGCAGCAGATCCTGGGCGAGACCTTCAAGGACGTCCAGGTGGACGCGCAGAACCTCCTCTCCGTGCTCGCGGAGTTCGAGGCGCGGGGCGGCAGCCTCAAGGACCTGACCGACGAGGCCCTTGGCGCCCTGGCCGAGAACCTGAAGAAGGCCGTCCAGAATGGTGCCCCGCTCACCGCGCAGCTCGAGGAGGTGAACGGACTCCTCAAGGAGAGGGGGATCCTCTCGAAGCAGGAGGAGGCGGCGATCGATTCCGCCCTCGAGGCCCAGCACCGCTACTGGGACACGGTCGACCAGGAGATCGAGGAAGCCAAGTACAAGCTGCAGGACTTCTACTCCGACCTCTACGGAGTGGCGAACCTCCTCGCCACCCTCGGTGCGCCGCAGCTCGGAGAGAGCCTCGCCGGCGCCGTCGACTGGATGCAGCAATTCGATGCGGCCGCGGAGGACGGCGTCCTCGCGTGGGGTGAGATCGCGAACCTGGCCGCAGGCGCGGCGGCTCAATTTCAGAGGGCCACGGACAGCGCCTCCGCCATGAGCCGCGCCCTAGGGGGAGCGCTCACCGGCGCCGGCATCGGCTCGAAGATCGGCGGCCTCTTCGGGCCCGTGGGCGCCGCCGTCGGGGCCGGAGTGGGTGCGATAGCGGGAGCCATCGGAGGAATCTTCAACAAGCCCGAGTTGGACGGCGTCGGCAAGAAGTGGGGTGTCGACATCTCCGAAGGCCTCGCGAAACAGATCGAGGCCGACGCCAAGGAAATCGGGGACAAGACCGCGGCCATCCTCAAGAACCTGCCCTCGATCATCGAGGAGGCGGGAGGCATCGAGTCCTTCGGCGTCGACAAGGCCGTGTCGGCCGCGCACGACCTCTTCTCCCAGATCGAGACCGGGAAGCTCTCGGTGGCGGAGGCGGTGGCGGCCTTCGACGAGGTCTTTGGGCAGCTCATCCCGCACGCGATCGACAAGACGACCGGCTTCGCCTCCGACGCCTTCCTGGAGCTCATCGAGCTCAACGAGCGGTTCGGCACGAAGTCGGCCGAGGTGGCGAAGTTCCTGGAGCAGCAGGCGGGCGCCGGCGTCCAGAGCCTCAACAAGCTCTCTGAGTCGATCGTGGTCAGCGAGGCCTCGGCCGCTGGCCTAGGCGCCGCGGTGGTCGCGCAGTTCCAGGCCCTCCGGGACCAGGGGCTCACGGCCCGCGAGGCGATGGAGCAGCTCCAGCCCTCGATCGACAACCTGCGGAAGAAGTTCGAGGAGCTCGGGATCTCGGGCGGCCCGGCCTTCGACGTGCTGGCCGCGCAGTCGGCCCTCGCCGCGGACGAGACCGCGGGCCCCCTCATCGATGGCATCAACGCCGCCGGCGCCGCCCTCGCCGCCCTCCACAACCAGGGCGTCCTCACCCAGGAGTCCTTCACCGGGCTCACGACGTCGATCGGCGAGACCTACGCGAAGCTCCAGGAGCAGGGCCAGGCGGGCCCGGCGGCGCTGGCCCTCATCCAGCCCGACCTGCAGCGGGTGTGGGAGCTGCAGCGGAACTTCGGCTATGAGGTCGATGCGGCGACCCAGGCCCTGCTCGACGAGGCCGTGGCGAGTGGCCAGGTGGGCGAGGCCCACATGTCCGCCCAGGACCGCATGACGGAGGCCACGGAGCGGACCGCCACCGCGATCGAGACGCTCGTGAGGGCCCTCGGGGTGGACCTGCCCACCGCCGCGAGGAGGGGCGCCGACGGCGTCGAGAAGGCCTTCGGCGGGATCCAGATTCCGCCGATCGACGTCGAGTATCGCACCCGTACCACGGGGAGCGGGGCGCCCGGGGGGGAAAGCGAGCCTCTACCCGAGTTCGCGCGTGGCGGCGTCGGTGACTTCGGCGTCGAGACCATGGCCCTCTTGCACGGCCCGGAGGCCATCATCCCGCTCGATCGACTGGACCGGCTCCTTTCGCGCGCCATGGGAGCAGGGCGGGGACAGGGCGGAGGGACGACGGTCGTCTTCCAGGAGGGCGCCTTCCAGTCCGAGCTCAATATCCAGGCCGATGGCGGGGATCCACAGGCGATCGCGGCGGCCGCGGCGGACGCGCTCGAGCAGCGCGACGAGCGGTTTCGCGGGGAGATCGTGCGGGTCATCGAGGAGCACGAGGCCACCGCGTGAGCACGATCGTCGCCTTCGACGAGACCGAGGTAACGACCGACCCGACCCGGCTCCTCGAGTTCCAGGACGGCGGGATCTGGATGGCTCGGGCCGTCGGCGAGCCGCTCGGCGCCCAGAACCTCACCCTATCCGCGTTTTCGCGCGTAAACCAGGACAGCCCGCTCCGCCTGGCCGCGGCCGCCACTATCAACGGCCCGACGCCCAACGACCCGGCCACGTTGGAGGTCGGGCCCGTCTACTCCTCCGAGCTCCTGGACCTCTGGGCCGTGCTCTCCACGGGCACACCCGTCACCATCCCCTGGATCGTCGAGCAGCTCGCCCGCCTCCGCACGGTCCAGCAGGGGCGCCTGCTCGCCACCGGCGGCGTCGACAGCCTGGTCACGGTGCCTTACGGCGGCAAGTTCGGGCTCCTCGTCGACGTCGGCGTGATGGAGTCCGGAGACAACCTCGAGCTCCGGCTCAAGACCGCCGGCGCTGGGCCAGGGTCGACGGTCGTCGTCGACAAGTACGCCATGCTGCAGGACGCCCAGGACCAGGGGATCTACTTCCTGGGCCCCTGCTTCGCGCGGACGAGCTTCGAGCCGACGCTCGAGCAGTCCGCCGGAGACCCCCGGACCTATGACTGGAAGGTGGTCCTTGTCGAGTGATCCCCCGAAGATCGTCGTCGAGGTCCCGCAGGCGAAGCTCCTCCGCGCCTTCAACCTGGCCATGGACGCGCACCGCCCAGTGCAGCGCCGCGGTCACGCCCATGTCACCTGTCTCGGCTGCTGCCGCCCGTGGCCCTGCCCTGCCGAGCAGGCTGCGCAGGATCTCCCGGCCCACGCCCTGGCGGAACGCTCGAGGACCTGATGCTGGGCGCCCTGACCGAGCCCTGCCCGGAGGCCCTCTGGCCGCTCCTCTTCCTGCGCGAGCTCGAGGACCGCGGCTCGGCCGAGGCCTTCCCCGTCCTCACGATCGGCTTTCCCACGGGAAGCCTCATGTTCTCCGACACCGAGGTCAGCTCCGAAGAGGACCCGATCCTGCGCCGGGTCTCGGCCTGGCCGCGGAACGTGATCCTCGGCTTCGAGGTCCTCGAGACGAGCCTGCCACTGCCCATGTACGTCTTCGAGATCGACGACCCGGACGGGGAGCTGCAGGACGAGTTCCGGGGCGCTCAAGCCCTGGGCGTCTACCACGCCCCGGCGACGCTCCGCTGGGCCATGGACGTCGTGGCCTCCGGGATGTGGCCGCCCGTCCTCACGTGCGTCGTGAAGAAGTGGACGACGCCGCGGCGCGACGTCGTGCGGCTCTTCGTCGCCCACAACGACGACTGGCTCCGGGCCCCGATCCTCCACCAGCGCGTCAGCAGGGAGACGAGGCCCTTCGCGCATGAGAGCGCCGTCGGCAAGGCGTATCCCGTCGCGGCCGGGACCTTCGACTCGAGGGCCTCCGATGGCGCGAGCGCCCTCCCGACCCTCTATGTGGACACCCGTGAGAACGAGTGGCGCTTCGCCGCGGTCCTCGGGAATGCCCACCAGGTCCTCCGCGCGCGGCTGAACGGCGAGCTCGCGACCCTCGGCACGGACTACGAGGTCGTGCGCGAGACGGTGAAGGAGATCCGCACCTCGGGGGTTCGCTGGCTCGTCGACCCCGGGCCCGACCCCATCGTGACCGTCGACCTGGTGGGGATCGAGCACCTCGGGGATGGCACCGGCGCCCCCATCCTGACGCCGGCCGCGGCCATGCGGCGAGTTCTCGGGAACTTCGCGCACGACGCCTATCGAGGGGGCGCCTGGGCGGACAACGACCAGGGCTCCCTCCGCCTGAACCTCAAGACCTTCGACGAGGCCGACGACTACCTGATGGCCAGCAGCTACCGCCCGCAGCCCCCGGCCCTCAACAGCCACGGCGTGGGGCGCGAAGTCGAGGCCTACATTTGGACGGCCGTCCTCGCGATCGACTGGCTGCACGATCGCTGTCGTCGTCTCCTGCTCCATCCCTACTGGGACGAGCAGGGCCGAATCGCGCTCGGGATCCTCGACCACCGCACGCGGCGCGTCTTCCTCGAGGGGCCGCACTGGATCCAGGAGGAGGACGACGTCGCGCAGACCTTCGCCCAGCGCGTCCTCCCGGGCCTACGGCTGCGTGACGAGATGAAGGCCGGCCTCGTGTCCGTCCGGGACGAGCAATCGCCGCTGCGGTCCTCTGAGGACGTCCGGCCGGCCTCGGACCAGGAGCTCATCGCCTACGATCTGGTTCCTTTCGTCACCACGGACGAGCCCACGGCCTGGACCATCGTGGGGGGCGAGGCTCCGAACCCTGCGATGACGGAGCCGCACGAGGCGATCGCGGATCCTCCCTTCGCCCCCGACTATGACCGCTCGAAGGCGACATGGGACGCCGCCTCGGCCACCGGGACCTTCCGGGTCCGGCTCCGATGGGCCGCCCTACCGCTGATGATCCAGGCCCGGCGGGTCGTCCGCACGGAGCTCCACTGGCTCGCGCGCTACGAACCCAACGGGGGGGGTGACCACACGATGAAGGCCGGCCTCCGGATTGGGGGTGGCTTAACCCACTTCGGCGCCGAGCAGATCCTCACCGAGGACTGGACCGAGTACGTGGACGCCGACATCGACGACCCGGCCCTTTGGACGCTCGAGAATCTCGCGACGGACCTCCTTGAGGCGGAGGTCTCTGCGACCCACACCGCGAGCCAGGACAAGCCGGAGATCTCCCAGCTCTTCCTCCGGGTGTTCGTGCTCGCGACCGGCCCCGCCGGCGTGCTCGAGCGCGAGCGCCTTTCGAAGGGGCTCCTCCTGGCCCGGCGCCAGCCCCTCGTGACCGAGATCGAGGTCGGCCTCCACCGTGCGGCGGTCCGCCCAGGGGACCTCGTGAGCGTCTCGCACTCGGCGGCCAAGGCCGCGGAGACGAGGCCCGGGCAGACCGGGTGGGGCACGGAGGCCTGGGAACGGCGGCCCCACTTCCAGGTGTCCCGCCGCTTCGACCTGGCGGCGCGGACGGCGCACCTCCGGCTCCTGGATGCGCGGGACCTGATTGTCCCTCTATGGGAGCTCGACCAGGCCCGCTCGAGCGCGCCCGAGGTCCAGGGCGTCGTTCGCCTAGGGGCCTGGCCCGGCGGTCGCGCGGGTGGGCCGGATGGGCGCCGCTTCTCCCGGCCCACCGATCCGACCGGAGTCCCGTCGGGCGTGGCCACCATCACCGACCCCGACTTCGACAGCATCACCATTCCCCAGGACACCGAGAAATACACGTCCGCGATCGGTCTCCTGATCGAACCGTTCGCCACTGGGGCCCCGGACCTCGCGGCCGACGTTCTCCTCTACCGGAACAGGCACGAGAACCAGAGCTGGCCGATCGACAGCGGGGGGACGGCGCTCTTCCTCGCCATGCCGCGCGAGGCCGGCGCCGGCGAGGTCCTCGTCGTCCACCGCTCCGGCTCCGACGTCGTCCTCTTCGACGGGGACCTCGAGCTGCTCATCTTCCGGCGCACCGTGGGCGGAGTCGACTACGAGGCCACGCTCGACATGTCGGACCACACCTGGAACCACGACCGCTTGATCGCGATCCGCTGGACCTCGAGGGAGCGGGAGCTCATCCGGGTCGTGGACGACGAGGCCGAAGGAACGATCGAGGAATCCCTGCCGCGGCACTGGCTCGACATCTGGGTCCTGGACCCGGGGGAGGGCGTCGCGCCGGTGAAGGGGACTGGAGTGGAGGCCGTGGAGGGCTTCCCTGGGGACGTCTACGCGGGATCGGATGCGGGCGCCAACCAGCTCGACGCCGTCCTCAAGGGCCGGCGCATATGGCGGCAGCCTCTGACGGACCTCGAGGTCGAGGCCGAGATGAGGGCGATGCTTCCATGAGAGGCGGGAGAGTGGCCGCGGCCGCGACGGGGACCCTGCTCCTGGCCGCCGTCGTCTCGAGCCAATCGAGCGACGCGAGCATCCTGTCCAGGATTCGGGGCTGGATCCGGGCCCACGCCGAGAGCACCGCTCATCCCGAGTTCGGGCCCTCCGGCACCGCCCACTCGAAAGGCATGGTGCCCGACCCGGGGGCCTCGGCGGGAACGACTCGCTACCTTCGGGAGGACCGGACCTGGCAGGTTCCGCCGGGCGGCGGAGGCGGAGTCTCGGACGGGGACAAGGGCGACGTCGTGGTCAGCGACTCTGGCGCTACCTGGACCGTGGAGGACGACTCCCATGCCCACACGATCGCGAACGTAACCGGGCTGCAGACGGCCCTGGATGGGAAGGCCGGGGCGTCGCACCCCCACGCGATCGCCGACACGACGGGACTCCAGTCGGCCCTGGATGGGAAGTCTTCGACGAGCCACGATCATTCGGGCGTCTACGATCCCGCGGGCACCGCCGCGGCCGCAGTCGCCGGCCACGCTGCCGCAGGCGATCCGCACACGGGCTATCAGCTCGAGAGTGAGAAGGGCCAGGCGAACGGTTACGCCAGCCTGGACAGCGGGGGGAAGGTGCCGTCGTCCCAGCTCCCCTCGAGCAGCGGCGGCGCGAACCTCCTCGAGGTGAGCCTGGCCATTTCCGACGCCGGCCTCTACTCCACCACCGTCACCGGCCAGGCCTGGGTCACGGCGACCAGCAAGATCACGTGCTCCCCCTTCGGCACGACGGCCGACGGCGGCACCGCCGAGCTTGCCGCGATCGCCGGCTTCCAGGCCACGGTGGCGAATCGCGTCAACGGGGCCGGCTTCGATCTCCTGGTGCTCAGCCCCAACGGGGTGACGGGCACTTTCCGTTTTCACTGTTCGGGGGTGTAACCCATGCGCAAGCTCCTTCCTCTCCTTCCTCTCGGTCTCGTCGCCCTGGTCCTCGCGGGCCCGGCCTTCGGCCAGGGCGTTCCCATCAAGAGCGGGGACAGCTCCGACCTCGCCAAGGTCGACGGGCAGAAGAACGTCCGCACGAGCATCGGCCAGAGCACCAGGCCGACCTACATCGTCTCCGCCACCGGGAACACGTGTACGGCCGCGGTCACGCTGTCGATCGAGGCGGGGGCCTCGACTGGCTTCAAACTCGCGCGTGTGTGCGTCTACGGAGGCCAGGCCACCGCGAGCACGAACCCGGTCGTCACCGTCGCGCGGCGCTCCACGGCCTCGAGCGGAGGAACAGCCTGCACGGCCGAAGGCACGTCGGCCGGGTGCGCCATCTCGAAGATGGACCCCGCGGACGGAAACTGGCCCGGCGTCGCCCGCGTGAACGGCACGCCGGGGACGGCCGGCGCAATCCTGGACGCCTGGGGCGTCTACGTGGGCGAGTTGGGGACGGGGGAGAGCGGAGCCCAGGACCCCTTCTGCAAGGAGTACGGGACGAACGGCGGAAAGCTCCCGGTCGTGGCGAGCGGGACCGCAAACGGGCTCTCGGTCGTCCTCGGCTCCCCTGGAGCGGGTGGTACCGGCTGCACGATCGCCGCCCACCTGATCGCGGAGTGAGCCGGTGAAGTACCTCGTCGGCGAGTTACTGAACAACCTCTCGCGCCCGAACGTCGTGCTCGCGATGACCCCGACCTCCCAGGGGTCCTTCAAGCCCCAGAACCTGGTCGACGGCTTCGTCGAGAAATACGCGAAGTGGAGCCCGGTCACGGGCGGTGGCGGCGACGGCGGCGCCGACGATCGCCGGATCCTCACCGCGAACCAGTCGGTCTTGCGGAACGGCGGCTTCGAGCAGGGCCTCGTCGGGTGGGTGAAGACGGGGACGGTGACCGTCGTCTCCTCGCCCACCCACAGCGGGACGAAGGCGCTCCAGGTGGCGGCCGGCGGCACCAACCGGGCCGTGCAGGATCTCTTCGCGGCGGGCGGGAAGGGAAAGAAGGGCGGAGGCGGAGCGGGCTACTTCCTCTCTGGAGAGTGGGCGCGGATCCAGGGCTGGCTCCTTGGGAGCGCCGGCGCGACCGCCCAGGCCTACCTGCAGGACGTCCTCACCGGACGCTTCCTGCAGCCTGGCGGGCTGAGCTGGGGGGCGGAGGCGCCCTTCGCCACGAACGCGGACGCGGCCTACGTCGAGGGCGCCGTCTCCTTCCGCTGCGAGCCCTACAGCCTGACCCAGTCCCACCTCACGAAGCTCCGCATCATCCTCAAGGGAGCGGGAAGCGGGAACGTGGTCTTCGACGACTTCGTGATCTATCCGGGCCTCGACTGGCTCTCGATCCACGGCTTCAACTTCGCCGCGGTGATGGCGCCCCGCCTGTGGGGGAGCCATACGGGGGCATTCGCCGGCGAGGAGACGCTTCTCCTGTCGCTCACGCCGCGGCAGCCGGCCTTCTACGGCGTCCTGCCCTCGGTCGTCTTCTACCAGCACCTCATGTTCGAGCTGCAGGGCTTCGTCGACCCGGCCTTCCAGCCTGCGATCGGGGAACTCGTGGCCGGCCAGGCCCAGACGCTCCTCGTCGGATCACAGATCGGCGCGGGCGTCTCGAACGAGTTCCCCGCTACGGCGAAGGGTGGTGGCAGCGGCAAGAAGGGCGGCTCGGCCCGCAAGACAGCCCTCAAGACCGCGGTGCAGCCCGTCCGTACACTCACGCTGCCCTTTGTCCACCCGAACACCGCGGCCTACGACCAGCACCGGGAGTGGTTCGTGCTGCGGTGCCGCGGGGAGGGCGAGGACATCGTTTTCGCCCCCGACAGCATGGACGCCGGCGAGGTGGTCTACGGGGGCCTGGTCGGAGCTCGAGGGCACACGCTCCTCGTGCCCGACCCCGCGGATGCCTCGCTTCGGGCCCGGCAGGGGGTTGCCCTCAAGATCAAGGAGGACCCGTTCCCGCGGTTCTGAGGGCGGACCCCGGCCCGGGTGTCCCCCCCGGCCATCCCCCGAGCCTTTCCCTGAAGCCCTAAACGTCGTGTAAGTGGTGGTCGGGGCGCTGGGATTTGAACCCAGGACCTCCTGCTCCCAAAACTTCCCGGGGCAGTTACGCCGCGCTCCGGGGCCATCCGCCAGAAGGCCACAACGCCCAATCAGGGCAGCGAGTTAGGCCTCGTTCGCGTCGGAAGTCGTGTCGCCCTCGACGGGTGCGCTCCGCCCTCGCGTGTCCCCCCCGGCCATCCCCCGGCGAGAACGGGTCCCCATCGCAAGGAGCTTCCCGCGGCCACCGGTGCGGAGCTGGACGAGCCACGACGCCCAGGCCTTGAGCGCGGCGCGCCTCTCGCTGAGCAGCTCCGCTCGGTTGTAGACGCCGGCGATGCCCTGGCGCACGTGGCCGAGGATGAGCTCCGCGACGTCGTCGGAGACGCTCAGCTGCTCGCGGAGGTGGGTGCGCATCGTGTGCCGTAGGTTATGGATCGTCCATGTCGGGACGGGTGCGCCGTGGAGCTGCTCCGTGCGATCGCGAAGCAGCTCCACAAACGCCGAGCGCCAGGCGAGCGGCCGCCGGCCGTCTTCGGTGTTCGGGAAGACGAGGCCGTCACCGTGGAGCTCGAGGCGGCGGCGGATGATGGCGATCGCCGGCTTGACAAGTGGCACCTGGTGGGCGCGCCGGTTCTTCGATCGGCCGTGGTATCCCCCGGGCACGGTCCACAGGGCCCGCCTCTCGTCGCCCAGGTCCTCGAGCTCCTCGCTGCGCATCCCCGTGACCATCCGGAGCCGGACGCCGGTGTAGAGGAGAAGCCATACGACGTCGGCGCCCTCGTCGTTCGTCGTGGCCAGTGCGGCCATGAGGGCCACGAGCTCCTTGGGAGAGAGCACGCGGTCCGAGGGCTCCTCATGGGCGGGGCGCTCGATGCCGACGCACGGGGATCCCCGCACCAGGTCCCGGCCGACGGCCCAAGTGTAGACGGCCCGGAGGAGCTGCAGCGTCCGGTTGGCCATCACCGGGGCCTCGATCGCGATCCCCTCGACGAGGCGCCGGACATCTGCGCGCGTCACCTCGGAGGCAGCGATGCTCCCCAGCTTGGGGTAGACCCGGTGGCCGAGGATTCCCGTCCAGAGGGCCAGCGTGGAGGGCCGCACGCGCTCCTTCGCCTTCGTGAGAAAGGCGTCGCCGAGGCCCTTGACGCTCGAGGCCTGACGCGCCGCTACCTTCTCGGCCTGGGGATCCTCGCCGAGGGTCGCGCGCGCGAGGATCCTCTTCGCCTGGGCCCGGGCCTTCGCGAGCGGTACCTTCAGGGCGGCGCCGATGGTGAAACGGCGATGCCGGCGGCCGCGGTAGTACGCGACGGCGTAGCTGCGATGGCCGGCCGCGGTGACGCGCAGCTCGAGGCCCGGCTGCAGGGTGTCGCGGTAGTCGGTGCGGAGGCCCCCAACGGCCGGGAGGGTGCGGACGTTGGGGGCGGTGAGCAGGACGGTTGGCACCTTACCGGTTCCCGCCAGGGTCCTACTTCCGGACCGCCGCCGCCCCACCCATCTGCTTCTGGGCCTCTTCGTCCTGGTAGACGATCGCCTTCCCGGTTCGCGCCTTGAGCACGGCGAGCACCTGCCGGATGTCGTCCTTGTCGAACTCCAGCACGGCCGTCTGGTCCACGGCGGTCGCGTCTTTCCAGGTCAGCGTCACGTAGTGCTTCCGCGATTTGCCGAACAGGGCGAGAGGTGAGAGGAAGATCGCGGTCTTCACGCGTCGGCCCGCCTTCTGGCCATACTCCACTTCCTCGATCGATGTCCAGGGGATGATGATCGGGGAGCCTTCCTTTGGCTTCGGCGTGAGCACGACCGTATCCGGCAGTTGGGTGTTCGCGGCCAGTTCCGTCTTGGCCTTGAGCTGCAGCGTCCCTCCCATGTAGGCGGCCTTGCCCTTGTCGACGGCCAGGGCGGGAGCGACGAACGCGACCAGGATTGCGCCGGCGAGGAGCTTCTTCATCTTCAACCTCCACAATTGCCCGCGTGGGTGTGCACTTCGCGTGCCGTCTTGGGGCATCGCGATGACGCTACGCTTAACGCCACACAATCAAGCACTTGGTCATCCCACAAGGCGAGCCTTACGAGGGTACGCCTGAACGCGAAGCGACCAGGCTCGTCGCACTGTCGGACAGGAACCGTCAGCATTCTGGACATCTAAAGCCGGCCGCGGCCCTCCCCGCGGCAGCGTGGGAGGGGTCGGCAATGACGAACCTACTCAGGCTGCTGGAGCGCAGCCACGACGCGACGGAGCTCCTTGAGCGACATCTCTGGGATTGTGCTTCCCTTCAGCCACCGCTGAACCGTGCGCTGACTCACTCCCATCTTGGTAGCGAGGGTCGCAGTCTTGCCGCCGCATAGGCGTACGGCACGTTTAACCTCAGCCAGCTGCTCTTTCAGGCGCAAGCGTGGGCGACCTCCTGTCGCGAGAGTATGCGACGCGGTGTCGCCCCTGTCAAGGCCATCCGCTGTTGACATGGCGACACCGTGTCGCTATATTGTCGCGTAGCGACACCATGACGCCACTGAAAGGCAAGCGACTCACCGACGAGATGCTGCGTGCAGCGTTGCAGCAACACGAATGGAACGTGCAGCGGACAGCAGAGGCGCTATCAATAGATAGAGCAACAATTTATCGCCGCCTTGGCAGTGGCAACGCAGCACTGCTGCGTGCTGCTGCTGGTGATGTTGGCGCTGCGTCCGATGAGGCCAATGAGTGTGCCCGAGATGCATCATTGACGGGCGATAGGCAGGCGCGTACATTGCCCGCCGTGGTGGCCACTGGCACTGATTCACGCGAAGAGGGCGGACCCCGCCGGCTCTGGCGCGTTGCTCTAGACATGCCCAAGGCGAAGAGGAAGTGGGTGAAACACCGCGTGGTCGAGATTGGCGGCTCCCTTAGCGACGTCTTCAACGAGCTCGTCGATCTCGCGATCGCGCGCGATCGCGACCAAGCCGGTCGCGGGGAGTCGTCGTGACGCTCCCTCCATGGGCCGAGCACCGGACCTACCTCACGGCCGCCCAGGTGGCGCTGATCCTGGGTTTCGTGGGAGCGGCGGGGCAGTTCGACGAAGAGGTCGCGCGCCTCTACGTCCGGCGCCACGGCCTCAAGGACCTCAAGCGGCTGATGGCACGCGAGCCGAAGTTCCCACGCCCGCATCACCCTCACGGAGACGAGGGGCGCCCCTACTGGCTCACGCGTGAGATCGCATCTTGGGTGGACAAACAAGGGCGGTGGAGCCCGCCCGCAAAGCCCTCGGCCCTGGAGGCCGAGAGGAGGACGTCTTGAAGCCTGAGCTGATCTGCGAGTGCTTCGTGTGCCGGGCCCGGATGTGGGCCTCTCTCGCTGCGGCGTTCGCGGCCGTGGCGATCGCCGACGCTGACTTCGGCCGGGAGGACGCGGCCGCCGCCAGCATGCGGAAGGCCGCGAGCTACGCCCACCTCGCGCAGCGTGAAGGCTGGCGCCCCGAGTTCGACTTCGAGGCGGCGGCATGAAGGGAGTGCGCATGAGAAGGATCAACCTCGTCGAGTCCAACGTCTACGGCCGCGGGCCCAGCCTGACGCGCCGTCTGCGCACGCGGGGACCCTGGAGAACCGAGCTGATCTCCGTCTCGTTCTCGCGCGCTCATCCCGGCAAGGTTGTGGTTGGCATGTGGCAGGGCCCCGGGAAGCCCTGGCGATACGTCTACGTCGATAGGGAGCCAGGGAGCGGACTCCCTCCCGCCGGCCGGCTCCCCGGGTACACGCGGAATCGCTGGGGCCGTGAGGTGCGTGCATGAGCCTCTCCATGAAGCGGCGCGCGCACTTCGGCGATGTCCCGAGGCGCAACGCATGAGGCTCTGGCCTTGGAGGACGAGAGCTGAGCGGCGCCTGGAGGCCGAGGGACGTGCCCTCGAAGCCGTCCTTCGGACCGTCGTGGACATCGCCTGCGCGGCGCTCTCCGCTGCGGCTGATATCGAGGTTGCCCGGGCGGCCGCGGCCTCGCCGCCTCCCTCAAGAGATCCGTCAAAGGCGGCTCACGATTGAAGGAGGAGAAGACGATGCCGCTCGAGCTCGTGGAGGTGCCGCGGCACCGCTTGGAGGACGTCCTCCAACACCTGAACCTCGCCTCAGGGAAGCAACTAGCCGAGGACGTGGCCGCCCTCGAAAAGGTGGGGGAGATGATGGCCCTGGCCTACCAGTCCAGGGAGGCTCAGACGATCGACGGCCTCCTGACCTTGCGGTCGACGGTCGCGGCCAGGGCCTCGATGCCCGCGGGCCAGGTCGTGGGTGCGTCTGGCGAGCTGCAGCTCATCGACGAGCTACTCCGGCGTCTCCAGGAGGGCGGGGCGTGAGGGCCGACGTGGCGCAGGATCTCCGCGAGGCCCGCCGCCGGACCGTCCTTCATCGCGAGTCGCGCGAGGAGCAGCGGCGCCTGCGGCAGCTCGAGGATGCGCTGGGCCACGAGTTCACGGCCGAGGAGGAGGCACTGCTCACACGCGATCTCGAGGACGAGGAGCACGCGGAGGCGCAGCCCACGGGTGCCGTCCTCGTCTGGCTGGGGCTGGTGCTCTCGGTGGCAGCCGCTGCCGTCCTGTTTCGGTGGGGCCTGCCGCTGCTGCAAGGGCTGGCCCGGTGACGGGTCCCCGCGGTTGCCCTGAAACCTTTGGAGGAGTGACGCTCGCGAAGATCGCCAGCGTCGGCGCCATGGGCTACGTCCTCCTCCGCCTGGTGCGCCGATGATCGCCCGCTGGTGGAGCCAGAGCGCGGAGGAGCGCCAGGAGATCGCGGAGCTCCGGCGTCGGGCCTCGACGGAGCTCACGCCCGCCCAGCGCGAGCTCGTGCGCGCCGGCCTGGCCGCGATCCATCAGGGCATCGAGGGCGAGCGCTTCATGCGTCACGCCGCCTGGGAAGCGAAGTGGGGGCGCATCTTCGAGGCTCGGCGCGCCGCCCTGAAGGCCCAGGAGGTGGAGGCGGCCGCGGGACTCCGGCGCGAGCTCAAGGTCGTCGAGGGCCGATGACCGACTTCTGCGAGCGGCGCCGCATGCCTGGCCCGGAGGCCTTCGCCCACGGGACCCGCGCGCGCTACGTCACTGGGTGCCGCTGTGCCGACTGCCGGGCATCGAATGTTCGCCGCTATCACGAGCGCCAGGAGCTGGGGAAGGCGGCCGCGCGAGCCCTCCCGCCCGCGCCGGCGATGCCGCTCAAGCGGGTCTGGATCGGAAGCGACGGGAAGGCCCGGGCCCGAGTCTTCAAGCGCGCCTGTCCTGGCGCCCATCGCCGCGGCTGCCCCGATCGTTCGTACCTGCGCAAGGACAGCAAGGGCGGCGTCTGCAGGGGCTGCCGCGCGCGCCTCATCTGGAACGGTTGCGTCGACACCGCCCCCGTCCGTGCCCACCTCCGCCGGCTCTCCCGCCAGGGCGTCGGGCGACGGGCCGTCGCGGACGCGGCCGACGTCGGGGAGACCACCGTCTGGTTCATCTACACGGGCCGGAAGAAGCAGTGCCGGAAGACCACGGCCGACCGCATCCTCGCCGTCTCGCGTGACCACATCTCCGACCATGCCCTGGTCCCCGCGGGGGCGGCCTGGCGCCGGCTGAATCTCCTGCTCGAGGAAGGATTCAGCAAGGCGGAGCTCGCGCGCCGAATGGGCAAGCGGTCCCTCCAGCTCAAGAAGACCAGGATCACCGCCCTCAATGCCTCGAAGGTCGAGCGGCTCTATCGCCGCGTCATGGAGGTCCCCGCGTGAGCGCACAGCCGAAACCCATCGTCACGGTCACGGTCCAGCCGCCGGCCGCCGCCTTCGAGTGGATCCCGATCGGCCAGGTCCGGGAGCACCCGGCCAACCCCCGCAAGAACTTCGACAAGGAGCAGCTCGCCGACCTGATCAAGAGCGTCAAGGAGGCGGGGGTCCTGAACCCGCTCCTCGTGCGGCCGCTGCCGGTGAGCAACTTCCAGATCCTGGCGGGTCATCGGCGGTTCCGCGCCGCCAAGGCCGCCGGCCTCGAGAGCGTCCCGGCGATCGTGCGCGAGCTCGACGACGACGCGGCCATGGAGGTCATGCTCATCGACAACCTCCAGCGGTCCAACCTCCACCCCCTCGAGGAGGCCGAAGGCTACACCCAGCTCCTGGCCGCCAAGTACGGCGCGGCCAGGATCGCGGAGCGAATGGGCCGCTCGGTCAAGTACGTCTACGACCGGGTGAAGCTCCTGAGCCTCACGAAGGAGCTGCAGAAGCTCTTCCTCGCCGGCGAGTTCACCGCCGGCCACGCCGTGATCCTCGCGCGGCTCAAGTCGGCCGACCAGAAGCGCGCCCTCGAGGACGAGCGCGAGTACCGGCTTTTCACCCCCGAGGAGGAGGACGAGCTGCCCGCCGACCACGAGTCCCGCAAGGCGCGCAGCGTGCGCGAGCTGCAGGCCTGGGTGGACAAGCATACGAAGGTCGAGGTCAAGGACCTCAACCCCATGCTCTTCCCCGAGACGCTCCAGACGATCGCGGCGGCGACTGCTCACGAGGAGAAGGTCGTTCGCATCACCCACGACGACATCACCCCGGAGGAGGCGAGGGACGGCCAGAAGATCATCCTCGGCCGGTCGTGGAAGCGGGCGGACGGAGAGAAGGGCTCGAAGCAGTGCGACCGCTCCGTGATCGGCATGGTCGTGATTGGGGCCGGCCGCGGCCAGGCGCTCCGGGTCTGCATCGACAAGAAGCGGTGCACCGTCCACTGGGGCGACCTCATCAAGGCGGCGAAGAAGCGTGAGAAAGCCGTCACGAAGGAGGCCGCGACCACCGGGCAGAACCGCGAGGACCTCGCGCGGCGGAAGGAGAAGGAGGAGCACGCACGCGAGGAGGCTACCCGGGCCCGTTGGATGAAGGCCGCGCCCGCGATCTGCGCGGCCATCGCCGGCGCCATCCGCGATTCCAACGCCACGGCAAAGGGCCCGCTCGCCGAGCTGCTCAACGTCGAGACCAAGAGCCCCCATCCCATGGTCCCTCCCGGCAAGACGGCCGAGGACCTCGTCCGCCACCTGGCCTACGAGGCCTTCATGGACCACCACCTCGACGTCGTGTGGGGCTTCCATGCCTACGACCGCAAGAGCCTGCAGGCCGGCGCGAAGGAGCACTTCGGGATCGACGTCCAGAAGATCGTCGACCAGGCGGCGCCCCACGAGCCCTGACCCAGGTGGCGCGCTTCTCCCGGAAGGGCAACGTCCTCACCGTCTGGGTCGGGCGCCTGGACGTCGCGCGCGTGTCCGGCCTTGGCACGACCTACCCACAGCTCCAGGTCCGCAAGCGTAGCGGCTTCTTCGGGCCCGGGATCGACATCGAAGAGCGGTTCGCCGAGGAGCATCTGCAGGAATACGCCGAGCTCGTCGAGTGGGCCTTGAAGCAGCGAGCGCCGGGGGTCTGAATGCCGAGCGCGTCCTACCGCCCGCTCCAGCCCAGCATCACGACGTGCCGGAGCTGCCACGCCCACGTCTTTTGGGTGGCGTCCGTGAACACAGGGCAGCCCTTCCTGTGCGACGCGGCGCCGGTACCGAAGGGAAACGTCGTCCTGATCGACCACCAGACCGCGAAGGTCCTGGGGCCAGCCGAGGCTGAGGCTGCGGCCGCGCGCGAGCGGACCTACCAGATTCATTTCGTAACTTGCAAGGATGCCGTTGGCTGGCGGCGCAAGCGCGGCATCCCTGAACCTCTCCAAGGGGCCCGCGGATGACATTCGTCCGACGTCGGCGACCGCATCCGACCGCTCTCCGAGCGGTTCTGGGCGAGGGTCGACAAGAAGCCGGGCCAGGGACCAAAGGGCGACTGTTGGAGCTGGACAGGCTACATCGGCAAGAACGGCTACGGCAGCCGGATCCCACTTGGGCATATGGAAGACGGGGCGGAGCGGCTTCGACTTCGACGAGAAGCCGCGCGCCTGAAGGAGGAAACATGGACGACGGCGTACAGCAGATCATCGAGAACGCGGCGAAACCCCTCGCACTCTACACACTCACCGGGCTCGTGGACTACATCAAGGCGAACAAGGACAGGCTGGCCCTCGAGGAATGCGTCGCGCAGGTCGTCTCCCCTGAGGCCGTGCGGCTCTGCGGGCGCCTGCTGGGCGCGCCCTTCTGGCAACGGCACACCTACGCCGGCGCGACCTTCGAGCCACTCCTCGGCAAGAGCTTCAACTTCGGGGCCTACTAACGACCGCGAGACGTTCAACGTGGCCCTCCAGACCCTCTTCGTCGAGACGCCCGAGCGCGCCCAGGTCCTCGCGATCGTCGGGAACCTGAAGGAGGAGCAGGTCCGCCAGTCCGACGACGACGGCATCACGCAAACAGTCACGGGGCGCGCGGGGATCGTCCTCGGGAAGGACGTGAAGATCCCGAACCCTGTGAGCCTCCGCCCCTACCGAACCTTCCGCGAGGTCGAGCAGCCCGAGTCCAAGTTCGTCCTGCGCCTCACCCAGGGGAAGGAGGGGGAGCTGCCGTGCGCCCTCTTCGAGGCCGACGGTGGAGCTTGGAAGCTCGAGGCCATGCTCAAGATCCGGACGTACCTCGCGGGCGCGCTCTCCGCCGCCGAGAAGACCGGCCTCACCGGATCGCGTTCTTCCTCGCGAACCGGCGTCTCGATCCTGGCCTGACCCATGAAGCGCGGGACCCCCGATCATCCGAAGACTCACCGGTTAGCCCGGGCCCTTGGTGTCCCGCGGGCCCAGGCCGCCGGCCACCTTGAGTTCCTCTGGCACTGGACGGCGAAGTTTGCGCCGCGGGGGGACGTGGGACGTTTCCAGGATCAGGACATCGAGCAGGGGGCCGGGTGGGAGGGCCCTCCAGGCGCCCTGGTGCGCGCCTTCGAGGCGGAGGGCTGGCTCTGCCCACATCCGGAGCCGGAGGTCCGCCTGGTGGTCCACGACTGGCACGAGCACGCCGAGGACGCGGTCAAGAAGGCCCTGCAGCGCCGCGGAGAGACCTTCATCATCTGTCCGGCCAACGTCCGCCGTTGTCCGCCGTTGTCTGGACATTCCCCGACTTCGGCGGACAACGGCAGCCTGCCTAAGCCGTTGCCGTTGCCAGAGCCAGAGCCTCAGCCCGCCGCCGCCACGGTCTCTCTCCCGGTCCAGTCACAGCCCGAGGGGGGGTGTGGGGGGGAGGCTGTCGCGCCGCTCCGGGGCCGGGCCGTGCAGAGCCTGGGCGCCGGCGCCCTCGAGCTCGCCCGAATGCGCCTGGCCGCGGCCGCGCGCCGCCTGGCCGCGCTCCCGTTCGGGGGTGGGGACGTGGGGGCCCTGCTCGGCCAGGCCTCGCGGACCAAGGACGGCGCCGCCTTCACGGACCCCGATCGCTGCTCGAGCGTGGCCTGGCTCCAGGTGACCGAGGACCGCCTCGACGCGATCGAGGCCGACAACCGCCGCCGGGCCGCCCAGCACGGCATCCCCTGGGAGCCGGTCTTGACGGCGGAGGGTCGCATGGGCCGCGGGCCGCCGTCGACTGCAGACGTCTGCAGCGGGGTGGAACAGTGTGCAACGACGCGAGACACGGAGGGGAACGAATGCGAAAGCAGCAAGAGCTGACAGACCCAACGAGCTGCCTCAACAGGGCGCAGTCGGACGAACCGCTGTTCGTGCTTCGAGCCAAAGACCCGCTGGCGAGCATGGCGGTTCGCCACTGGATCACGATGGCCTTGGGCGTCCACGAGGACGAGAAGCGGAAAGAGGCCCATGGCATCGCGGCGTCCATGGACGAGTGGCGGCTCAAGTGGCGGCTCGGGCACGTTCCCGACGCCCCCGCCGAGGACGTCGACGAGGCCGCCTCGTGAGCGACGTGAGCGAAGCCTTCGACAGCTGGGCCGTGCTCGAGCTGATGGGACACCGCCGCCTGGGCGGCCGCGTGCGGGAGGTGACGCTCGCCGGCGGGGCCTTCCTGCGGATCGACGTGCCGGCCGCCGGCGAGGTCCCGGGCTTCACCCAGTTCTACCCGCCCGGCTCGGTCTACTGCCTGACCCCAACGACCGAGGAGATCGCGACCGCGATCGCTGCCCGGGCCCGGCACGAGCCCGTGTCGCGCTACGAACTGCCGAAGCTCCCCGCGGCCGCGGGGCCGATCGACGTCCACGCCGGGCCCCCCGATCGCGATCCGTACCCCGGCGAGCCTGACTTCGACGAGGACGACGTCGGGTGAGCATCGCGGACCATCCCCGTCGCGCGGCCCGGGCCCGACGTCCCACCAGGCGGGCGATCGGCTGGGAACGGATCCTCGCGCGCCTGATCCTCGAGGCCGGCCTGCCGGCGCCCGTGATCGAGCACCCGTTCTCGAAGGAGCTCGGCCGGAAGCACCGTTTCGACCTGGCGTGGAAGGACCGCATGCTCGCCCTCGAGATCGAGGGCGGGATTTGGACCCGGGGAGGCGGCCGCCACAACCGCGGATCCGGCTACCTCCGCGACATCGAGAAATACAACCTCGCCGCTCAGCTCGGATGGAAAGTGCTGCGCTGCACGCCGCAGGACATCAATACCGGCAAGGCACTGGTGCTCGTGCGGGAGAACCTAAAGTGAAGCTCGGGGGGGATGGCGCGCCAGGTCGCCGCCCGGGCCCGCATCCTGGAGGCCAGGCGTTGAGGTGCTGGAGCTGCAGGTGGTGGCGGGCAGAGCCGAGCGGCAACCTGGGGGAGTGCACGCTCTTCCAGCGCCGGCCCGAGGGTGCCACGCACCCAGACGCGCGGCTCATCGTGCGCCTGACGGGAGATCGCCCCGGCCGTGCGACGGTCACCACCTACCGTGACTTCGGATGCGTCCAGCACAGCCCGGGCCCGCGGCAGGAATGAGCTCGCGAGCCGCTGCAGCCGTGGGGCGCCTCACGGCCGCGGGGCTCCCGATCGCCTATCTGGAGGCCCTCGCGGATAGGCTCGAGGGCGGTCAGACCTCGAAGTCCTCCGACGCGATCAAGACCGTCATCCACCGTAGCCGCGGCCGCATCGTCGACGTCCGCCTCGGCCGCGGCGAGGAGCGCATCCCCTTGACGGAGTCCCCGTAGAGGCCCCACACTCCCTTGACGCGCCCCGCCCTGGGCGGCCTGAGTCTACAGGCTGAGGCGGCGAACGCGCTGGGCTGTCCGACCCCAACGGCCCCCAGCATCTCGATTCCGAGGTGCTGGTGTCGACTCTCCGGACCAGCGAACCGCGCTTTCGGCGCCTGATCGACGCCATCGCCGAGTATGTCGCCCTTCCGTCCTGGGAGATCCACGGCGAACGGTTCGTGGCCGGCGAGGTCCTCGAAGCCCTCATCCTGCAGGAGAGCGGGGGCCTACCCGCAGCTCGTCGGTATGAGCCCCACCATGACGCGCCTGGCCGCCGGGACTCCGCGGAGGATGCGGACACCCCCAACCTCGACGACGGGCTGCTCGAGGACGACGCGTCCTATGGGCTCATGCAGGTCCTTGGGTCCAATGTACGGCGCTTGGTGGGAGCCCATGCACGGCCCTGCGAGGCTTGCGGCCTGCGTGAACCAGGGGGCCTGAACTTCGGCTTTCTGCTCCGGCCGCTCACTGGCATGGCCTTCGGGCTCCGCGTGCTCCTCGAGGAGTTGGATCTGACCGATGGATCCTGGTCGCGCTCGCTGGCCCGCTACAACGGCGGCCCGAGCGGTGAATCGGTCCAGCCAGACGGCAAGATGCGGCGCCAGATCTACGTGGACGAGGTCGAGCGCAAGTGCGTCATCGTCCGCGAGGACCGCAAAGACGCCGGGTGGATCCGGTGAACCTCGACGCGATCTTGGGCTCGGCCAGTCTGCTCTGGGCCGTGGTGACGGCCATCGGTGGTGCCGTTGCGGGAGGCGTGAGCGCCTGGTTCGGGATGCGGCTGAAGCTCGCCGAGCTCGAGGCGAAGCAAGAGGCCCGGGGCCGCGAGCTCGACGGCAAGGCGATCGAGGCCCTCCGCCAAGCCGGCGCAATCGGCCGGGCCCTCGACGCCGAGAAGGACAAGCGGGAGAAGGTCGAGAAAGACCTCCTCGTCACCCAGAACGACCTGAAGCACGCCCAGGGCGAGATCGTGATCCTCCGTAAGGTCCGCCATGACGTGGTGGACACCCTCAACGGGGTGGTCCAGTTCCTGGCGAACGCGAAGGAGGGGCGAGACGAGGCGGAGAAGCTCCGCGCCCGCATCCGTGAGCTCGAGAGCGTGGGGCAATAGGGGGGGGGGACCAATCCCAGGTGGAAGAGATTCAGAAGCTCCGCGAGGACGTGGAAGGGCTGAAGGGGACCGTCTCCGCGCATGGGGACGACCTCCAGAGCCTCCGCGACCGAGTCGCCACCCTTGACGAGAACTTCGAGCTCGAGCGGCTCAACTGGAAGAACGAGATGCACAAGCTAAGGGAGCAAATGCATCTCGAGGTTGCGCGCCTCGATACGGCAACCAAGCAGTTCGGGCGGAACGTGGCCGGCCTGGAGCGTACCGCCAGAGCCCTCGAGGCCACGGTCGGGCGATTCGAGGCCGAGCGGAAGGCCATCGAGGAAATGAGAAGGGGTAAGAGGCCATGAGGATCGCTCGCCTTGGGATCGCCGTCCTGGGTTTCGTTTCGCTCATCGCCTGTATCGAGTACTCGGCCTGCGCGCAGGTCACGATCCCGACGCCAACCCCCACGCCCACGCCCAGCCCGAGCGCATCGCCCACGCCGGTAGCTACGTCGGGCTGCAATCTGGTCTACGCGGTCAGGATCGCGCAGGGCGGCGCATCTTGCGCGCTCGGCTCCGGCAACCGCATCACGGTCGGGTGTGTCCTGGATGTCACGGCGACACCGCTGGGTGTTGACCTTGAGCCGGTACCGATCAGCGTCCACGGGCCGGACGTGGCCTGGATCGAGGAGGGCCGGCTCACGGGGGGAGCCGCCGGCCAGGTCGTCAGCGTGGACAACCGCGGCGAGAACCCCTTCAACCGCGCGATCCGAGGCTATGCGCCGGGGGAGTGGGTCGTGCGGGCGCGCAACTGTGGCCGTGAGGGTGAGCTCAGGGGCGCCGTCTCATGACCTGCCCACACTGCCAGCGCCGAATCGACGAGGTGTCGCTCATGGCCCTCGGCCTGGCCGCGAAGACGCCGGCCGGCACCCTGGGGCCAGGCGCGGTCGCAGTCCCGGGTAACGCAACCATCACCGATGCGGTCCAGTATGCCCTGATCAACGGGATCACATTCGCGTCAGCTCTCAAGGTGGTGGGGGAGTTCTTGGCAGGGCTCTGGGCCGCGTGGAAGCGGCCGGCCCTGGGGGCGCCACGGTGAGCGCCCCCACGAACCACAGCACCAAGGTCCTGCGCGTCCCGCACGAGTGTTGTTCCAAGTGCGGTGGCTGCGCTCTCTGCACGGTCGCCCACTTGCCAGGCTGCAAGCTCAAAAGGGAAGTGCCAGCGGTCGAGGGCCTATCGAAGCAATCCCATCGGCGCGAGCGTGAACGCAGAGCCAGGGTTGTGTGCTTGATGGCCCTGGCTCTTTTCTCTTTCGTCGGCTGCGCCGGCTACGTATGGCCGATCCGACCACCGACGCCAGCCCCGGCTCCGACGCCGGAGCCAACGCCAATGCCCGCCCCGACGCCAACCCCGGCACCCCCGGCACCGGCACCGACGCCACAGCCTATGCCGGCTCCGGATCCCACCCCGGAGCCCGCTCCGGGGCAGTGCCCACCGGATGCACCACCGCTGGCCGAGATGAAGGTCAACTGCGGCAAGTTCAGCCGCATCGTCTGTGACGTCACGGCTCGTGTGCAGTCGCGCGAGTGGTGCGCGACGACGGGCAGGCCGGAGCAAATCTACTGCCCCTACGGGCCGGACGAGACGGCGCTACGCCTCTCCTGTGAGCGGGAACGCTCGCAGCCGATCTACTGGGTCCACCAGGGCCGGGTTTGCGACGACGAAAATTCGATCTGTTTTCCGCACCCCGAGCCCACCAAGGTATTCCTCGCCATCGATGCGCGCGGGGTGATCCGGGCATGCTCGCCGAGCGGCGTCTGCGGGACGGCGGTGTTGCCATGAGGGCCGAGCTGGTACCGCCCTGCACGCTGCGTGCGGTGCTCTCAATCCTGGCTCTCCTCGCCGCCCTCCTGGGCGCTGCGGTGCTGCCCGGTTGCAGCTCGCTCGGCTCGGCAACGTGCTTCGTACCGGAAACGACGGCGAGAGGAGAGCCCCGTGGGACTGAGGGAACGGTGGCGCCAGGTCCAGGTAGGCCTCACGGCCATCAGGGCCTGGGATCGCCTGAAGAAGGAGGCCGCGATGCGAGGACTCAAGGTGGCGCTCACGTCGTTCTCGGGGATGTTCCTCACGTATGCGATGGGGGAGATCCTGCGCGCCTGTCCGTCTCTGGTGGCGCAGGTCGACACGATCGTGGGCGCCGGGATGATCGCAGCTGTTGGCTTCTGGCTGAAGCGCCCCGTGGGACTGAGGGACGCGAGCTGGAAGCTGCTGTTGCTGGGGAGCGTGAGCGCGGGCTGGGTGGCGCTCCGCCAGGCCTTCGGCGACGCCTGCCCAGCGATCGCCGCCAACTGGTGGGGGTTCCTGTCGAGCCTGGCCTTGGGCGGACTCACTCTGTTCATCAAGAGCCCGCAGGAGAGCAGCAAGAGCCCGCAGGAGAGCAGCTCCGCCGCGTAGGTGTGCAGATCGCCTCCCTCGGGCCGAGGCATCCGGCCAGGAGCCCACCCTGCTCCTTGGCCTTGGGGACCATGGGTTCCCTGGCCGGAGGCCTCCGCTCGGGGGAGGACGAGGTAGGGGAGATACGGGTACGGGTACGGGTACGGGCGTGCCCGTGACGCATTGTAAGACGGCGGGCTGCGGGGCACGCATCCCCCTATTCGACGATCGCTGTGGGCGCTGTGCCACGCAGTATGGGGGCAGGCGAGGACGCAGGACCTGGCGCACATCGGGGCGTCCATCTGGCTGGAAGACCACCCGAGCCAGGGTGCTCGAGGAGGAGCCGCACTGTTACCGATGCGGTCGTCCTGGGGAGGATGCGGACCAGGTCGATCACGTCGGTACCTCCGAGCGCCGGAACCTGCGACGCGTATGCCTACCCTGCCACCGTGCGAAAACACATGAAGAGGGGCTTCGCGCCCAGCGGCGGGGGGGGGTAGGTCGTTTTTCTGCCCATGAAAGGAGTGGCGACGTACTCCTCGAGGAGGCTTCCGCGGCCGCGCGCTACCGCCTCGATCACCTGAGCGACCGCCCTCCCGCGCGTCGGCCGTTGGAGCCCCGAGCATCGTGAAGACGCACTGCGCGACGCAGGGGTGCCGGGCGCTCGTGCCGCTCTTCGATCGCTACTGTGCGGAGCACGGCAAGAGCCGAGGTGGGCCCCGGGGCAAGTACCTCCGCTTCCAGTTCTCGGGAAGGCCCGTCGGCTCGCGCTGGCGCCGCCTGCGGGCGGCCGTGCTGGCGGATGAGCCCGTGTGCCGAGTCTGCCGACGAGCGCCGGCCACCGAAGTCGATCACGTTCGCCCGCGTTTCGAGGGAGGAGACGAGCGTAGGGAGAACCTTCAGGGGGTCTGTAAGCCCTGCCATCGCAGAAAGACGGGCGCGGAGGGAGCGCGTGCAAAGAGGGCCTACCGGGCGGTAGGTCAGAAGCAAGAGGCTTAAAAACAATGGGTTACAGGTGAGAGATTTTTCTGTGTAAAAAGAGGCCCAGGGAGAGGGATCCCCACTTCACGCGCGCAGCCATAATTCAAGTGTCCCTGGGGGTGGCCAAAAAGCCGGGGGGTGCTCGAGCTGCTCGATGGCGGCCCCTGGGCCCTCTCGGCCGAGGGCGCCCACGTCCTGCGGGAGGCCGTCGCGGCGATGCGCTCGCCGCGCGCGAGGGCCCCGAAATTCGGAGCGAAATTCGGAGCGGTGGAGGAAGTGGCGCAGACATTCGAAATAGTTGAGGGCGTGTTTGACGGAGACGAGGAGGTCACGGTGCGCTCGTGGCCCGGCGGCTCCGTAGAGAAAAGCGTCCTCATCGGCTTCTCCTGGCGCAATGGCGCACTGAATGACAAGACCTTCTTGCTCCGGCACAAGGTCGGCTCCATCTACTCCGGCGGTCATCAGGAAACCGTGATTGCTGGGGAAACAGCTCGAGGCTACGTCGCCGGCATGCTGGGGATGGATGCTTCGGGTGAAGAAATCGTCGTGACCCTGGGCACGGGCCAGACCGGAACCGATCGTTGGCAGGCCATCTTCCTTGATCACCTGCCCGACTCATGAGGGGCTAAGCATGGGCCACTGGGGCCACTGGATCCGGACCTTCCTCGTAGCCGGAGGGCTGCTCTGCGGCCTGGCTCCCATTACGGGCGCCCAGGGGCTTGCTCCTGGGCAGGGGATGTATCGGGAGGATTCCGCGCACTCGGATGGCCACTATGGCGTCTTCAGCCTTGCGGTGCGGCGTGCCATCGGCTCCGGACTTTGCGGCACCGATGGCGACTACTGCGCGATGCAGGTGGACGCCAATGGTGCGCTCCAAGTCGTCTTCGCAAACACGACGATTGCGGCGACTCAGTCCGGGGGCTGGAGTGTAGGCCAGTCGGGGACATGGACGGTCCAGCCCGGGAACGCGGCCAACACTACCCCCTGGCTAGTCCGCCATTCCGACGGCTCGAACAACACTCCGATAGGGGATGCCGTTGGCCGTGCCATCTACTTCCGCTTGACGGACGGTGCTGACAACGCAGCCATCAACGTTTCGGGTCACGTGCTCGTGGACATTGCATCGATCTCGGCCAACAGCGGCTACGTCCCTACCCAAGACCTCGAAAGCCTGCCAGACGACGGGGCCTTTTCGCCGGTCCTAGATCGCGTCTTCCCAATGGGAGCATTCGCCGACGATTCGGCTCCGGATGCCGTTAATGAGGGTGACATCGGCGCGCCCCGCATGTCCTTGCGCCGCGAGCTCTACATCCAGTTGCGGGACGCGGCCGGAAACGAGAGAGGGGCAAACGTCAACGCGTCCAACGCGCTGCTCACCGCGCAGACTGGAGCCCTGCCGGCGGGTACGAACAACATAGGGGACGTCGATGTTGTTAGCTCCGCCCTACCGACCGGGGCTTCTACTCTGGCCGAGCAGCAGACGCAGACCGTCAATCAGAGCACCATCATCGGCCACGTCGATGGAGTCGAGGGTCTGCTAACGACGATAGACGCCGATACCTCGGCTCTGGCCGGAACGGTCTATACCGAGGGTGACACTGACACCACCATCTCTGGCCGGGCGATCTTGGTCGAAGGCCCGAGCGATACCGTGGTTTCACCTCGTGCGCGGGATCTCAACAGCGGCGCGGGTGTCGAAAACTACCTTGGCGTTCAACTGCTGATTCCTGGCGGGAGCGGGCCCACCGAACTCGGGACCGCGGCCGGAACGCCGATGACCGTAACAGGTATCTCGTCCAAGGATGGCACCTATGGTGCCTCATTCCTTCGGACGCTCCCTGCCATTTCTACGGCAGCCGCACCCAGCTACACCGAGGACCGATCAAACCCACTCTCGACCGATCTGGCCGGAAACACCAGGGTTGCGGATGCGGCAGCTCAGGCATCCCTATCCGTGATCGACGATTGGGACGAGAGCGACCGAGCAAAGGTCAATCCCATCGTTGGCCAGGCCGGAGTCCAGGGCGGAGCCGGTGCCGTAAGCGCCACGACGCAACGAGTAGCCCTTGCGACGGATGCCAACGTGGTAGATCGGCGAGCCGTCACCACGGCAAGCGATCCTGGGAGTTGCGTAACCGTGGACACGTCAAGCGATACGATCCTAGCCAGTAACGCGGATCGTCGAGGAGCAACCATCCTGAACACTGGCAGTGTCACGGTGTTCATGAAGTTCGGGGCCACAGCGACTACAGCCGCGTTTCCAGTGGCTGCGGGTGGTGTCTACAACATGATCGGGCCCGCCATCTATACCGGGGTGATCGATGGCATTACGGCCTCCTCCTCGGCCTCGGTCTGCAAGGTGGAGTGGTAGGCAATGGCTTTGACCATCCGTCGAGATCTCGTCCCATTGCTTCTCTTTCTGGCTTGGCTGACGGGGGCTGGCTACGTGCTGTCGCAGGGCTATACGCCACCTGCCAGCGGGGGCAGTGGCGCGCCGACCGATGCCGAATACGTAGTCGGTGCATCGAACGGATCGCTCAGTGCGGAGCGTGTAGGCACCGACACCGAAACGCACGATTGGGACTTCGGCACCTCCGGCCAGGCGCTGATCAAGAGCATTGCGGGTCCGCGCCCATCGGACAGCCGCTGGTTCTATTGCCATCCAAAGACTGGCACCGTGTCCTGTGTGGGCGTCTCACACTACCAAGAAGGAACATGGACCAACGGAACCCCGGATAGCGTGGATGGCTTGTATATAGACGGTGCAACTGCTGCCAGCACAGGTAACGTAATGCTCGTTGGGACAGGGGACCTCACTGCTTACGGGGCTTCCGATTGGTACTACGAGGTCAAGATCAGGCTCGAGCAGACGACAAATCAACGCATTGCCCTCGGCTATGCAAGCTGCGCCTCCAGCACGGCCGCGACCGCGTCCGCCGACCCGACTTGTCATCTTGCGTGGCTCAGGGCCGACACTTCGGCATCGGACACGACCTGGCAGAGCGTGACCAACGACAACTCCGGCGGTGGAACAGTCTCCGATACCGGAGTCACCATCGACACGAACGCGGTCGTCTTTCGGATCAAGCGCACGGGAAGCAACGTCTACTTCTACAGCGGCAGCTCTAGCACTCCAGTGACCACGCACACGACGAACCTGCCAGGGGCCGGAGCCATGTGGGTCTATAACGTAGTGCGCACTCTTGCGGATGAAGCGAAGAGCGTGAGGATCTCCTACTTCTACGGAGAGGTCCAGTGATCCGACGACACCACTTGGTGTCGCTGACAGTGGAGTTTCAAGACTAAATGACCTGGTCGCGCTGGTGGTGGTGGCTTCTCGACGCGGGGGCCGCAGTGCCTCCCGAGGAGCATCTTCTACCAAACCGTCCGTGTACCACAGCCAGAGCCCAAGTCACCGAGCGTGGCGTAGAGGCGATCCTAATCCTGCGCACGGTTGCGGCCCAGGTGACAGACCGCACGGTCGAAGGGGTGTGCTAGGTGGGCGAACCTCACAAGGTCAGGGAAGGGCACACCGATGAGCTTGAGTGGGTTCTCTCGGTGGATGGC
>Ga0187893_10002390_pt1 | contig 41441 bp, 34 predicted proteins | sample MA1701074metaG_FD_139574 | JGI IMG/M metagenome (GOLD analysis project Ga0187893, IMG submission 139574) | White microbial mat communities from a basaltic lava cave in the Kipuka Kanohina Cave System on the Island of Hawaii, USA - MA170107-4 metaG ...
GCGAGGACGATGAGCCGCAGCCCCAGCGCAGGGCCGCCGAGCAGCAGGGGCCGGGGATCCGGATCGTGTGTGGTCAAACCGGCCTCTAACCGAGGCCGAACAGCCCCGGATGCTCCTCGGACAGCTCGAGGATTCGGCCGCCGCCGCGCGCCACGCAGGTCAGCGGATCATCGGCGATGACCACTGGCAAACCGGTTTCTTCCATGAGGAGCTTGTCGATGTCCTTGAGCAGCGCGCCGCCGCCCGTCAGCACGATGCCGCGGTCCGCGACGTCGGAGCCGAGCTCCGGCGGCGTCTGCTCGAGCGCCTTCTTGACTGCCTGAACGATGCCCTGGAGCGGCTCCTGCATGGCTTCGAGGATTTCGTTCGAATTGAGCGTGAAGCTGCGCGGCACGCCTTCGGAGAGGTTGCGGCCCTTGACCGACATCTCGCGCACCTGCTGGCCCGGGTAGGCCGACCCGATCTCGATCTTGATGCGCTCCGCCGTCGCCTCGCCGATCAGGATGCCGTAGTTGCGGCGCACGTAGTTCGTGATCGCCTCGTCCATCCTGTCGCCGCCGATGCGCACCGACTCGGCATAGACGATGCCATTCAGCGAGATCACCGCGACCTCGGAAGTGCCGCCGCCGACGTCGAGCACCATCGAACCGCGCGCCTCGTTGACCGGCAGGCCCGCGCCAACCGCTGCGGCCATCGGCTCCGGAATTACGTCCACGCGGCGCGCGCCGGCGCCTTCGGCAGATTCCTGGATCGCACGGCGCTCGACCTGGGTCGATCCGAACGGCACGCAGACCAGCACGCGCGGCGAGGGGCGCAGCCAGCGGTTGCCATGCACCTTGCTGATGAAGTACTGGAGCATGCGCTCGGTGTAGGTGAAGTCGGCGATGACGCCGTCCTTCATCGGGCGCACCGCGGTGATGTGGCCCGGCGTGCGGCCGAGCATGCTCTTGGCCTCCGCACCGACCGCGATGATGGTTTTGGTGCCGCGACCCGGCTCGTCCTGCACCGCGACGACCGACGGCTCGTTCAGCACGATGCCCTGGCCGCGCACGTAGATGAGCGTGTTCGCGGTGCCGAGGTCGATCGAGATGTCGCTTGAGAAGTAACCCCGGAGGCTCTTGAACATGAGTGGGCGGGACCGCGACGCGCTCTGAATGGAGCGCCGCGAGTCTAGCCGCGGGCGCGACTTTCCACAAGGCGACGTGTATGATTTCCGTCAAGTTTTTCCCACTTTTTCCGCTGTGGTGCGCTCGTGACGCTGACCCGCCGCGACGTCGAAAACATCGCGCATCTCGCCCGCCTTCAGATCACGGAGGCGGAGATGCCGGTCTACGTCAGCAGCTTGTCCGCGATCCTCGCGTTCGTGGAGCAGCTCTCGGGCGCAGCGACCGATGACGTCGTGCCGATGGCGCACCCGCTCGAGGGCCAGGTCCAGAGGCTTCGTGTGGACGCCGTCACAGAATCGGATGATCGCGACGTCTACCAGGCCAACGCCGCCGCGGTGGAGGCCGGCCTCTACCTCGTGCCGAAGGTAATCGAGTGAGCCTGCATCACGCGACCGCGGCCGAGATCGGGCGGAGGCTACGTGCGCGCGAATACTCGAGCGTCGAAGTCACGCTTCACTTCCTCGACCGCATCGAGAAAGCCAACACCCTGCTCAATGCATTCGTGACGGTTACGCGCGATCGCGCGCTCGAAGATGCGCGGACCGCAGACGCGCGCATCGCGAAAGGCGAAGGCGGGCCCTTGACGGGCGTGCCGCTCGCGCACAAGGACATCTTCTGCACGACCGGCATCCTGACGAGCTGCGGCTCGCGCATGCTCTCGAACTTCGTCTCGCCCTACGATGCCACTGTCGTGGAGCGCCTCGCCGCCGCAGGCATGGTCCTGCTCGGCAAGACGAACATGGACGAATTCGCGATGGGCTCGTCGAACGAGACGAGCTGGTTCGGACCGGTGAAGAATCCCTGGGACCCTTCGAAGGTTCCCGGCGGATCGTCGGGCGGCTCCGCTGCGGCGGTCGCGGCGCGGATCGCGCCGGTCGCGACCGGCACGGACACCGGCGGCTCCATCCGCCAGCCCGGCGCGCTCACGGGGCTGACCGGATTCAAGCCGACTTACGGACGCGTTTCGCGCTACGGGATGATCGCGTTCGCCTCGAGCCTCGACCAGGCGGGCGTGCTCGCGCAGTCGGCGGAGGACGCGGCGCTGGTGCTCGGCGCGATGGCGGGCTTCGATGCGCGCGATTCGACGAGCGTGGATACGCCGGTACCGGACTACGCCGCGGGCCTCGAGCGCCCGGTCAAGGGGCTTCGAATTGGCATCATTCGCGAGTTCTTCGGCGACGGCCTCGAGGCGGGGACCGGCGCCGCGGTGCGCGCCGCGATTGACGCCTTCCACGTCCAGGGCGCGAAAGTCGTCGAATTGAGCCTGCCCAATCTTCCGCTCTCCGTCCCGACGTACTACGTCGTCGCACCCGCCGAATGCTCGTCGAACCTTTCGCGCTACGACGGCGTGCGCTTCGGCCATCGCTGCAAGGACCCGCGCGACCTGGTCGACCTCTACAGGCGCACGCGCGGCGAGGGCTTCGGCGCCGAGGTCAAGCGCCGGATCATGACGGGCACCTACGTGCTCTCGGCCGGCTACTACGACGCCTACTACCTGAAGGCGCAGAAAGTGCGGAGCCTCATCAACGCCGACTTCAAGCGGGCGTTCGAGGAGGTCGACGTGCTTATGGGGCCGACGACGCCGACGCCCGCATTTGCGATTGGCGCGAAGACCGGTGATCCCATCACGATGTACCTGAACGACATCTACACCATCGGCGCGAACCTCGCGGGCCTGCCCGCGGTCTCCGTCCCCTGCGGGCTCGTCGACGGCTTGCCGGTGGGGCTGCAGGTCATCGGGCCGCATTTCTCGGAAGAGCGGCTGCTCGCCGCCGCGCACGCCTGGCAGCGTGCGACCGACTGGCATCGCCGGCTGCCGCCGGCCTTCGCGTGAGCGCCATGGCCATCGAGTGGGAAACCGTGATCGGCCTCGAGATCCACGCGCAGCTCGCGACGCGCTCGAAGATCTTCTCCGGCTCGTCGACGGCCTATGGCGCGGCGCCGAACACGCAGGCCAATCTCGTGGACCTCGGATATCCGGGCGTGCTGCCGGTGCTGAACGGCGAGGCCGTGCGCATGGCCGTCAAGTTCGGGCTCGCCATCGGGGCGCGGATCGCGCGGCGCTCGATCTTCGCGCGCAAGAACTACTTCTACCCGGACCTGCCAAAGGGCTACCAGATCAGCCAGTACGAACAGCCCGTCGTCGGGGACGGCGCGGTCGAGATCCTGCTCGAGGACGGAACGCGCAAGGTCGTCGGCGTCACGCGCGCGCACCTCGAGGAGGACGCCGGCAAGTCGCTGCACGAGGGTCTCGGCCGCTCGAGCGGGATCGACCTCAATCGCGCGGGAACGCCCCTGCTCGAGATCGTCTCCGAGCCGGACCTGCGCTCGGCCCGGGAGGCGGTCGCGTACATGAAGAAGATCCACACGCTCGTGCGCTACCTCGGAATCTGCGACGGCAACATGCAGGAGGGCTCGTTCCGCTGCGATGCGAACGTCTCCATCCGCCACAAGGGCAGGCGAGAGTACGGCACGCGCTGCGAGATCAAGAACGTGAATTCATTCCGGTTCGTCGAACGCGCGATCAACCACGAAGTCGCGCGCCAGGTCGAGCTCGTCGAGGGCGGCGGAAGCGTCGTGCAGGAGACGCGCCTCTACGATCCCGGGCGCAACGAGACGCGCTCGATGCGCAGCAAGGAAGAAGCGAACGACTATCGCTACTTCCCGGACCCGGACCTGCTGCCGCTCGCGCTCGACGACGAGTTCATCGAAGGCGTGCGCAAGAGCCTGCCCGAGCTTCCGGACGCCAAGGCCGCGCGCTTCGCGCGCGAGCACGGCCTGTCCGAGTACGACGCCGGCGTCCTGACTTCGAGCCGCGAAATGGCGGACTACTACGAGCACGTCGCCGCGGCCGCCCGCGAGCCGAAGCTCGCGGCGAACTGGGTCATGGGCGAGCTTGCGGGATTCCTGAACCGCGACGGGCTCGAGATCGAGGCGTCTCCGATCGGCGCCGAGGCGCTTGCCGGTCTGATCGGGCGCATCGTCGACGGCACCATTTCCGGAAAGATCGCCAAGGACGTATTCGAGGCGATGTGGTCGGAGCGCGCGGACGCGGACTCGATCATCGCCGCGAAGGGGCTGCGGCAGATCACGGACACGGGCGCGATCGAGCGCGCGATCGCCGATGTCATGAGGGCGAATCCCGCCCAGCTCGCCGCCTACCGCTCGGGCAAGGACAAGCTCTTCGGCTTCTTCGTCGGCCAGGTGATGAAGGCGACCGGCGGGAAGGCGAATCCCGCGCAGGTCAACGAGCTGCTGAAGCGCATGCTCGCCGGACCATGACGCCGACCGGCGACCTGCTGCATCGTTTCCTGTTCGAGCGGCTGCCGGTTCGCGGCCACCTGGTCCGGCTCGACGCGAGCTGGCGCGCCGCGATCGAGCATCACGAATACCCGGGAGCCGTCAGCGGCGCGCTCGGCGAGGCGATGGCCGCGTCCGTCCTGATGGCGGGCGCGCTGAAATTCGAGGGCCGGCTCTCGCTGCAATTCGAGGGACCGGGCCCGATCCGGCTCATGCTCACCCAGTGCACGCACCGCCACGCGATCCGCGGCGTCGCCCGTCACGACGAAGTCCCGGCGGGCCCGCCCGACGCGGAAAGCCTGTTCGGCGGAGGCCAGCTCGCGGTCACGATCGAGCAGGAGGAGAGCGGCGATCGCTACCAGGGCGTAGTGCCTCTCGTGGCGACCCGGCTGTCGGATTGCCTCGAGCAGTATTTCGAGCGTTCCGAGCAGCTGCCTTCGCGGATGATGCTCGCGGCGACGCCGGATCGCGCTGCGGGGCTCCTGCTCCAGCGCGTCGCCGTCGGCGAAGGAACCGCTGCGGAGCTGGCAGAAGCCGACGACGCATGGCGGCGCCTCGGCCTGCTCGCGGGCACGCTCTCGTCGCGCGAGCTGCTCGACACGCCTTGCCGCGAGCTGCTGCGGCGCGTGTTTCGGGAGGACGACATTCGCCTCTTCGAGGGCACGCCGGTTTTCTTCCAATGCAGCTGCTCGCGCGAGCGCGTCGCCGGCATTCTCCAGGCGCTCGGGGGCGAGGAGGTTAAGGAACTGCTGCGCGAGCGCGGCGACGTCGAGGTGCGCTGCGAGTTCTGCAATCGCGCCTGGCGCTTCGACGCGGTCGACGTTGCCGGACTGTTCTCGACAGGCGCCGCACAGCCACCGCCGCCCGGGCTTCACTAGAATTCAGTGAGCGGAGGATTTATCGTGGGTTTCAATTCCAGCCCCCGGACTCGATGGATGCCAGCATGCGAATCCCCACTGCCATCGCCGCCGCGTCGCTCGCCATGAGCCTCGCGGCCGCCACGCCCGCTTCAGGATCGCCCGAGGAGGACCGCAAGGCCGTCGCGGCCCTCGACACGGAATTCCAGGCCGCCGTGAAGCACCACGATGTCGGGACGATCGACCGGATCCTGCACGAGGAGATGACCCTCGTGCTCGGCGACGGGCGTGTCGTCACGCGCGAGGACCACCTCGCAGCGGCGCGCAGCAAGGCAATCCGGTACGAGGTCCAGGACGAGGATCCCGGCACGCAGGTCGTGCGCGTCGCGGGTGACACCGCCGTCGTGACGGCAAGGCTCTGGATCAAGGGCGTGGCGGACGGCACGCCGTTCGACCGCCGGCTCTGGTTCAGCGATACCTACGTCCGCACGCCGCAAGGATGGAAGTATTTCTTCGGGCAGGCGTCGCTCAGGCTGCCGGATTCTCCCGCAACCTAAGGCGGAGCCCATTTCAAGCTGAACCGGGCCTTGCGCGCGTCCGGCCGCCTCGAAGCGGCTTCGGCGATTGAGTATGCTTCCGCCATCGTGGGCATCCGCTTCACCGTCAATGGCGTCGAGCGGGAGTTCGGGGGCGACGGCAGCATGCCGCTCCTTTGGTACCTGCGTGATCACGCGCGCCTCACCGGGACCAAGTTCGGCTGCGGCGGCGGATTCTGCGGCGCCTGCACCGTGCTCGTGGACGGCGCGGCCATGCGCTCCTGCATGGCGCCGGTTTCGTCGCTCGCGGGCCGCTCGATCACGACCATCGAGGGACTCGGCAAGGACGGCCTGCACGCAGTACAGGAGGCCTGGATCGAGGAGGACGTCGCCCAGTGCGGCTACTGCCAGGCGGGGCAGATCCTCGCCGCTGTCGCGCTGCTCGAACGCAATCCGGAGCCGGCGCCGGCGGACATCGACTCGATCACGAACTACTGCCGCTGCGGAACCTACGTCCGCATCCGGCGGGCAATCGCGCGCGCTGCGCGGGACATGAAATGAACGCGCTCGCGGCAGTCGTTTCGCGACGGCAATTCCTGCAGGTCTCGCTCTCGGCCTCGGGCGCGCTCGTCCTCTCGCCCGCTGCGACGCGAAGCGCCTGGGCCGCCGACGCGCCTGCGCCGGTGCCGGAGAATCCGCTGGGGCTGCTGATCCGCATCGAGCCGGACAACCGCGTCGTCATCGGCGCGACCGGCGCGGAGATCGGGCAGGGCGTCAAGACCTCGCTGCCGATGATCCTCGCGGAGGAGCTCGACGCGGACTGGTCGCTCGTCACGGTCGAGCAGATGCCGCTCAGCATCGACTTCAGCGGCGAACAGCCGCGCTGGCGCTGGGGCGCACAGGGCGCGGGCGGAAGCACCAGCATCCCGGATGGCTGGGCGGAGCTGCGCCAGTTCGGCGCGCAGGGCCGGTGGCTCATGCGCGAGTCGGCGGCCGCCCGCTGGGGTATCGCGCCCGCCGAGGTGCGGACGCGGGACGGCCACGCATGGCATCGGGATGGCCGCAAGCTTTCCTATGGAGAGCTCGTCGCCGAGGCCTCGAAGCTCACGCTCCCCGCCGAGCCGGTCCCGCTCAAGGATCCATCCGAGTACCGGATCATCGGCAGGCCACGGCGCGTCGTCGACGCCGAGGAAATCGTCACCGGCCGCGCGCGCTACGGCATCGACGTCTACGAGCCGGACGCTCGCACGGCCGTCATGCTTCGCTGCCCTTACTTCGACGGCGAAATCGCGAGCCTGGACGACAGCGCGGCGCGCGCCGTGGCCGGCGTGCGCGCGGTCGTCGTCGTGCACGGACCGAAGCCTGGCGAGCCAATCACCACGAACCTCGCGACCGGCGTCGCCGTCGTCGCCGACGACACCTGGTCCGCGCTCAAGGGCCGCGAGGCACTCAGGGTCGAATGGACACGCGGGCCATTTGCCGGCGAGTCGAGCGCCGCGCTCGACCGGCAGTGCACGGAGCTCCTCAAGCGGACAGGCCTTGTCGTCCGCAACGACGGAAATTTCGACGCGGCACGGCTCGATGCCGCGCGCATCGTCAAGGCCCGCTACCGTCAGCCCTATGTGAGCCATGCGCCGCTCGAGGCGCCGTGCGCGTTCGTGCACGTGATGCCGGACCGCGCACGCGTGGTCGCGCCGCTTCAGCAGCCGGGCGGCGCGCAGCGGGCGGTCCACACGGTGACGGGCATCCCGCGTCCCGCGATCAGCGTCGAGATGACACGCGTCGGCGGCGGCTTCGGTCGCAGGCTCACGAACGATTTTGTGGCGGAGGCCGCGCTCGTCTCGAAGGCGACAGGCTGGCCGATCAAGCTCGTCTGGACCCGCACCGACGACCTGCAGCACGACTTCTTCCGGCCATTCGGCCATCACGAGCTGATCGCCACGCTCGACTCGGGCAACAGGGTCAACGGCTGGACGCACCGGCTCGCGAGCGCATCGAAGTACTACCGGCGCGCCGGGGTGAAGCCGGAAGACATGTGGGGGCCGGAGCTCTACCCGGATGATTTCCCGGCCTATCTCGTGCCGAACTACCGGCTCGAGTGGCACGCCGTAACGAGCGGCATTCCGCGCGGCTCCTGGCGCGCGCCGGCGCACACGGCGAATGCCTTCGTCGTGCAAAGCTTCGTGGACGAGATCGCCCATGCGACGAAACAGGACCCGCTCGCATTGCGGCTCGCAATGTACGGGCCGGACCGCGTGTTGGACTACGCGCAGCACGGCGGGCCGAAATTCAGCACGGCGCGCCTGCGCACGGTGCTCGAACGCGTTGCGCACGAAATCGGCTGGGGGCGCAAGCTGCCGCGCGGCCGCGGCATCGGCCTCGCCGCGCACTTTACCTTCGGCGGCTATGCCGCGCATGCGATGGAAATCAGCGTATCGCCCCAGGGCGAGCTTGGCTTCGAGCGCGTCGTTTGCGCCGTGGACGTCGGGCGGCCGGTCAATCCGCTCGGCATCAGCGCCCAAATGCAGGGCGGCACGATCGACGGTCTTTCGACCGCCCTCAATCTCGAGATCACGATCCAGGACGGCCGTGTCCAGCAGTCGAACTTCGACGGCTATCCGCTCGCGATGATGGGCCAGATGCCGAAGGACATGGAAGTCCACATCATCCACTCTGCCGAGAGTCCCTCGGGCTGCGGCGAAATGGGGATTCCGACCGCCGCACCTGCGCTCGCCAACGCGATCTTCGCCGCGACCGGAGTGCGGATCCGGAACCTGCCGATCCGCAGTCAGCTCGTAGACGCGCTGACGTAGTCAGGCCGCATTGAAAGAGGGAGGGGCTCCTTTTCCCTTCGGTCCTTCGGGGAAAAGGAGCCCCTCCCTCTTTCAATGCACTTAGTCTACTTCAGTTCGTTTAAGAGGCCTGCGCGCGTCATGCGCTGCATCTGCCCGAGGATCCAAGCCTGGCGTCCACGGATGTATGGCGTCGCGTTCACGACGCGAAACCGGGTTGGGCTCGGCAGCACTGCCGCAAGGAGTGCGGCTTCTTCGGGGGTGAGGCGCGCGGCGTCCTTGCCGAAGTAAAGGCGGCTCGCCGCCTGCACGCCCCAGACTCCGCGGCCGAACTGCGCGCTGTTGAGATACACCTCGAGGATCCGTTCCTTCGGCCACAGGAACTCGATCCAGGCGGTGAACCAGGCCTCGAGCCCTTTCCGGAGCCAGCTTTGGCCGGACCACAGGAACAGGTTCTTGGCGGCCTGCTGGCTGATGGTGCTCGCGCCGCGCAGGCGCCGGCCGCCCTGTGCGTCGGTCACCGCCTTCTCGATGGATTCGAAATCGAAACCGCCATGCGCGAGGAACTTCTGGTCCTCGGCGGCGATTGCGGCGACCGCCGCGTGGCGCGATATCCGGGTCCACGGCACCCAGTCGTGCTGCTGCCGGAGCGGCAATCCGGCTTCGCGCGCTGCAAGGCGTTCCTGAATCATGAAGGCCGTCGTCGGCACGGGCAGCCAGCGGAACGCGGCGACGACCAGGATGCTCGAGACCGCCGCGGCGAGGACCGCAGTCGTCACCCACCGGGCAAGCCGCGCCGGCAGGGAGCGCCGCTTCATCGGCAGCCGCGAGTCAGGCGGCGCTCGTGCGCCGTGCCGAATTGACGACGACCGCCTCGGCCGGGACGTCGTCGTGTCCGTGGCGGCGGCCCGTCTTCAGCTTCGCGATCTTGTCGATCACATCCATGCCGCCGACAACGCGGCCGAAGACCGCGTAGCCGAAGTTGCCGGTGCGGTGGTTGAGGAAGTCGTTGTCGACGAGGTTGACGAAGAACTGGGAGGTCGCGCTGTGCAGGTCGTTGGTGCGGGCCATCGCGAGCGAGCCGCGCAGGTTCTTGAGCCCGTTGTCCGCCTCGTTGCGGATCGGCTCGTGGCCGGACTTGTGTTCCATGTCGGCCGCGAATCCGCCGCCCTGGACCATGAATCCCGGGATCACGCGGTGGAAAATCGTGCCGTTGAAGAACCCCTCGTCGACATAGCGGAGGAAGTTCTTGCTTGAAATCGGCGCCGACTTCCCGTCGACCTCCACGGTGAAGTCGCCGTGCGTCGTCTCGAACCTGACCATTGCGTTGTCTCCCGTCATCGCGCCGATTCTAATGCCTCGCGCGGCAGCGCGCCCGAACTCGCGCGCTCGAGCGCGGCGAGGTCCCGATGGGTCTCGACGTCGCCGAGGCCGGCCGCCTGCAGCAGGCCGCGGACGGATGCGCCCTGGGACGCGCCATGCTCGATGATGAGCCGCCCGCCGCCTGCGAGGTGCGCCGCCGCGCCCGCACAGACGGCGGCGATGGCCTCAAAGCCATCCGCGCCGGCGACGAGCGCGAGCAGCGGCTCGTGCGCGAGCGCCGCGAGGGCGGGATGGCCTGCCTCGACGTACGGCGGATTCGAGACGATCGCCTCGAAGCGCGCGCCCGCGAGCGGCTCGTACCAGGAGCCCTGGAGGAAGCGGATGTTTCGGATCCCGTGGCGATCCGCGTTTCGCCGCGCGACGGCGAGCGCCGCGGGGCTGACGTCGGTCGCGGTCACCGCCGCGTCCTTGCGCTCGGAGGCAATCGCGATCGCGATCGCCCCGCTGCCGGTGCCGAGGTCGAGCACGGACGGGCGATCCGCGCGTTCAAGCGCCACGAGCGCGAGCTCGACGAGAAGCTCCGTCTCGGGCCTCGGCACGAGGACATCGGGCGTCACTTCGAGCTCGAGCGACCAGAATTCGCGCCGGCCCGTCAGGTAGGCGACGGGCTCGCCGGCCAGCCGGCGGCGGACGAGCGACTCGAGCGCGGCCGACTGGGCCGCGTCGAGCTTTCGCCCGGGGTCGGCTGCGAGCGCCGCGCGGCCGGCCTCGAGTACATAGGCGAGCAGTACCTCGGCGTCAAGCGCGGCGGTAGGGGAGATTGCTTGCAGCCGCTCACGCAGCGCGGCGAGCGCGTCTGCGGCGCGCGTCATTCGAGCGCGGCCAGCTCTTCGGCCTGGTGTTCCCGCGCGAGCGTCGCGATGATCTCGTCGAGATCGCCGTCGATGATGCTGTCGAGCCGGTAGAGCGTCAGCTCGATGCGATGATCGGTCATTCGCCCCTGCGGAAAGTTATAGGTGCGGATTCGCTCGGAACGGTCGCCGCTGCCGACCTGGAGCCGGCGCTTCTCGGCCTTCTCGGCCGACTGCCGCTCGCGTTCGGCCGCGAGCAGGCGCGAGCGCAGGAGCGCCATCGCACGCGAGCGGTTCTTGTGCTGGGAGCGCTCGTCCTGGCATTCGACGACGATGCCCGTCGGCAGGTGCGTGATGCGCACGGCGGAGTCCGTCTTGTTGACGTGCTGGCCGCCGGCGCCCGAAGAACGGTACGTGTCAATGCGAAGCTCGGCCGGACTGATCTCGACGCTTTCCACTTCCGCGACCTCCGGCAGCACCGCCACCGTGCAGGTGGAGGTGTGGATCCGTCCCTGCGACTCGGTCGCCGGCACGCGCTGGACGCGGTGCGTGCCCGACTCGAACTTGAGCTTCGAATAGACGCCGCAGCCCGCGATGCGGCTGATGACCTCGCGGTATCCCCCGTGCTCGCCGCGGCTTTCCGAGAGGATCTCGACCGTCCAGCCGTGGCGCTCCGAGTATCGCGAGTACATGCGGTGCAGGTTGCCGGCAAAGATCGCCGCCTCGTCGCCGCCGGCGGCAGCCCGGATCTCGAGAAAGACGTCGTGATCGTCGAGCGGATCGGCGGGCACGAGCATCCGCTGCAGCGCCTGCTCGTCCGCCGCCGTCGCGCTTTCGAGCGTCGCGATCTCCTGCTCCGCGAGCGCGCGCAACTCCGGGTCGGCTGCGACGGCGCGCGCAGCCGCGAGCTCGCGCTCGCGGTCCGTCAGGCGCGCGAGTCCGCGCGCGATCGGGTCGATGCGGGCGAATTCCATGGAAAGCTCGCGGAACCGGTCGGAACGGGAGAGCACTGCCGGGTCGGCGAGCATGCGCTCGATCTCGGCGTGCCGGTCGGCGACGCGCTCGAGCCGGCGGCGGATCGCTTCCTTCATTGCGGATCGCGCCCGCTGCGGAAGAGGCGCGCGGCGGCCTCGGCGAGCGAGTTGTCGCCGGCCTCGGCGGCCGCGCGGAGCGCGGCCGATGGCGCGTGCAACAGCCGATTGGTTAGCGAAGAGGCGAGCTGCTCGAGCACCGCTTCCGGCGAGTTGCCGGCCGCCAGCAGGCGCCGCGCCTCCTCGAGCAGCTGGTCGCGCGCTGCTTCGGCCTGGCCGCGGAGTTCCCGGATCGCCGGCACGGCGTCCAGCACCTTCAGGCCCGCCATGTACTCGGCGACGTCCGCATCGATGAGCCGGCGCGCGACAGCCGCCTCCTCCTGGCGCGCCTTCACGTTTTCGTCCACGACCTGGCGAAGATCATCCACTGTGTACAGATAGACGTCCTCGAGTCCGCCGACGCGCGGGTCGATGTCGCGCGGCACCGCGAGGTCGAGCATGAACATCGGACGGTGACGGCGCTCGTCGAGCGCGCGCCGCACTTCGTCGAGCCCGATCACGTGGCCCGGGCGCGCGGTCGAGGATACGACGATGTCGGCCTGCGGCAGGTGCGCCGCGAGCGCGTCGAGGCCGATCGCGGATGCCTTCAGCCCCTCGGCGATCCGCTCGGCGCGGCCGGCACTGCGATTCGCGATGATCATGCGGCCGATCTTCTGCGCATGCAGGTGCCTCGCCGAGAGCTCGATCATCTCGCCGGCGCCGACGAGGAGGGCTGTGTGCCGCTCGAATCCCGCGAAGACCCGGCGCGCGAGCTGGATGCCGGCGGATGCGACGGACACGGCGCTCGCGCCGATCGCTGTTTCCGTGCGGACGTGCTTGGCGACCGCGAAGGTAGTCTGGAAAAGACGGTTGAGTTGGGCGCCCGCGGTGCCCGCCCGCTGCGCCGCGCGGTAAGAGTCCTTCAGCTGGCCAAGAATCTGCGGCTCGCCGAGGATCAGCGAATCGAGGCCAGCGGCGACGGAGAACAGGTGCCGCACGGCGTCCGGCCCCTCGACGCGATAGAGGCAATCGGCGAGCGCCCGGTTGCCGCCCGATTCGGCGACGAGCCATCCGGCAACGGGCTCGGCGGCGCCGCCCACGCAGTAGATCTCGGTCCGGTTGCAGGTGGACACGATCAGCGCCTCGGAAAGGCCCGGCAGCGCGCGCAGCGAAGCGAGCGCGCGAGGCAGGCGCTCGGCGTCGAACACGATGCGCTCGCGCACCTCGATCGGCGCGGTGCGATGATTCAATCCGAGGACGAGGAGCGACATGATGTGCCGGCTGCGGAAATCCGCCGGATTGTCCGGTAACGATCACGGCAGCACAAGCGCTGGGCTATAGTGCCGTGATGCGCGTTCGATCGCTTCTGGCGGCGGCCCTCCTGCTCGCGATTCCAGCCGATCCTGCGCGCGCGGCGATCGAGGGCTGCCCTCGCGGCGACGCCTGGTCGCTCTCCATCGACGCGGAGCGTTCGCTCGAGCGCGGCGCCTGGCCCGCAGCGGCCCGTCAGTACGCCTGCGCCGCGCGCGCGAGCACCGATCCCGCGGTCGCCGAGCGCGCAACGCGCGCGGCCTACGACAACCTGCAGCTCGAGCGAGCAGTGGAGTCCGCGAATCGCTGGCTCGAGCTCGCGCCGGCAAGCGAAGTCGCGCGCCGCTATCTCGCGACCGGGCTGCTGCGCCTGTACGACGAGGAAGCGGCTGCGGCGCGATTCGCGGAACTGCTCAGGACCTCTTATGCCGATCGCGCGCGCGGATACCTCGTTCTGCTCGGCATCCTCTCCGCAGAAAGCAACGAGACGGGTGCCGCCCGCGTGATGGACACGCTCGTCGCGTCCGATGCCGACCTTCCCGAGGCGCAATACGCCGCGAGCATGCTCTGGCAGCGCGCCGAGAACGGCGCGAAGGCGCTCGCCGCAGCCGAGCGCGCGCTCGCGCTGCGGCCCGACTATCCGCAGGCCGAGTTCGCGCGCGTCCGGGCGCTCACGACCGCGGGCCGCGACGAAGAGGCGCTCGATCACTCCGCCCGGCTCGCGGCGGCCGGCGACCCCTTCATGCGGCTCGGCCATGCCTGGCAGCTCCTCGGCGAAGACAGGCGCGCGGAGGCGGTCGTGCTGTTCGACGAGCTCCGCCGTTCCGGCGGGCAGGCCTCGGCAGACGCGGCCGCGGCGCTCGCCTCGATCGCGATCGACGAGAAGCGCCTCGACGAAGCGGCGCGGCTCGTCGACGAGGCCGGGCGCGATCCGCAGCAGGCCGAGAGCCTGCGCTGGCAACGCGCGCGTATCGCGGAGGAACGCGGGGACAAGGCGAATGCCGCGCGCCTCTACCAGGGCGTCGAGTCGGGCGGTCGGGCGCTCGCCGCGCAGCTTCGCGCCTACCGCCTGCTCCGCGAGGAAAGCGCGCCGGAACTCGCGGAGATGATCATCGACGACTACCTCGACTCCGCGCCGTCGGGTACCGCGGATGTCGCCTCGGGAGTCGCGACGATCCTTGTCGAGGAGGGCCATGGCGAGGAGGCGATAGCGATCATCGACCGCGCGCGGACAGTCCTGCCTGACGACGGGCTGCTGCTCGCGCGCGGCTTCCTGCTCGAGCGCCTCGACCGGGTGCCGGATGCCGTCGCGGACATGCGCCTGGTTGCGGAACGCCGCCCGAACGACCCGATGGCGCTGAACGCGCTCGGCTACACGCTTGTCGACCGCACGAAATCGGTGGAAGAAGGCAGGCGCCTGATCGAGCGCGCCATTGTCGTGAAGCCCGACAGCTATGCAATCCAGGATTCGATGGGCTGGGCGCTCGTGCAGGCGGGCGAGCTAGATGAAGGCAGGACCTGGCTCGAGCGGGCCTGGGAGCGCTCGGAGGATCCCGAGGTCGCCGCGCACCTCGGCGAGACCCTCTGGCGCATGGGCCGCGAGGGCGAGGCGAAAAAGCTCTGGGACGAGGCTCTCGCGGCGAATCCGGACAGCCCGCCGCTCAAGCGCGCGATCGAGCGCCGCGCACAGTGAAGCTTCGGCTGGCGGCCTGCGCCCTTGCGCTCTTCGCGAGCGGCTGCGCGTCGCTGCCCGAGCCCGGCGTGCCCGAAGACTGGCCCGCGCGCCGCGCGGCGTTGCAGGCGCTCGACGGCTGGTCTTTGCACGGCCGCATCGCGGTCGCGGCCGGCGAAGACGGATTCTCGGGTGGATTCGACTGGTCGCAGCAGGGCGCCAATGCCGACATCGAGGTGTCCGGTCCCATGGGCGGCAAGCTGATGGACATACGCGTCGAAGGCGGCGAGTCCGTCGTCTCGGCGGGCGGCAGCACTGATGCCAACGACGACGCCCGGAAAATCCTCGACGAGCATTTCGGCCCGGGGCGATCGTTGCCGATCAATGAAATGCGTTACTGGCTCGTCGGCGCGCCAGCTCCGGGCAGCGCGCACGAGGAGTCGCTCGGGGAAGACCGCCGGCTCGCGAGCCTTTCGCAGTCGGGTTGGCAGGTTCGCTACGACCGCTATCAGCCGGTCGGCGAGCTCGCGCTGCCCGCGCGCATGGAAATGACGACCGAGGGCCTGCGCCTGCGTGTCGCCATATCGGACTGGCGACTCTCGCCATGAGCGCCGTGGCCTGGCCTGCGCCGGCCAAGTTGAACCTGTTCCTGCACGTCACGGGCCGCCGCCCGGACGGCTACCACGAAATCCAGACTGCCTATCAGCTCATCGACCTTTCGGACCGCCTGCAATTTGCCGTGCGCGCGGACGGCGAGATCCGCCGGGTCCAAGGTCCCCCGGAAGTCGCGGCTGCCGAGGACTTATGTCTTCGCGCCGCGCGTCGCCTGAAGAATAAAGGCGGCTCATCACTTGGCGCCGACATCCGGCTCGAGAAGCGCATTCCCATCCAGGGCGGCCTCGGCGGCGGTAGCTCGGACGCGGCGACGACCCTCGTCGCCCTCAATGAAATCTGGGGCTTGCGGCTCGATCCCGCCGCGCTCGCAGCGATCGGACTTGAGCTCGGGGCCGACGTCCCGTTGTTCATCCAGGGGAGAAGCGCCTGGGCGGAGGGGGTCGGCGAGCGCCTGACCCCCCTGGACCTGCCCGCAAGGCACTTCGCCGTCGTCTATCCGGGGGTAGGCATCAGCACCGCCGAAGTGTTTCAGGCACCTGAATTGACAAGGAAAACCGCCGAGACGACAATTCGCGGCTTCCTGAAGGCAGGTGGACACAACGATTGCGAGCCGGTGGTAGCCGGGCGCAGTCCCGAAGTGCGGCGGGCGCTGGCCTGGCTCTCCGAGCGAGGCGAGGCGCGACTGACGGGCACGGGCAGTTGCGTGTTCGCAGGATTCGCCGATCGCGGAGCCGCGGAAGCGGCTCTCTCCGGCCTGCCGACAGAGTGGCGCGGATTCGTGGCCCGTGGGCTCGACCGCTCGCCATTGCAGGAACGCCTGGCGGCGGAGCAATCCCGCGATAGCGGGGAGATTTGAAATTGGGGTGTCGCCAAGTGGTAAGGCAACGGGTTTTGATCCCGTCATACGAAGGTTCGAATCCTTCCACCCCAGCCAGATTGAACGCCTGAGGAGAGGCACGTGGACCAGTCCACGATGGCGGTGTTCACGGGCAACGCGAATCCGGCGCTCGCGCAGGAAATTGCGCGGCACCTGATGCAGCCGCTCGGCCGCGCGCTCGTCGGGCGGTTCAGCGACGGCGAGATCCAGGTCGAGATCATGGAGAACGTCCGCGGCAAGGACGTCTACTTGGTGCAATCGACGTGTCCGCCGGCGAACGAGCACTTGATGGAGCTGCTGGTCATGGCCGACGCCTGCAAGCGCGCCTCGGCCGGGCGGATCACCGCGGTGATCCCGTACCTCGGCTATGCGCGACAGGACCGCCGGCAGCGCGCGATGCGCGTGCCGATCACGGCGAAGCTGGTCGCGGACATGATCGGCTGCGCGGGAGTCGACCGCGTGTTGACGGTGGATCTGCACGCCGACCAGATCCAGGGATTTTTCGGCGTGCCCGTGGACAACGTGTATGCCTCGCCGGTGCTGCTCGGCGAAGTGTGGAAGCAGAAGTACGACAACATGATCGTGGTGTCGCCGGACGTCGGCGGCGTGGTGCGGGCGAGGGCGCTCGCGCGCAGGCTCGACAACGCGGACCTCGCGATCATCGACAAGCGGCGCCAGCGCGCCAACGAGTCGCAGGTGATGAACATCATCGGCGACGTGCGCGGGCGGTCCTGCGTCCTGGTTGACGACCTCGTCGACACGGCGGGGACGCTCTGCCAGGCGGCGCAGGCGCTGAAGGACGAAGGCGCGGTGCGCGTGATCGCATACATCACGCACCCGGTGCTGTCGGGCAAGGCGGTGGAGAGGATCGGTTCCTCCGCGCTCGACGAGCTCGTCGTGACGGACACGATTCCGCTCGGCGAAGAAGCGAGGAAGTGCAAGCGCATCCGCGTCCTCTCGGTCGCGGAGTTGCTTGCCGAGACGATGCGGCGGATCCGGGACGAGGAATCCGTCAGCTCGCTATACGTGGATTAGTACTGGAGTATTTGTCATGAAGATCTCATTCGAACTCGACGCCGAGTTCCGGGAAGACCAGGGCAAGGGCGCTAGCCGCCGCACGCGTCAACTCGGCAAGGTCCCGGCGATCCTTTACGGCGGCAAGCTCGGCTCGCGCGCGCTCCTGCTCGATCACACGAAGCTCGCGCAGCTAATGGACAACGAGCGCTTCTACTCGACCATCGTCGCGCTCAAGGTCGGCAGCCAGAGCCAGGCCGCGGTGCTGAAGGAAGTGCAGCGCCACCCGTACAAGAACCAGATCATGCACATCGACTTCCAGCGCGTGCTCGAGGACGAGAAGATCCGCATGCACGTGCCGCTCCACTTCAAGGGCGGCGCGGAGTCCAAGGGCGTCAAGGAACAGGGCGGCGTGCTCGGGCACGTGCGCAACGACGTCGAGGTCACCTGCCTGCCGAAGGACTTGCCGGAATTCGTCGAGGTCGACGTCTCCGGGCTCGAGATCAACCAGGTGATCAAGCTCTCCGGCCTCAAGCTGCCGGCGGGCGTCGAGCTCGTCGAGCTGCTCGCGGGCCGCGACGGCCCGGTCGCGTCGATCCACATGCCGCGCGTCGAGGAGGAGGAAGCTCCGGTCGTCGACGAGGCCGCCGCCGCCGCTGCCGCAGCGGCCGTGCCGGGTGCCGCACCCGCTGCCGGTGCGCCGGGCGCTCCGGGCGCCGCGCCTCCTGCCGGTGCGCCGGGCGCTCCGGGTGCCGCGCCTCGTGCCGGTGCGCCGGCCGCACCGGGTGCCGCGCCCGCCGCCGGCGCCCCGAGCGCGCCCGCCAAGGGCGGCAAGGAAGGCAAGGACGTCAAGAAGGGCGACGGCAAGAAGTAAGGTGTGGCGGGGCTTCCACTGCAACTGGTCGTCGGCCTCGGCAACCCGGGCGTCGAACACGAGGACACGCGCCACAATGCGGGCTTCTGGTTCGTCGACGAGCTGGCGAGCCGCCACGACTGCCGCCTGAAGCCTGAACGCCGCTACAACGCGGACGCGGGGCGCGTCACGATCGCGGGCGTGCCGCTGTGGCTCTTGAAGCCAATGGGCTTCATGAATCGCAGCGGCCAGTCCGTGCGGGCGTTCTGCGAATACCTGCGGCTGCCCTCCGACCAGGTGCTTGTCGTGCACGACGAGCTCGACCTGCCGGTCGGCGTCGCGCGGCTCAAGCGCGGCGGCGGCGCAGGCGGCCACAACGGCCTCAAGGACGTCATCGCGCATCTCGGCGAGGACTTCTGGCGGATCCGCGTCGGAATCGGCCACCCGGGAAACCGCGACGAGGTCATCGGCTACGTGCTCGAGCGGGCGAGCGCGGTGGATGAGCGCCTCATGCGCGAGGCGATCGAGCTCGCGATCGCCGAGTTCCCGCGCCTGCTCGACGAGGGCGCCGAGAAGATGATGAACCGGCTGCATACGGCGCCGCCCGCGGTCGAACAGTAGTGGGAATCCGCTGCGGCATCGTGGGGCTGCCGAACGTCGGCAAGTCGACCCTGTTCAACGCATTGACGCGCGCGAGAATCGCGGCCGAAAACTACCCGTTCTGCACGATCGACCCGAACGTCGGCATCGTGCCGGTGCCCGATCCGCGCCTTGCGGCGATCGCGGCGATCGCGAAACCCGAAAGGATCGTGCCGACCACGGTCGAGTTCGTGGACATTGCGGGCCTCGTCGCCGGCGCCTCGCAGGGCGAAGGGCTCGGCAACAAGTTCCTGGCGCACATCCGCGAGGTGGATGCGATCGCACACATCGTGCGCTGCTTCGAGGACCCGGATGTCGTGCATGTCTCCGGTCGCGTCGACCCGGCCTCGGACGTCGCGATCATCAACACCGAGCTCGCGCTCGCCGACCTCGAGACCGTGGACCGGGCGCGGCAGCGCGCCGAGAAATCCGCGAAGGCCATGGACAAGGACGCGATGCGCTGGCGCGACTCGCTCGAGCGGATCCGCGCGCGCCTCGACCAGGGCGAGCCGGTCCGCGCGATGGCGCTCGACTCGTTCGAGCGGGATCGGATCCGCGAGCTTTCGCTGCTGACCGCGAAACCGGTGATGTACGTCGCGAACGTCGACGAGGGCGGATTCACCGGCAACGCGCGACTCGCGGCGCTTACGATGCTCTCGGCGGCGGAGGGTTCCGCGGTCGTCGCGGTCTGCGCCGCGATCGAGGCCGAGATCTCCGAGCTCGACGAGGGCGACCGCGCCGCATTCCTGGCCGACCTCGGCCTCGCGGAAGCCGGGCTCGACCGCATCATCAGGGCGGGCTACGCGCTCCTCGGGCTCCTCACGTTCTACACGGCCGGCCCGAAGGAAGTGCGCGCCTGGACCGTGCGCACGGGGGCGACCGCGCCGCAGGCGGCGGGGGCCATACACACGGACTTCGAGCGCGGCTTCATCCGCGCCGAGACGATCGCCTACGACGACTATGTCGGGTTCAAGGGAGAGAATGGCGCACGCGAGGCCGGTCGCCTGCGACTCGAAGGCAAGGAGTACGTCGTGCAGGAAGGCGACGTCATGCATTTCCGCTTCAATGTAAGCTAGCGGCTTTGCAGCCCAATCCCGCACCGGCAACCCAGTTGCTCGCCGCCAATCCAGCGCCCATCGCCGCAGTCGGAAGGCTGCCGCAGTTTCATGCCGTTGGCTTCACCGGTCACCGGCACCTTGCGGATCCGGCCGGTACGGCCAGGGCGATTCGCGGCGCGCTGGATTCACTGCGAGCGGAAGTACCGGGCGAGTGGATTGCGCTGACCTCGATTGCGCGCGGGAGCGACCAGTTGTTCGTGCAACAGGCACGGGCCATCGGGTTGTCATGGCACGCGATCCTGCCGCTGCCGCCCGCGGAGTTTGCCACCGACTTCACGCCCGCCGAATGGTCGGCGGCCGAAGAAACGCTGGCAACGGCAGATCATGTGAAGGTCATCAACGAGTACGGCGACCGCAAGGACGCCTATCTCGATTGCGGCATCGAGACGGTCAATGGCTCGGAAGTGCTGATCGCGGTGTGGGACGGCGATTCAGCGCGGGGCAAGGGTGGAACGGCCGACGTCGTGGAGTATGCCAAGTCGACCGGCAAGCCCGTGATGATCATCGACGCCGTCACGCACGAGGTGCGCAAGGAAAACTGGAACAGGCTCGAGCCCAACGACGCGGTCCTCGACGACCTGAACGGCTTGCCGGAGGCCGTGAGCGCCTGGTCGGTCAATCCCTTCAAGGCGCCGGACGCCGTCTTCCACTTCCAGCAGAAGTGCGACTACCACGCAACGCATGGCGCTCCGCAGTTCCGGCGGTTGATCGTAGCCACGGTCGTAGCGCACGTCGTCGCGACGGTGATCGGCGCTGCCGTCGTGGGTTACGGGCTGCACCTGCTGGCCTTGCCCTGGCTCGAGCTGTCGTTCATCACCTTCGCCCTGGCAGCGGCGATAGTGCTGCGCCGCAAGATGCACTCGCACCACAGCTGGGTGCGCTGCCGTCTTGCCGCGGAATTCTGTCGCTCGGCCCTGGCCACCTGGGGACTGCCGCGAGCCGCTCCGTTACTGCACAACCTCGACCTCGCGGGCGCACGCGGCCTGGCGCGCTCGCTGTACATCCTGCACACGCGATCGTCCGCGACGCGGCCGGTGCCGATCGAGGAATTCAAGAGAATCTACCTCGAAAAGAGAATCGACGATCAGCTCGCATACTACGACCGGCAGGTGAGCCGCGCGCTGCCGCTCTACAAGCGGCTTGCGGCAGGCTTCTCCATCGGCACGGTTTCGGCCCTCGTGTTCACGGCGTTCTATGCGATCACCCGGACGCTCCACACCGAGTTGCCGTTGTGGGTCACGGGGACGACGTACGTGTTCCTGCCGATCGCCCTGCCCGCCGTGGCGGCCGCGTGCATCTCCATTATTTCGATCAACGACCTGCAGCGCCGCGTGTCGCGCTACAGGGAAATGCGCACTCTGCTGGAGACCAGCCGCACTCAGATCGCCTCCTGCCGGACATGGAACAGCGTCGAACACGTCGTGCTCAGGACCGAGCGCGCGCTCCTGCGCGAGGTGATCGAGTGGCATTCGATCAGGAGCTTCAGCGAGTCGCATTGAAGCGCGAGCACGCGGAGGCCTGTCCGCCATGACCAGCCTGCACAGCGGGGTCAAGCTGCCCGAACAATCGTGCAGTTAAGAATCCCGAACCTTGACAGCGTCGGGTACGGTCCCGACAATCCCGCCCTCCCCGAGGGTACCTTCCCACCGCGTGGCTAGGCAGCTCAGCTGGTTGGAGCACGGGATTCATAACCCCGGGGTCGAGCGTTCGAGTCTCTCCCTGGCCACCAATTCTTGGTCCAGCACGATCCGGCAACATCCAAGAGCTCACCAATAACGGCCTTTTTCGCCTACGAAGTGAGCCAGCTGGGGCAAGTCCAACTTCGCCCCGAGAGTTACCCCCACGCCGCTCACCGACACAACGATACGCAGCGCCAAGCCTGGTCAAAAGCCAAACCGCCTGCTTGATGGTGGCGGGTTGTATCTGGATATCTCGCCGAACGGTGGCAAGTGGTGGCGCTTCAAGTACCGCATTGGAGGAAAGGAAAAACGGCTATCGACCGGAGTTTACCCAGACACTCCGTTCTGGGCGCGCGTTCATGGCGACCGAATCCTCCGCCGCTTCGAGCGCGACATCGTCCCGTGGAAAGGCGGTCGCCCCGTTACCGAGGTGTCGGCACCGGAACTGTTGAGCGTGCTCAGACGAATCGAGAGCCGAGGAGCAATTGACACAGCACACGGGGCGCGGGCGCCGCCGCTGGCGGCAGCAGAAAGACCTCTTTTCCGTACTATCCGCACCCGACCTGCGTGTCGCTCAACTTTGCTATCTTGAGCGGCCATGCATCGCCGAGGGCAACGGGCCGTACCGTGAAGACGCTGCGATTCTTCATTTCCTCGCCCGGCGACGTCGTCGAGGAGCGGGCGATCGCCGGCCGGGTCATTGAACGGCTACAGAGCGAATACATCGGCCGGGCGGTGCTCGAGACCGTGCTTTGGGAGCACGAGCCGTTGGTCGCGACCTCGACCTTCCAGCACCAAATCGTGAAGCCGTCGGCCACCGACGTCGTCGTCGCGATTCTCTGGTCGCGCCTCGGAACCAAGCTGCCTGAAGAGTTCCGGCGCGAGGACGGCTCGCGTTACGAGTCGGGCACCGAGTTCGAGTTCGAGGAGGCGATGGAGGGCTTTCGCAGGAACGGAAAGCCCTTCCTGCTCGTCTACCGCAAGACAGCACCGCCGTCGGTCCGTCTGGACGACGAGAAGGACCTGATGGAGCGGCTCGCGCAGAAGAAGAAGCTCGACGTGTTCGTCGACAAGTGGTTCCACGACAAGGCCGAGGGGACCCTGATCGCTGCCTTCCACCCCTTCGCGTCGCCGAGCGACTTCGAGATCCTGGTGGAGAATCACCTGCGCCGGCTGATCGAGCGTGAGCTGCCGCGCAGCGTCGCCGCCACCTCGGAGGCGCGCGCGGTCTGGAAGAAGGGCTCGCCGTTCCGCGGCCTGGAGGCCTTCGAGTTCGAACACGCACCGGTGTTCTTCGGCAGGACACGCGCCGTCTCCGATGTTCTGCAGGCACTGCGTGAGCAGGCCGCGCAGGGTCGCTCCTTCGTGCTGATCCTCGGCATGAGCGGCGGCGGCAAGTCTTCGGTCGTCCGCGCCGGCGTGTTGCCGATGCTGACCAAGCCGGGCGTCATCGAAGGCGTCGGGCTGTGGCGGCGCGCGGTGTACCGGCCGACGGACGTGCGCGGCGACCTGTTCGCGGGACTTGCCAAGGCGCTGTTGCGCGAGCATGCGCTGCCTTCGCTCGACGCCGACGGCAGGGGGCCGGAGGAGCTCGCGCAGATAATGCGGGAATCGCCGCAGGCCGCAACCACGCTGATACGCAACGCCCTGCAGCGCGAAGAGCAGCAGGACGGCAAGCCGAACGCCCGGCTCGCGCTGGTCATCGACCAGATGGAGGAGATGTACACGCAGGAAGAGTCGTACACGCAGGAAGAGACGTACACGCAGGAAGAGACTCCCTCCGTGCAACGGCAGACGTTCATCGACGTGATCGATGCCCTCGCGCGCAGCGGACGCGTCTGGGTCATCTGCACGCTGCGCAGCGACTTCTATCCTCGGCTTGCCAATTACCCGAAGCTCGGCGCGCTCAAGGAGGGCGCGGGGCAGTACGACCTGATGCCGCCGACCGCGAGCGAGATCGGCCAGATGATCCGCCTGCCGGCAAACGCCGCCGGCCTGCGCTTCGAGGAGGATCCGGCCAGCATCGAGCGACTCGACGACATGCTGCGCGACGCGGCGGCCGGGCATCGGGAAATCCTGCCGCTGCTGCAGTTCACGCTCGAGGAGCTCTACCAGCGACGCACCGAGGACGGTCTGCTCACGCTCGCCGCGTACCGCGAACTGGGCGGAGTCGAAGGCTCGCTCGCCAAGCGCGCAGAAACCGTGTTCAAGCAGCTGCCGGACGACGTCGAGGCCGAGCTGCCCAGGGTGCTGAACGAGCTGGTGAGCATCGGGCACGACGCACATGCGGCGATCGGTCGCAAGCGTGCGCCCCGGTCCGACCTGTCGGGCGGCAAGAGTCGCTTGTTGGTCGACGCCTTCGTCGACAACCGCCTGTTCGTGACCGAGCTCGCCGATGACGGCAGCGCCGTGGTGACGGTGGCGCACGAGGCTCTGCTCTGGCATTGGCCCCGGATCACGGACTGGGTCGCGCAGAACCGCGAGAGCCTTCGTATCCGAGCCCGCATCGCGGTCGCCGCGCAGCGCTGGGATGCCGAGAAACGGCCGCATGACCTCCTGCTGCCTGCCGGCAAGCCGTTGATCGAAGCGGAAACGCTGCTCGAGTTCGGCATCGAGCTGCACCAGGACGAGGCACAGTTCATCCAGGCGTCAATGGCGCGCGCTCGGCGCCTGCAGAGGCTCAAGGCGGGTGTGGTCGCGACGGTGGCGATTCTGGGCGTGGTCGCAGTCGCGTTCGCCTTCATCGCCAACCAGCAGCAGCGGCTCGCCAAGGTCGAAGCCGAGACCGCCAACCAGACCACGAACTTCATGCTGCGGCTGTTCGAGGTGTCGGACCCGAGCGAGGCGCGCGGCAACACGATCACGGCCCGCGAGATCATGGACCGCGGTGCCGAGCGGATCCAGAAGGAGCTGGCGGCGCAACCCCGGATCCAGGCGACTCTCATGGAGACGATGGGCACGGTCTATACGAGCCTCGGCCTCTATGACCAGGCGGTTTCGCTGCTCGAAAGCGCGCTCGAGAAGCGTAAGTCGCTCTTCGGCGACAACCATCTCGAGGTTGCCCGGTCCCTGTACCGGCTCGGCGAGGTTCTGAAGCTCAAGGCCGAGTACGGCCGCGCACTGTCTATGCATCGCGAAGCCTTGGCACTGCGGCGGGAGATGCTCGGCGACAAGCACGCCGATACGGCACGCAGCGTCTATGAGCTCGCCGACGTGCTCGGGCGGATGGGCGAATTCGCCGAGGCCGAACCGTTGTTTCGAGAGGCGCTTGCGGTACGGCGCACGCTGGCCGGCGCGCAGAGCCCGGAGATCGAGCAGAGGGCGGAGGTCGCGCAGAGTACGGAGGGGCTGGCGCTCAACCTCTTCGACCAGGGCAAGTTCGAAGAGGCGGTGACCTTGATGCGCGAGGCCCTCGCGATGCAGCGCGGCCTTTATTACGGGCCGCATCCGCGACTCGCGGATGCGCTTAACAATTTCGGTTGGGTGCTCGGCGAGATGGGCCAGTACAAGGAAGCCGAGCAGCTGTACCGGGAAGCGCTCGAGATGCAGCGCGTCCTGCGCGGCGACACCCACCCCTTCATCGCCATCGGGTTGAACAACGTGGCGTTCGTTCTGCAGCAGCAGGGCAAGTACGAGGCGGCCGAGGCCCTCTACCTCGACGCAATCACCATGCAGCGCAAGCTCCTCGGCGAAGACCATCCGGACGTTGCATTGGCACTCAATAACCTTGCGTACCTGGCCCACGACAAGGGTGACCTGAAGAAGGCCGCCAGGATGTCGCGGGACTCGCTGGAGATGTACCGGCGCGCGCTGGGCGAGGAGCACCCATTGGTGGCCCAGGGAATGAACTCGCTGGCCATGTGGCTGATCGAGGACGGCGATCTTGCGTCGGCCGAACCATTAGTGCGCCAAGCCGTTGAAATGAGAAGGAAGCTGCTGGGGCCGGATCATTCGAATGTCGCCACCAGCATGACGCTGTTGGCCGGCCTGCTGATCGACACTGGGCGCTACGAGGAAGCGCTCGCGCTGGCCAAGGACGCCAAGGCTATCTGGATCAAGGCGCTGGCACCCGGACACTGGCGCTTGGCCAGTGCCGACGCGGTGGAAGGTGCCGCCCTGGCCGGGCTAGGCAGGTACGATGAGGCGGAGAAGTTGCTGCTTGCAAGTTACGACGTTCTTCATGAAGAAAAAGGAGCCGCGCACGTGTATGTGGTGAATTCCAGCCGCTGGCTCGCGAGGCTCTACCAGGCAATGGGCCAACCGGCCAAGGCAGCCCGGTACCGCGTGAGCCAGCACGGCTGACTCCGTGTCGCGCAAGGCTACATAACGCGGGTTGGCCCATTCACCCTGCATTTGACTTGTAACATCAGGGGTGGATGCTGTAGTAAGGTCGCATCGCGACGCGCGGGGGGCGCACGCGGTGCATCCGGGTCGCTCAGAATAGTCAGACACAAGATCCGGCCCGCTCAGAATGAGGCAAGGAAGGGGAGCTCCGACAATCACGCACCGGCAGATGCGACGTGCTGACCAGGCGCCGTCGCGTTTCCTGTCGCGAATCTAAGGATGGGTGAAGGAATGATGTCAATCAAGCATGGCTTTTTCTTCCTGACGGCACTAGTGCTCGGCGCGTTTTCGCCGCTGGCGAATTCAGCGCCGGCGGTATGCGACCAGACGAGTCACAACGGCTACTCGGGCGAGTTCGACGGCCGCTTCTACCAGGTGGTGGTCGTCGCCACCAACACGTCCTGGGATGCGGCCAGAACGGCTGCCGAGGCGCTGGAACATGACGGGATTCTCGGGCAGCTTGCAACAATCAACTCGTTTGCGGAGGACGAATTCATCCATTGCCTGATTCAGGCCACGGTGGGCGCCGTTGGCAGGGAAGCATGGATCGGCGGCTTTCAGGCGTCAGGCTCGAGCGAGCCCGCAGGCGGTTGGCAATGGCTCAACGGCGAGATCATCGACCCCCTCAACACGACAGGCTTGAACTACACGCACTGGCTGGCGGGCGAGCCCAATAACGACACCGCACCAAGCGGCAATGAGAGGCACCTGGGTGCCGGCCTGGGCGGCAACTTCGGTTGGAACGACGAGGGACGGCTGAGCAACATCGGTTCCTATGTCGTCGAGTTTGGTGACGCGCTGGCGCCTATCCCCGCCACCAACTGTGCTTTTGGCGGCGGCGGATGCCCGCTCGGCCAAAACGGCCCGGTCATCACCTACCCGCAGCCTGCCGTACTGTCGGGGGAGGTCGAAGTTCGCAGGTGGCGATTCACCGACGATCCGGCCCGCTGCGGCGTGAGCCCGTTGGACCTGGGCGAGCTCGTGCCCGGCGACGGCGCGGTGATCATCGCGCCCTACCTTTGCTCCACCTTCGGCGAGATCATCGTCAGCCGTACCGAGTCGCTGGTGCAGGTCCCCACAGGCGTCATCCAGATCGTCGGCACGAACAAGTACGGCACGGCGAATCCGGTCTTCCCGAACGACCCGACCAACCAGGACGTCGTGGTTTACCGGCACAACATCGCCTCCGAGCAGCTGGAAAAGGCCGTTGAAATGGGCGTGGCCGCGTTGTTCCTCGGCAACGTCGCCGAAACGACCAACGGGGTCATCAACCCGCCGCGCGGCGCGGGCGGCTCGGGCTCCTATTTCATTGAGGGCCTGCGCGTGCACTTTGATCTGTCGCTCGGCTACGACTACAACGCGAACACTGATTTTATCGCCGCGAGAATGGTAGATCTGCAGAGATACAAGCTGGAAAAGGGGCGGGAAGCGGTCATCGCGGCGAAGCCGGCGTTGAAGCCTGTCTCGTGGGCTGCGCTGAGGGTGTTGGCGGACGCCGCGCTCTACTTCCACAACCGTGGCAACTACGACGTTGCGCTCCTCAAGGTCAAGCTGCTCCTGAAGCTCAACGACCAGCTCAAGTACAAGGTCATCCCGGACAAGAATCCTTACGGTGAGGTCGCGTACCGCTACCTCAATGCAAGGGACATCTACGAGCGACGGCTGATTCCTTACAACTAGCGGAGTGCTGCTCGAGCCCTAGGCATAGGCCGGCCACGGGCTCGGACGGCGCTTCTGCACGCAGGACCAGGTGAGCCGTTATTTCGCGCGCTTCGACGCGATAGGCTCCCTAGCCACCGGTTGCTCATCCGCTTTGAGACGAGAAGCACCCATGCCGCGACAGGCGGGACTGCGCCGGCCGGCGCCAGCCACTGTCCAAGGCCGATTGCAAGCAGCTTGCGTCGCTCTGGGCCGCCGCCGACTTCAAGCTCAGGCTTTGCGTGAACTCGACATTCCATCCGGTGAGTTCGTATCAAACGTGGATTTGCGGGCTCGCACGCGATTACGTCGACGCATTCCTGGCGGCGCTGCCGGCAACGGCCGCCGGGCCCGACGTGTTCAATCGCCTGGGCGAGCTCAAGTCCCGTGTCGACGTGTTCCAGCACGTCTGGGATGAGCGATTCATCAAGTCGCTCGAGCCCGGCGGCTTCTGCCGCGAATAGGGGACCTGCCCGCCGTAATCGGTCCGGTATGATGTCCTGACCCGGGCGAAGTTTCCGGAAACGGGGAGGGACTCGTGGCGGTTGCGGCGGATGCGGGCTTGTCCGCGGGCAGCGTGCCGGCGCCGATCCGCTATGGCCCCGCGCTTGTCTGGTGCTGCTTCGTAGCCATCCTTGTCGCCGGTGCATGGTCGATCGGCCTGCTGCAGTCCGGCACTGAGCCCGAAGCAAACAGGGGACCGCTCGCGGAGCTGTTGAGCGGCGAAAGCCCGTTTCGTGACGCAATCCGGCAGCAGGTCAAGGAAACCGGCATTGCACGGGTGAACGAGGAAATCCTAGGCCCGTTCTCGGACATTTCCGCGCGTGTCGCGGGTGCCCTGTACACCGCGGTGCTGCCGGAGGCGAGCGAGTCTTCCTTGCACTGGGTGCTGCTGTTGCTCACGCCGCCGATCGCCATCGTGCTGTTCCTGCTCCGCAGCGGGCGCGGGGCGAAAGGCGCCGACGGTGTCGAGCGGCCCTGCGGGCTGCGGGAATACCTGCTGCCCGCCGCAATCTATACGCACCGCTCGGCGCGCGTCGACATCGGCCTCTACCTCATCGACCGCGCGCTCGTCCCATTCTGGATCCTGCTGTTCCTCGGGGTACTCGGCCCGGTCCTCGAGCGGCAGGTGATCGCATTCCTGGGAGCTGCATTCGGTCCGAGTCCTGGGCTCTCGATGAACGTCGGCTGGCAGCTCTTGTACGGCGTCGCGACCCTGCTCGCCGTGGATCTCTGCTTCTTCCTCTACCACCTGATGATGCACCGGACGCGCATCGGGTGGTCCATTCACAAGGTGCACCACTCCGCCGAGGTGCTGACGCCGCTCACGCGCTACCGGGAGCACTTCTTGGAGGCGCCGATCGTGGACGGGGCCGTCACGGTCGGAGCGATGACGATAACGGGCCTTTTTGCATGGCTGTTCAACGGCGGCATCACCCAGATCACGCTGTTGAACATGGGGCTGCTGTCATTCATATACGCGCTCAACGCGAATTTCCGGCACTACCACGTCTGCTTCCGCTATCCGAAGCGGCTCGAATACTGGCTGCAGAGTCCCGGCATGCACCACAGCCACCACAGCAGGCTGAAGCAGCACTGGGACTCGAATCTCGGACTGTTCACCAGCATCTGGGACCGGCTGTACGGCACTCTCTACGTCGGCGAACCCTTCGAATCGACGCCGTGGGGCCTGCCTGACGAGGACCAGGCGCACTGTTCGAGCCTGAAGGACAACCTGCTGGCGCCGTTTCGCGAGATCGCGGCGATGCTGCGACCTCGAACGCCGTCTCCTTGACAGTCCCCGGCACGCTCCCGACAATCCCGCCTCCCCGAGGGTACCTTCCCACCGCGTGGCTAGGTAGCTCAGCTGGTTAGAGCACGGGATTCATAACCCCGGGGTCGAGAGTTCGATTCTCTCCCTAGCCACCATTTGTTGGGTGTCCGGCGCAGGTGTCCGGCCCGCGTCCGGGCGAAGCCTTGAGACGAAATGCCGGATCGACGCGATGAGCCGCACTGCGCGACTGGTCGCGCGCCGCTAGTTTGGCTGCGGATTCCACCAAGGAGATTCGAATGACCGTGTTCCCTGGAAGACTCGCCGCGTTCGCCTGCGGCCTCGTGATGATGGGCCTCGCCGCGACGCCGGCCTTCGCCCAGGAAGCGGCCGCGGCCGCGAAGCCCGTGACCGAGGACGAGCGCCTCGCCGCGTTCTTCGAGGAAGTGTTCCAGCGAAACCTGAAGGACAGCCCGATCTTCCAGGCCCAGCTCGGCATGAAGGGCCCGGACTACGGCAAGTGGAACGATTTCTCCGACACCGAGGCGCAGCGACAGGACAAGCTCAACCGCCAGGACCTCGAGCGCCTGCGTTCGGAATTCAGATACGACGCGCTCTCCGCGCCGATGAAGGTCAGCTACCGGATCTTCGAGCTGCAGCAGGAGTCGGCGGTCGAGGTCTTCCCGTGGCGCTTCCACGGCTACGCCTTCCAGACCCAGACCAACCCGATCACGTTCCTCGTGACCTTCATGCAGAACATCCACAGCGTGGAAAGCGTAGCGGACGCGGACGCCTACATCTCGCGCATCCAGGGCACGGAAGCCGCGTACAAGCAGCTGGACGTCCTCATGAATGAAGCCGCCCGGCGCGGGATCGTGCCGACCTCGTTCTCCTTCGATCCCGTACTCTCAGACGCCCGCAATGTCCTCACCGGCACGCCGTTCGACGACAGCGGCAAGGATTCCGCGATCCTCGCGGACTTCCGCGGCAAGGTAGAGAAGCTGGAGACGACGGACGCCGAGAAAAGGCGCCTGCTCGACGCGGGAATCGCCGCGATGAAGGGCCCGATGAAGACGAGCCTGCGCGCAACGATCGCGAACATCGAGGCGCTCCGCCCGAAGTCGCCCGGCCCGCACGGCGTCTGGAAGCTGCCGGACGGCGATGCGTACTACAGGTCGCAGATCAAGTTCTGGACGACCGAACCCGACCTCACCGCCAACCAGATTCACGACATCGGCCTCGCCGAAGTCGCGCGCATCAAGGGCGAGATGGAAGCCATCATCAAGACCGTCGGCTTCCAGGGTGACCTGCCGGCGTTCTTCGCGCACCTTCGCACCGACCCGAAGAATTTCTTCCCGAACACCGACGAGGGGCGCCAGGCCTACCTGGACCAGTCGAAGGCCTACATCGACGCGATTTATTCCGACGTCGGCAAGTACTTCAACGTGCTGCCGAAGGCGCCGCTCGAGGTACGGCGCGTGGAGGAGTGGCGCGAGAAGACCTCACCCATCGCCTTCTACAACCAGCCGACCCCCGACGGCAGCCGGCCGGGCATCTACTACGTGAACCTGCGCGACATGACGACGGCACAGAAGCACGAGATGGAAACGGTCGCCTACCACGAAGGGGCGCCCGGGCATCATTTCCAGATCGCCATCCAGCAGGAGCTCGAGGGCGTGCCGACTTTCCAGAAATTCGCGTTCTTCGGCGCCTACATCGAGGGCTGGGGCCTTTATTCGGAGCGCCTCGCGAAGGAGCAGGACCGCTTCACAGACCCGATACAGGACTTCGGCCGCCTGCAGAACGAGATGCTCCGCGCCTGCCGGCTCGTCGTCGATACCGGCGCGCACTCCAAGAAATGGACGCGCGAGCAGATGATCGAGTACATGATGGCGAACAACCCGATGACGGTCGAGGACGCGACGAAGGAAACGGAACGCTACATCGACAACCCGGGCCAGGCGCTGTCGTACAAGATCGGCATGCTGAAGATCCTGGAGCTTCGCGAGAAGGCGAAGTCGCAGCTGGGCGACCGCTTCGACATCCGCGATTTCCACGACGTCGTGCTGAAGAACGGCGCCGTGCCGCTGCCGGTCCTCGAGGAGCTCGTGGACGATTACGTCGCCGCGAAGAAGGCGGCCTAGCCCCTAGCGGGCGGGGCGAAGCCGCGGCACGGTCTCGTTGGCGTCGGAGAGCAGCTCCGACGCCGCCTTCGCCAGGATCGCGAGGCCCTCATCCACGACCGCGTCCTCCGCCGTGATCGGCACGAGGATGCGAACAACGTTGCCATAGACCCCGCAGGACAGCAGGATCAATCCGAGCTCGCGCGCGCGGTTGGTGAGCTTCTTCGTGAGATCCGCGGCCGGGCGGTGCGCATCGCCGCCCTCGCCGAGCTCGAAGGCGATCATCGCGCCGAGACGGCGCACTTCCACGATCTCCAGGTGACGGGACGCCATCGTATCGAGCGCCTTGCCGACACGCTCGCCGAGCCGATCCGCGCGCTCGAAGATCCGTTCTTCCGAGAAGACCTGCAGCACTGCGAGCGCGGCCGCACAGGCGACTGGATTTCCGGCGTAAGTACCGCCGAGGCCGCCGGGTCCGCAGGCATCCATGACGTCCGCGCGACCGACGACGGCCGCGAGCGGAAACCCGCCCCCGATCGACTTGGCGAGCGTATAGAGGTCGGCCGCGACGCCGTAATGCTCCGTCGCGAACATCCGGCCCGTTCTTCCGGCGCCGCTCTGGATCTCGTCTGCGATCAGGAGAATGCCGTGGCGGTCGCAAAGCTCGCGCAGCCGGACGATGAAGTCCTTCGGCGCGATGTAGAAGCCGCCTTCGCCCTGCACGGGCTCGACGATGATCGCCGCGACGCTGTCAGCCGCCACGTCGCACTTGAAGATCATCGCCAGCGCGTCGAACGCGTCGTCCACCGACACGCCGTGCAACGCGTTCGGGAAAGGAACGTGGTAGACCTCGGCCGGATAGGGTCCGAAGCCCGCCTTGTACGGCTCGACCTTGCCGGTCAGCGCGAGCGCCATGTAGGTGCGGCCGTGGAAGGCACCCGAGAAAGCGATGATGGCGGAGCGCCTGGTTGACGCGCGCGCGATTTTCACTGCATTTTCAATGGCCTCGGCGCCAGTCGACATCAGGACCGACTTGTTCGGCCCGTTGCCCGGCGCGAGCGCGTTCAAGCGCTCGCAAAGCGCGACGTAGGGCTCGTAAGGCGTGATCTGGAAGCAGGTATGGATGACCTTGTCGAGCTGGGCGCGCACCGCCTCGAGCACGCGCCGGTGGCGGTGGCCGGTGTTCTGCACCGCAATTCCGCCGGCAAAATCGACATAGCGCCGGCCGTCGGCGTCCCACAGGAGCGCGTTTTCCGCCCGCTCGATGAAAACCGGGTGGACCATCGAGACGCCGCGCGCGACGGCGGCCTGTCGCCGGGCGACCAGCGATTCATTGCTTGCCAAGCCTGTCTCCCGTCAGTGGATCGGCTCGTCGAAGTCGTCGTCTTCGACGATCTGCTCCCAGGTCGTGGTGGCCGATTCGAGCGCGGACGCGGGATTGTCACTCTCGCCCAGGTCGGTGTAACCGAACTCGTCGGGTTCGACGTCGTCGAGCGGGCCGCCCCAGTCCTCGGGCTGCGCCGCGCTTTCGACAAGGAGCGTGCGCCACTCGTCCAGGTCGAGCTCGTCGAGTCCGCCGTCGAATTCCTGGATCTCGACAGTGCCGGCGACTTCGTCGAGCGCAACCACCTGGAACAACGCACCCTTGTCGCGATGCGAATACCAGTTTCCGACAATTGGAGGCAGTCGGTTGGCCATGAATCCATCCTACGCCCGATCGCCGAGACATGCCAAGGATTACAATCGGGAAAACAGAGGATGGAGACGTGCGATGGCGACTCCCGCGATCGTGGACTTTCGGCGCAACATCAAGGGCGAGGAATCGGCGGTTGCGGCCGAGAAAGTGGTCAAGGGAGAGCCCAAGACCCTCGTGAAAAACTATTTCAGCGACCCCTCGGGACAGTTCTTTGCGGGAACCTGGTCGAGCAGCGTAGGGAAATGGAAGGTGGAATACACCGAGAACGAGTTCTGTCACCTGCTCGAGGGCCGCGTGACGATCACGTCGGAGGAAGGGAAGCGCTGGCAATTCAATGCGGGCGACGCATGGGTGATCCCGGCGGGCTTCAAGGGCACCTGGGAGTCGCTCGAGCCGGCCCGTAAGCGCTACGCGATCTTCGAGGCGGCCAAGCCCGCTTCCTGAGGGCTATTCCCACTCCATGCCGAAGGTGACGCCGACCGTACGCGGCCGCGCCGGCCACACCAGCTCGTTGAAAAGCCCGTAGCCGAACTGGTTGTTGGGGTCCGCGTTCTCCCAGCCGCGCTCGAAATAGACCTCGTCGAAGGCATTTTCGACCCAGAGCGTGACGTACCAGGTCGAGGCGCTGCGGTAGCCGAGACGGAAATTGAACTCGTCCCAGGCATCGACCGTGGCGTCGGGAATGTTGTCCGGGCCGCCGAACATCTCGGAGCGGTAGATGTACTCGGAGGTGAAGAATCCTTCGCCCGACGCGATCGGCATGCGGTAGGTGAGAATCGTCGAGGCGCTCACCTCGGGCGCGAACGGCAGGTTGTTGCCGTCGCAGTCCTCGCAGGCTCCTACATCGATGATGTCCGTCGCGTCCGTGATCTCGGTATCGAGGAGCGAGAGCCCTACGGTCGCGTCCCAGTGCTCGGACGGCACCCAGCGCAGGTCGACCTCCAGGCCCTGGCCGCTTGCCTCGCCTACGTTCGCGACCTGCGAGGAGCCTTGGTCGAAGTAGACGAGCTGCAGGTCCGTGTAGTCGTAGCGGAACAGTGAGGCGTTCAGCTGCAAGGTGTTGCCGAGGAGCCGGGACTTTGCGCCGATCTCGTAGCTGTCGACCTGCTCGGGATCGAATTCGAGCGGCGTCGTGCCGGCCGGAGCGGAGAGGTCGTCGTTGATGTCCTGGCCGTGCAGGTCGTAGCCGAAAGTCGCGAAGCCGCCAGACTTGTAGCCGCGCGAGGCCGTCGCGTAGAGCGTGACGTCGTCGTTGACGTCGAAGGAGATCGCGAGGCGCGGCGTGAAATCGTCCCAGTTCGCGGAGTCGCTGACGAATCCGTTGGTGAAGAACTCGAAATTGAAGTTGTTGCCGAGCGCGCCACCGCTGTCGAAAACCCGGCTGTCAATCTCCTTCTTGTCGTACGTATAGCGCGCACCTGCGGTGAGCTCGACGCGGTCGCTGATCGCCCAGGTCAGGTCCCCATACACCGCCCAGCCCTGGCTTTTCACGTCGACCCGCGTGCGCTCGGACTTGCCCGTGAGGATGTCCGCGGGGTCGATGTCGTCGTCCCAATAAAACTCAAAGTCCAGGTCGTCGCAGCCCGGGACTGGCCCATTCGTGAAGTAACCTTCGTCTGGGTCTGCCTCGGTGATGCTTACGGCCCGGCACAGCGCGTCCTCGTCGTAGATGAAGTCGAACAGGCCGTCGATCGTCTCCTCGTAGACGCTCGCGCCGGCGAACCAGGTGACCTTACCGTTGGCCGGCGAATTGAGCCGGAGTTCCTGGCTCCAGTACTCGACGTCGTTGACCTGGCGATAGTCGTTCACACGCTCGGGCCCGCCGTCGTAATCCTCGAGGTAGTGGAACCCGAATGTCTTGTAGCCCGTCAGCGAAGTGACCGTGTAGTCGCTCGCCAGTGACCACTCGAGGATCGCGCGTGCCTCGAAAACATCGGACTCGTCGATGCCATCGGATCCGAGGTCGGTGTTGACCTCCTCGTCGTCCAGCCCGTCGGCGGGCACCCAGTAGATGGAAGGATCCTGCTCGCGGTCCTCGTACGCCGCGATCAGCGTCGCGTCCAGCACGTCGCCCGTGCGCCGTAGCGCCACGCGGCCCGCGCTCACCTGGTGAAAGCCAAGGTCGTCGCCGCCCGCAAGGTTCTCGAGGAAGCCCTTGTTGTCCAGCAGGTACCCGGCCACCCGCAGCGCCCATTGCTCGCCGAGCGGCACGTTGACCATCGCATCGGCTTCGATATGGTCGAAATCCGCGAGCGTCAGCTCGGCGCTCGCCTCAAAGGCATTTTCCGGCTTGTTGGTGATGAGGCTGACAGCGCCGGCAATCGAATTGCGGCCGAACAGCGTCCCTTGCGGGCCCTTCACCACCTCCGCACGCTCGACGTCGTACATGGCGGTCATCACGCCGCCGGTGCGGCCCGACCAGATGCCGTCCACGAACATCGCGACGGAAGGATCACCGCCGATGCCGAAATCGTTGGTCGCGATGCCGCGCATTGCGAGCGCGTCGGTGAATCCGTCCTCGGTCTTGCCGCTGAAGCCCGGCGTGAAATCGACGATGCCGCGGATGTCAGCCATGCGGCCTTCTTTCAGCATGTCGCCCGAGAACGCGGAGACGGAAAGTGGTACGTCCTGGAGCGACTGCTGGCGCTTCTGCGCCGTGACGATGACCTCGTCGAGGCCCACGATTTCGGGGGCGGGTTCCGATTCTTCCGGTGCGGGTGGAGTCTGTTCCTGCCCAAAGGCGGCGAACGGGTACGCCAGGACGGCAGCGACGGCGAGATGGACTGCCGTCAGGTTGACGTTCTTCATGACTGATTCCCCTCGGTGGCACATGGGTACCGCCTTCCCCGCAGACAGGATACGCGGGGGAGTGAAATCAGTCCAAACGGTCGATTATTGACGCAAGCGTCTCGAAGATCCGGTCGATCTCGGCGCGCTCGATGATGAGCGGCGGTGACATCGCGATCGTATCGCCCGTCGTGCGGATCAGGAGTCCCGCATTGAAGGCTGCGACGAGCGCATCGTAGCCGCGCGCTCCCGGGTTGCCGGCCCGCGGTTCGAGCTCGATGCCCGCGACCAGGCCGTAGGCACGAAGGTCGACGACGTTCTTGCGGCCCTTCAGTGCGTGCACGGCATCGCTCCAGTAAGGGGCCATCGCGCGCGCCCGCTCGAAGAGCCCGTCGCGATACAGCTTCTGGGCCGCGAGCCCGGCGGCGCAGGCGATCGGGTGCGCCGAATACGTGTAGCCGTGGAAAAGCTCGATCGCGGCGGGCGGACCCGACATGAAGGCGTCGTGGATCTCGCGCCTGACGATGACCGCGCCCATCGGCACCGCGCCGTTGGTCAGGCCCTTGGCGCAGGTCATCATGTCCGGCACGACGTCGAATTCGAGCGCTGCGAAGGCGGACCCGGCGCGGCCGAAGCCGGTGATGACCTCGTCGAAGATCAACAGGATGCCGTGCTTCGTGCAGAGCTCGCGCAGCCGCTGGAGGTAGCCTTTCGGTGGCAGCAGCACGCCGGTCGAGCCCGCGATCGGCTCGACGATCACGGCGGCGATCGTCGAGGCGTCGTGCAGCGCAACGAGCCGCTCGAGGTCGTCGGCGAACTCCGCGCCGTGCGCGGGCAGGCCGCGCGAGAACAGGTTACGCGCCGGGTCGTGCGTGTGGCGGATGTGATCGACGCCGGGCAGCATGGCGCCGAAGTACTTGCGGTTGTTCACCATGCCGCCGACCGAGATCCCGCCGAAGCCGACGCCGTGATAAGCGCGCTCGCGGCCGATCAACCGGCTGCGCGCGCCTTCGCCGCGCACGCGGTGGTAGGCGATCGCGATCTTGAGCGCGGTGTCCACCGACTCCGAGCCGGAGTTCGTGAAGAAGACGCGGTCGAGGCCTTTCGGCGTGATTTCGACGAGCGCATTCGCGAGCTCGAATGCGACCGGGTGGCCCATCTGAAAGGGCGGGGCATAGTCCATCGTCGCGATCTGGCGCGCGACGGCCTCGGTGATTTCCTTGCGGCCGTGGCCGGCATTGACGCACCAGAGGCCCGCCGCGGCGTCCAGCACTTGCCGGCCTTCGGGCGTCCAGTAGTACATGCCCTCGGCGCGCGATAGCAGGCGGGGTGCGGCCTTGAACTGCCGGTTCGCGGTGAACGGCATCCAGAAGGCGTCGAGGTCCTTGGGCAATGCGCTCATACTATGTTTAATATCATAGACAATCGGAGTGTCGCATGGCGAACGACGTGAGCGCGCGGCTGAAAGCCGTGCGCCAGATGCATGGGCTCTCGCAACGCGAGCTCGCGAAGCGCGCGGGGGTCACGAACGGCATGATCTCCCTGATCGAGCAGGGCCGCGTAAGCCCCTCGGTCGCCTCGCTCAAAAAAGTGCTGGATGGCCTGCCGATGGGGCTCGCCGAGTTCTTCACGATGGATCCCGCCGGCACGGCCCAGGTTTTCTACGGAAAGGACGAGCTCGTGGAGCTCGGTGAGGGAAACGTTTCCCTTTGCCTCGTCGCCGCACGCCGGCCCGGGCGGCGCATGGCAATCCTGCGGGAGACCTATGAGGCGGGCGCCGACACCGGCTCGGACATGCTTCGCCACGTCGGTGAAGAGGGTGGCGTGGTCGTGAGCGGGAAAGTGGAAGTGACGATTGGCGGCCAGACCCGGGTGCTTGGCCCCGGCGACGCCTATTATTTCGCGAGCGCAGTGCCCCATCGCTTCCGCAATCGCGGGCGCGAGCGCTGTGAGATCATCAGCGCTTCGAGCCCCCCGACGCTGTGAGGACGAGGCCTTGAACCGGGAACAAAAGTCCGTCGACTGGCGCGCGCTGGCGAAGTCTTTCGCGCCGCGCACCCAGGCCTTCATCGACGGCAGGTACTCGCCCGCGGTCTCGGGCGCGACCTTTGATTGCATCAATCCAGCGAACGGCCAGGTCATCGCGCAGGTCGCCTCCTGCGACGCTGCCGACGTCGACCGCGCGGTCGCGAGCGCGCGCAAGGCCTTCGAGGCGGGGCATTGGTCGCGCCGTGCGCCGGCCGCGCGCAAGAAGGTGCTGCTGCGCTTCGCGGAACTGATCCGCAAGCACCGCGAGGAACTCGCGCTCACCGAAACGATGGACATGGGCAAGCCGATCACGGATTCGATGAAGATCGACATTCCGGCGGCCGCGAACTGCATCGCCTGGTACGGCGAGGCCGTCGACAAGGTCTACGACGAAGTCGCTCCAACCGCGCATGAGTCGCTGGCGCTGATCACGCGCGAGCCTGTGGGCGTCGTTGGCGCGATCGTGCCGTGGAACTTCCCGCTGCTGATGGCCACGTGGAAGCTCGGCCCCGCGCTCGCGACCGGGAACTCCGTCGTGCTGAAGCCCTCGGAGAAATCGCCGCTCACCGCGCTTCGCGTCGCGGAGCTCGCGATCGAGGCCGGGCTGCCCGAAGGCGTGCTCAACGTCGTGCCGGGTTTTGGCTACACGGCGGGCGAGGCGCTCGCCCTGCACCTGGACGTCGACTGCGTCGCCTTCACCGGCTCGACGCGCACCGGCAAGCGGATGCTGGAATACTCCGGCAAGTCCAACATGAAGCGGGTCTGGCTCGAATGCGGGGGCAAGGCGCCGAACGTCGTGATGGGCGACGTCGCGGACATCGAGCGCGCCGCGAGCGCGGCGGCTTTCGGCATCTTCTTCAACCAGGGCGAGATGTGCTCGGCCGCCTCGCGCCTCGTCGTCCACGAGTCCGTAAAGGACGCGATGCTCGAGAAGATCGTCGAGATCGGCAAGACCTTGGCGCCGGGCGACCCGCTCGACCCGAAGACGCGCCTCGGCGCAATAGTGGACCAGGTGCAGCTCAACACGGTCATGGGCTACATCGATTCCGGTAGGAAGGAAGGCGCAGAGGTGCGGCTCGGGGGCAATCGCGTGCGGCCGGAGAGCGGCGGCTACTTCGTCGAACCGACCGTGTTCGCGAATGTCGATCCAGGGATGAAGATCGCGCGCGAGGAAATATTCGGGCCGGTGCTTTCGACCATCACGTTCAAGGACGCCGAGGAAGCGATCCGGATCGCGAACGACGTCAGCTACGGCCTGACGGCCGCGGTCTGGAGCCGCGACATCACGACCGCGCACCGCGTCGCCAAGTCGCTCAGGGCCGGCACCGTCTACGTGAACTGCTACGACGCGGACGACATTACCGTCCCCTTCGGCGGCTTCAAGCAATCGGGCAACGGCCGCGACAAGTCGCTGCACGCCATGGACAAGTACACCGAGCTGAAAACGACCTGGGTCGACCTCTCATGAAGGTGACCGTTGCCGCGACGCAGATGGCTTGCGGCTGGGACCGCGATGCAAACATCGCCAATGCCGAGAAACTGATCCGCGAGGCGGCGAAGCAGGGCGCGAACATCATCCTGATCCAGGAGCTGTTCGAGGCGCCGTATTTCTGCAAGGATCACCTCGCGAAGCATTTCGAGCTGGCACTTCCGATCTCCGAGAATCCGGCGATCAAGCGGCTCTCGAAGGTCGCGGCCGAGCTCAAGGTCGTGCTGCCGCTCTCCGTCTTCGAGCGTGCGCAGAACGCCTACTTCAATACGCTGGTGATGGTGGATGCCGACGGAAAAACGCTCGGCATCTACCGCAAGTCGCACATCCCCGAGAGCCCGGGCTACCACGAGAAGTTCTATTTCTCGCCCGGCGATACGGGGTTCAAGGTCTGGCCCACCCGCTATGGGACTCCCGGCGTCGCCGTCTGCTGGGACCAGTGGTTCCCGGAGGGCGCGCGCGCGATGGCACTCCTCGGCGCCGAAATACTCTTCTATCCAACGGCCATCGGCTCGGAGCCGCAGGACGCCACGCTCGACTCGCGCTGGCATTGGCAACGCACGATGCAGGGGCATGCCGCGGCGAACGTGATGCCGCTCGTGGCCTCGAACCGCATCGGCACCGAGCGCGGCGAGAAGAACGAGATCACCTTCTACGGGCATTCCTTCATCGCCGATCACACGGGCGAGATCGTGGCCCAGGCCGATGACCACAGCGAGCAGGTCATCACGGCCACCTTCGACCTGGAAGAGATCCGCCGCTACCGCCATTCCTGGGGCGTTTTCCGCGACCGCCGGCCGGACCTCTACGGCCCGCTCATGAAGCTGGACGGTGTCCGCGACTGAGCAGGCGCTCGCAGGCCGCGTCGCCTGCGTGGACCTCGAAACCACGGGCGGGCACGCCGCGCGCGACCGCATCATCGAGGCGGGCATCGTCCTGCTCGAGGCCGGCGAGGTCGTCGAGGAATACTCGACGCTCGTGAATCCGGGCTTGCGGATCCCTTACGCCATCCAGCAGTTCACGGGCATCACGGATGCGATGGTCGCGGACGCGCCGCCATTCGGGAAGGTCGCCGACGAGATCGAGTCGCGCCTCGCCGGCCGGCTCTTCGTCGCCCACAACGCGCGATTCGACTACGGATTCCTCAGGAACGAATTCCGCCGCATCGAGCGGCGCTTTCGCGCGCCGGTGCTCTGCACGGTCCGGCTCTCGCGCGCGCTGACACCCGACGAGCGCGGCCACAACCTCGACGCCGTGATGCAACGCCATGGCATCGCCTGCAACGCGCGCCACCGTGCGCTCGGCGACGCGAAAGTCCTCGCGGAATTCCTGCAAATCGCGCGCAAGCGCTGGCCCGCGGAGGAGCTGGCTTTCATCGTCAAGAGACTGACCGGCACCTCGCGCCTGCCGCCGCAGCTCGACCCGACGCTCGCCGACGAGCTGCCGGAGGGTCCTGGCGTCTACCTTTTCTATGGCGAGCACGACGCACTGCTTTACACCGGCAAGGCGAAAAACCTTTCGAACCGCGTGCCGGCCCAATTCGCCGACCCGCACGCCAAGCTCGAGCGGGAGCTCACGCGGCTCGTTCGCCGCATCGAGTGGATCGAGACGGCGGGCGATTTCGGCGCGCGCGTGACGGAGGCGCGGCTCATCAAGGCCAGGAAGCCCGCCTTCAACCGGAAGCTCCGCGGCTCGTCCGAGCTCTGGGCGATTGCGCTGCGCGAGGATTCCGCGATGCCGCTCGCACGAATCGCAATGCTGGATGCCCTCGATAATCCCGGCGCGAGCTACGGCATGTTCCGCCGCCGCGCGGATGCCGAGCGGGCGCTCGA